>FUFK010044065.1_pt1 | contig 14472 bp, 20 predicted proteins | sample 1021851 | NCBI WGS metagenome assembly FUFK01 (sample SAMEA51879418, study PRJEB19060) | metagenome | reverse complement strand
AGTAATTAACTTTACGCCGAGCCGAGGAAATGATAAACATGCTAGAGTAAACGCAGTATCTCCGATGTTTGAGATGGGAATGGTTTGGGCTCCTATGCACGAACATTTCGCTCAGGAGGTCGTGGAAGAATGTGCATCATTTCCGTTTGGAGATCATGATGACTACGTCGACTCTACGACACAGGCGTTAATGCGTATTAAACAAGGTGGAATCGTTCGTAATAGAGATTCATATCAAGACGAACCTCTGCCAGACAGGAGTAATTTAGTATACTATGGCTAGGAAGCAAACATTAGATGCAATCATAAAACTTTACCAAAAGCTTGGTGGTAACGTATCCGAGATCATGGGAACAAAGACCAATATAAATTTTATTGGTAAAGGTGAACCTGACATGCTGAAGATGGATTTAAATCCTGATGCGTTAGGAGTTTTACCTGCATCAAAAGTAGTTGACGAATTAAAAGACTCTGTAAGTTATGCAGTGGGTGGTAAACTAAATGATATCCAAGCCAGCAAACTTTTAGAGAATATGTCTAAGATGGATGAGTTTTATAATCCACCTGCAGCGCCAGCTAATATTACAGATCTTGCTACAAGAACTAGAAACCTAGACAAAGAAGGTTTGATGTCTTTAAGAGATGATTTTGATCTTGAACAGGGTTTAGATGATTTAGATAACTTTAGAGTTACTAAAAATGCTGCAGCAGCAAAAAGAGCTATAGATACTGCTGATATACCACCTCCAGGTTCACGTGGAGGTAAAGATGATATTGCAGCTCCGTTCGGAGTAGATCTACCAGAAGGTATTGATGCAGCAGAAACAATTCTACCAACAGGTAGAGGATTAGAAGCACTTAAAAATGTTAAGAATAATAATTTAATTATAAATGATTTAGTAGACAAAATTTATGACATGTCGGGTGTAACAAAAGCAGCTCAGCCTGCAGCACGTGGCAATGCAAGAGACTTTTTAAACACAATAAAAGATTTAGAAGATCCAACAAACAGAGGTGGACCAACTCTATCATCAGTTATGGAAGCAGATGATTTTAAATTCATGACTGAAGGTGGTGGCGGTGGTATGGGTGATCCATTGTTATTGGTACAAAAATATTTTGGACCAAGGGTTGCTGCACAGGTTGCAAGACTTGATGGTAGAGATGAAATAGAATTATTTGCAAAAAGATTAGTTAGAATAAAAGATGGTAGAGGAAGATCTATTACTGACAGAGANTTTAATCCTGAAGANGTAGATTTAGATTCAGTTGATGTTGATTTAGATTTTGCAGANGGTGGACGTGTTCCTATGTTCATGGGTGGTGCTGCAAGAATGGGTTATCAAGCTTTACGTAGATATGGTTTTGAAGCAAAAGACATTACAAGAATGTTTAAAGAATTAGCTGTCGACAAATCTTTACAAGGAAAAGAAAAAACTTTGTACTTTCAAACTTTAAACAAGGCATTAAAAAACCCAGAAGAGTTTCCAGATACAATTAAAGAAATGCAATTAAAATTAGGTATTGACGTAGGTACTGGATTTAAAAATGGTGGACTTGCCGGCATCCTGGAGGTGTAATGGCTAAAAAAGCACCTAAAGGTTTTTTCTATAATAAACGAGGTAAGCTTGTAAAAAAATTAGATGCTAAAACAATAGCAGCTATAAAAGCAAGATTCCCAAACAAAGAATTTGATTTCAATACATTTAAATATGGTGTTGATGATTTTGATCCTGACTTCGATAGAATAAGAAATATGGATCCTGATAGGATTGCGGCTGTTAAAAGAAGAAGAGAGACACCGGAGTACAAAGAAAAAAGAAGAATAAGAGCTAAAGACTATTACTCAGAGCAGAAAGAAAATATTTTGCAAAGAGCAAAAGATAGGTATCGAAGTGATGAGACTGTGGGTGATACTGGTAAAACTTTAAAACAATTAACAAAAGAAAAGAACATTAAAAAAATTATTAAGCTACAAAAAGAAAAAGGAATTTTCCCAAATGGTTATGGTGCGTCTGGAGGTAAAAATTTTTACAAACCAGAGTTAGCGTTGTGGCATAGTTTATACAGAGCTGCAAAAGATGGAGACGGTAGATGGACATTAGATCAAAAATTTTTTGATAATGTTCCTGTAAATGAACAAGGAAATAAATCTTGGGCAATAAATAATTATTATAAAAAAATTAAGTTTACAGATACAGCTACTGGTGAAGTTATAAAATTAGATAGTACAATTAAAGGAAAAGGAAAAACTTTAAAAGAGTATTTAGATACAACTATTGCTAAAGAGACAGGAAATAAAAATGTTTTTGATAAAGCAAAAAGTTCTTTTGAATTAAAAAATAAATTAAAAGATACTACAATACTTTACAAAGGCCAGAAAGAAAGTCTTGGCGGTTTGTTAGGTAAAGTTGGATTTGAAAAAACGGGTGAAAAAATCTACAGTCCTTTTGATGTGCACCACCCATCTGGAGTTAAAAATAATTGGTGGGATAGTGAGGTGGTTTTTAGAGATGCTAATAGACAACTAAACTACATTGATAGTAAACTACAAAGAGATTTTAAAAATGCAAAAGATGTAGCATCACAAAATAAAATTCTTTCTAATGCTTCTAAAAAAATTAATAAACTTCCAGGAGGTATTTCTTACATCTTTGAAGGACAACAACTTGGAACAAATATTCCTACCGAAGAAAGTATTACAAAAGCAGCTGCCACTACATACAAAGATAGAGGTGTTACCAGAGCTGTAAATAAATTTTTTAGTGTAGCGAGAGAAGATGCTTTAAACAATGGCGCTATATGCAGAGTAGTGGGAGGGCAAAACACAGGTGGACCTACAGTCAGTTGTGTAGATGCTGTCGAAGATGCCTTACAAAAAAATCCACAGAAGTTAGCACAAGATGTAAGTAAGATAGGTAAATTTAAAACTGCAGCATTAGGATTTTTAAAATCAGGAGGCTTTAAAGTATTTGGTGCAGGTGCGGCTGTAGGAACTGCAGTAGGACTAGTCAAAGCATTTAGAAATGATGATCCAACAACTTATTTATCAAACGAAGATCAACANAAAAATATGTTGGTNGATATGGCAACACAACCTGTNTCAATNGANATAGAAAGACCTGCAATATTAGATTATCAACTACCTGCTTTAGGTGCATCATTAGCTGCTTCAACAGCATTAGCTGCACCATCAACAATCAAAGCAAGTAAATCAAGATCTCTTGGTTTAGAGAGAAAACCAAAAGGACCTGTTAAAACAGGTTTAAGAGTTTTAGGTAGAGGACTTGGAGTTGCAGCATCACCTGCATTACTAGCACCTTTTGCAATAGGAGACATTGCATCACAAGTAGCTGAAGGAGACACACCTCAAGATATTGCAACAAACCCATTAAATTATTTATATCCAGCATTTGCAGATCAAACACCAAAATTAACAAGAGGATTAAGCCCAACACTTAGAAAAGTTGCAAGACTTGGTTTAAGTGGACCAGCACTAAGATTATTATCTAGAGCAGGTATAGGTGGATTTGCGGCCTCTGCTGCTATACAAGGATTAGATTTATTAGATGACTAAAAGACTAACAACTACAGTCCCACCTCTTAGAGGACCTAACCCACAAGGGTTGAATGTTCCCGGAAAAAAGACTATAGTAGTAAAGAACTCGGAGAAAAATAATGTCAGAAATAGACAAGTCTTTACCCAACGTAAAGCAGGAAATAGAATTACCTAATGAAGAGCAGCTTGTAGAAGCTTCTCAAGAAAACCTCGAAGAAGCACAAGGTGCTCAAGATATTCAAGTAACACAAGAAGAAGATGGTGGTGCAACAATTAGTTTTGACCCAGAAGCAGTAAACCAACCAGGTACAAACGGACATTTTGATAATCTAGCAGATTTATTACCAGATGATGTTTTAGGAAGTTTAGGTTCTGAACTTTTTGAAAACTACATGCAATACAAAGCATCTAGAAAAGATTGGGAAGACGCTTACACAAAAGGCTTAGATCTTTTAGGATTTAAGTACGAAAATAAATCTCAACCATTTACAAATGCAAGTGGTGCAACACACCCTGTATTAGCTGAAGCTGTAACACAGTTTCAAGCTCATGCTTATAAAGAATTACTTCCAGCTAATGGTCCAGTACACACTCAGATTATGGGTGTCATCAACAGACAAAAAGAAGACCAAGCTATGAGAGTAAAAAATTTCATGAACTATCAACTCATGAATAAGATGAAAGAGTATGAACCCGAGTTCGACCAGTTACTTTTTTATCTCCCTCTTAGCGGCTCTGCATTTAAGAAAGTTTACTACGATGAGCTTTTAGGCAGAGCCGTGTCTAAATTTGTTCCTGCAGATGATCTGATAGTTCCATACACTGCAACATCTTTAGAAGATGCAGACGCAATTGTGCATGTATTAAAGATGTCAGAAAATGATTTAAGAAAAAAACAAGTATCTGGTTTTTACAGAGATGTAGAAATTACACCAGGTTATTCACAAGAAACAGAAGTTGAGAAAAAAGAAAGAGAACTTGAAGGCGTTAAAAAAACTAGAGACGAACAAGTTTTTACAATTTTAGAAATACATACTAATCTTGATCTTGAAGGTTTTGAAGATAAAGATGAAGAACAGAATCCGACTGGAATAAAACTACCTTATGTTGTAACGATCGATACATCATCAAGAGAAGTTTTATCTATCAGAAGAAATTATAAAGCTGAAGATCCATTAAGAAATAAAATTGAATATTTCGCACATTTTAAATTCTTACCTGGTCTAGGTTTTTATGGTTTCGGATTAATTCACATGATCGGTGGATTATCAAGAACTGCAACGAATGCACTTAGACAATTATTGGATGCAGGTACATTTTCAAATATGCCTGCAGGATTTAAACAAAGAGGTATTCGTGTCAGAGATGAGGCACAATCGATTCAACCTGGAGAGTTCAGAGACGTAGATGCACCCGGAGGAAACATTAGAGATGCATTTATGCCTTTACCATTTAAAGAACCATCAGCAACATTATTACAATTGATGGGTATTGTTGTTAATGCAGGTCAAAGATTTGCCGCCATTGCTGACATGCAGGTCGGTGACGGCAACCAACAGGCAGCTGTTGGAACGACTATCGCTCTATTAGAACGTGGTTCAAGAGTCATGTCAGCCATACACAAAAGGTTGTATGTGGCACTTAAACAAGAATTTAAATTATTAGCAGAAGTATTTAAAACATACTTACCACCAGAATATCCTTACGATGTTGTAGGAGCACAAAGAAGTATTAAAGTTGCAGACTTTGATGACAAAGTAGATATTATACCTGTAGCTGATCCAAACATATTCTCACAATCACAGAGAATTAGTTTAGCTCAAACTGAGTTACAACTTGCAATGTCAAATCCACAAATGCATAATTTATATGAAGCATATAGAGATATGTATTCTGCGATCGGTGTAAAAAACATTGATAAGATTCTACCACCACCTCAACAACCAATGCCAATGGACCCAGCGTCTGAAAATATTTTAGCTATGTCTGGTAAACCTTTTCAAGCATTCAAAGGTCAAGATCACAGAGCACATATTACTTCGCATTTAAATTTTATGGCGACTAATATGGTAAAAAATAACCCAATGATTATGGGTGCATTACAAAAAAATATTTTTGAACACATTTCTTTGATGGCACAAGAGCAATTAGAAGTAGAATTTAGAGAAGAAATACAACAATTGATGCAATTACAACAAATGGCACAAATGAATCCTCAAATGGCACAGACTCCAGAGGTTCAACAACAACTTATGTCATTAACAATGAGCATTGAAGCTAGAAAAGCTAAATTAATTGCTGATATGACCCAAGAATTTAAGGAAGAAGAGAACAAAATCATGGGTGATTTTGGAAATGACCCTATTGCTAAGCTAAAAGCTAGAGAATTAGACCTTAGAGCAATGGATAATGAACAAAAACGTATGCAAGCAGACGCAAGATTGAACCTAGATAAGTCAAAAGCAATGATGAATCAGGATATTCAAGAAGAAAAGCTTGATCAAAACGAAGAATTAGCTAAACTAAGAGCTGATACATCGATTGAAAAAACAATTTTAGGTAAAACTCTTCCGAGTTCGGATCAAATGCCTGGAAATGTTGCAGTCATTCGAAAAACTGGAGAATAAATATGAAAAAAACAAATAAATCAGAGTCAAAACACGTTAATCATGACATGTTTACGAACAAAGACGGTTTTCCAAATGGAGGAGTTGAGGTTGAGGTATCAAAACCTACTGAAACTCAAGACGTAAAAGTTCAAGGTCAGAGAAGAGTGTTATCAGAGAAACAAAGAACAGCTAAGTGGTACTAATATGTGGTTCAGTGCTATTAAATTAGCAGCGCAAGCTGGATCAAAAATTTATGCCAACAGACAGAAGGCTAAAATGGCCATGTCTGAGGCACAATTATTGCATGCTGAAAAACAAGCTCGTGGTGAGGAAGCTTACCAGGGTAAATTACTAGAAGCTAGACAATCAGACTGGAAGGACGAGGCAGTTTTGATAATTTTGTCAACTCCCGTAGCGGTGCTTGCATGGGCAGTCGTATCAGACGATCCAACTGCAATGGACAAGGTAAAATTGTTCTTTGAGATGTTCTCAGCAGCTCCCTTCATGGTTCACAAATCTTTGGATCCTTGTAGTCGCGTCGATTTATGGTATAAAGGGTACACAAATATTCCGAAATGGAGGAGGAAAAAAATAATGGCTAAGAAAAAAATAAAAAAATTCCTTAAAAAAGTTGCACCATTAGCTATCGCTGGTTTAGGTGCTGCTATGTTAGGGAACAGAAGAAGAAATCAAGCAAACGTAGAAATGGGTTTACCGGTATCTGTCATGCCTAGGGACAGAGTGAAATCACTTATGACATCTGACAGAGCATATTCTGGAAAAGGTTATGATGATCCAATTATGACTGGAGGAATGGGTGTAAAACCTAGAAGAAGAGAATCTATTTTAGCTAGTCCTGAAATAAACAGAATCACAGATTATCTACCTTTTAAAAAAGGTGGAAGAGTTGGCTGTGGTATAGCTAAAAAAGGTTTTGGTAAAGCAATGAAAAAAAGGAAAAAATAATGCCTGGAACAATGATGAAAAGACCAATGTTTAAAAACGGTAAAAAAGTTTTAAAACCAGTTAAACCAAATCAAAAAGGTTTAAAAAAGTTACCCAAAAAAGTTAGAAACAAAATGGGTTACATGAAAGATGGTGGGAGAGCTAAGTAATGGCTAAACTTTGTCCAAGAGGTAAAGCAGCAGCGAAGCGTAAATTTAAAGTTTACCCTTCCGCGTACGCAAACATGTATGCATCTGCAGTTTGCTCTGGTAAAGTTACACCTGGTGGTAAAAAGAAAAGAACTAAGAAAGCTTATGGTGGTCTTGTTGGTGTTGAGGACATGACTAAATCTGTAATAGTGTAATGGCTAAAAAAGGTTTACGTGAATGGGTAAAGGAACGATGGGTAGATATTGGAGCTCCGAAGAAGAATGGAAAGTATCAACCATGCGGGAGGTCAAAAGGCTCAAAGAGAAAATATCCAAAATGCGTCCCACTTGCAAAAGCCACACGGATGACAAAGTCGCAAAAGGCGAGTGCTGTCAGACGAAAAAGAGCTGCAGGTAATCCTGGAGGCAANCCAACTAACGTTGCAACATTTGCAAAAAGAAAAAGAATGGCGTTTGGAGGCAGAGTATAATGAGAACACCAGATAAACAACCACCTAAAACTAAGAAGTATTTCCGTTCGACTAAGTCGGGCGCAGGGATGACAAAAGCTGGGGTCGCCCGATATAGAAGAGAAAATCCCGGTTCAAAACTAAAAACAGCGGTCACTGGCAAGGTCAAGCCGGGATCAAAAGCTGCTAAACGACGTAAGTCGTATTGCGCTAGAAGCGCCGGCCAAATGAAACAATTTCCGAAAGCAGCAAAAGATCCTAATTCTAGACTACGTCAGGCTAGAAGAAGGTGGAAGTGCTAGACAAAATATTCTATACATTTTTTGGTTGGTTAGACATCTTTTCTAGTTTCATTGATCGTCTTTTTGAAAGGAGAAAAAATGCGAAGAGCAATACTAGACGCCCTAAGAGCAAGGTATGAGGCTGAGATCGCAGAAGCAGATGCGACTGCAAATATTTATTTAGAAAATTCTGTTGGTATCGGAGAACATCCACAACACCTTGAAGAAGTAAATAAACAGATTGAAAAGATAGCTGCAGCAAAAGAGAAATTAGATGTATTAGATGAATTTGAACCTGAAAAAGGAGATTCAATATAATGGATTTTATAGAGAAAATTAGAAAAATAATAAAAATGAGACATGATGATGTCGTAATTGCAATGACCTCTGGAGGTGTTGACAATATGGAAAAATACCAATATATGTTAGGTCAGATACGAACTTATCAGTATCTATTACAGGAAATATCCACCCTGCTAAAAACAAAGGAGCAAAATGANANNGAAGGAACAGTNATCAGCATCAAATCAAAAAGATAGTCCTACCAAATAAAGACTTAGTTGGTGTNAAAAAATCAGAAAAAAAAGANATAGACGAATCATCAAAACTCCCNGAACCTACAGGTTGGAGAATTTTAGTTTTACCTTTTAAACAAAAAGAAAAAACTAAAGGTGGTATANTATTAGCAGATGAAACAGTNGAACGATCACAAGTAGCATCNACTTGTGGTTTAGTTTTAAGAATGGGNCCACANTGCTATGATAAAGAAAGATATCCAGAAGGNCCNTGGTGNAAAAAAGGTGATTGGATTATCTTTGCAAGATATGCTGGATCACGAATTAAAATAGATGGGGGTGAAATAAGACTTCTCAATGATGATGAAGTTTTAGCAACCGTGGAAAACCCTGAAGATATATTCCACGAATTTTAAACATAGAGGAGTAAAACTATGCAAGAAGAAGAAAAGAAAACAGTTGATATTGATACATCGGGTCCAGATGTTGAAGTAGAACTGCCAGAAGAAAAAAATGAACAAACAACAGAGGACACAAAAAATGAAACGCAAGATCTTAAAGACGGTGGTAGCGCCGATGACTCATCTAAGGAACCTGTGGAGCAGTCTGATGCTAAATCTGACGTACAACCAGCTTCTGAAGAAAGCGGCGATAAGAAACAAGACACCGGTAAGCAAATTGAAGAGTATTCTGAAAGCGTTAAAAAGCGAATAGCTAAATTAACAAAAAGAATGCGTGAAGCCGAAAGGCAAAAAGAAGAGGCTTTACGATATGCAGATAGTGTTAAAAAGGAAAGAGACCAATTTAAAACTACAGCAGACTCTTTAGATAAAAATTATGTTACAGAAATGGAAGGTAGAATTACTTCTTCTATTGCAGCGGCTCAAGAAAAATTAAGAGCTGCGAGACAGAACGAAGATTCTAAAGCTGAAACAGAAGCTTTGGCTGCTATTTCTCAACTTGGTTATGAACAAGGTAAATTAGCTGAACTTAAAACCCAGCATCAAATGCAGGAAACAGCAGCTAAAGAAAAANCTGTTGANCAACCAAATTTATATCAACAACCACAAAAACAAGCTCAAACTCCACCTGATCCAAAAGCAGAAGAGTGGGCTGAGAAAAATGAGTGGTTCGGTAAGGATAGTGCAATGACATANACAGCNTTTGATTTGCACAGAAAACTTACTGAAGAAGAAGGTATTGACCCTAGGTCTGACGAATATTATACGGAAATAGACAAAAGAATTCGTTTGGAATTTCCACATAAATTTGATACACCTAAGGAAAATAAAGTTAGTAAACCTACACAAACCGTTGCCTCTGCAACGCGTAGTCCAAAGACTAACCGTAAACAAGTGAGACTCACATCTTCTCAAGTCGCAATAGCGAGAAAATTAGGTGTGCCACTAGAAGAATATGCGAAACAACTTATGAACACGAAGGAGGTATAAGCATATGGAAAAAGAAAAACCAAACTCGTGCGAGCCAAGCNAAGAAAAGTGATTCAACAAAAGTTGAANCACAANCAAAAACGGTAGCTCCAAAAGAGAGACCAAAAGTTTGGACTCCACCATCGTACTTAGATACGCCCAACGCGCCAAATGGATACAGACACAGATGGGTCAGGATAGAAATCCTAGGGTTCGTAGACACTAAAAACATACAAGGTCGTTTAAGATCTGGTTATGAATTAGTTAGAGCTGACGAATATCCCGAAGAAGACTTTCCCGCAATCACTGATGGCAAATACGCAGGGGTGATCGGGCACGGAGGCCTTGTGCTGACAAGGGTACCAGAGGAGATCGCGCAGCAAAGAACTGAGTATTATATGAAACAAGCTCAGGACCAACAAGCTGCAATTGACGCCGATCTAGCGAAGGAACAGCATAAGAGTATGCCTATCAATGTTGATAGAGATACTCGTGTAACCTTCGGTGGCTCCAAGAAGAGTTAATTTTTTAACAATTCGGAACCAGCGAAATAAATAACCGTACTGGAGGCCCGCAAGGGCAGGTACATATAAGGAGTAATGACTATGGCTAATAGTTCATCGACTGGTTTCGGTTTGAAACCAATTAAAGAAAGTCGGTCAAAACTACGACGCTGGCGGTCTAGGTGAGTACCCAGTTGCAGCNTCTGCAACAGCTATNTACAACCAAGATTTGGTTGCNATGGCAAATACAGGTACAGCAGCAGTNGCAGCNGCAGNNACTACNCACAACCTAGGTTCGTTAAACGGAGTATTTTTTACTGACGCAACGACTGAAAAGCCAACATTCGCGAACAATCTGAAAGCTTCTAATACAGCTACAGATATCGTGGCGTTTATTACTGATGACCCGAATCAGATCTACGAAATAAGATCTAACAATTCAGGTGCATCAGCTCAAACGGATGTTGGTAATACAGCTGAAATAAGTTACTCAGCTGGTGCAAGTCCAAACTACGTTTCTAGAACAACTCTAGATGACAGTACTTTGGCGACTGCAACACAACAACTAAAAATCGTAGGCGTATCGAGAGATCCGGACAATAGCGACTTANCATCTGCAAATGTAGTATGGAGAGTTGTTATCAACGANCATTTCTTTGGTGCTACTACAGGGGTATAATAGGAGTATATAACTATGGCAATATCACGTAATCAACTAGTNAAAGAACTAGAGCCAGGTTTGAATGCNCTATTCGGCCTGGAGTATAAACAGTATGAACAAGAACATGCTGAAATATACAACACTGAGTCANNTGACAGAGCTTTTGAAGAAGAAGTAATGTTATCAGGTTTCGCTCAAGCACAAGTTAAACCAGAAGGTTCTGGTGTAACTTACGACAGTGCTCAAGAAACTTTNACAGCAAGATACACTCACGAGACAATNGCTCTTGGGTTTGCAATCACTGANGAAGCTATTGAGGACAATTTGTATGACAGACTTGCGTCTAGATACACAAAAGCTTTAGCAAGATCTATGGCTCAAACTAAACAAGTTAAAGCAGCTGCACCATTAAACAATGGTTTACCATCTGGATCTTTCAATTCAGGTGATGGTGTAACTCTTTTCAATGACAGTCACCCAACTATTTCTGGAACTTTCAGTAATACGTTGGCAACTGCTGCGGACTTAAACGAAACTTCATTAGAACAAGCAATGATCGACATCGCTGCTCTTACTGATGAAAGAGGTTTAAAGATCGCTGCAAAAGCTGTGAAGATGATTATTCCATCTGCTCTTCAATTTACTGCAGAGAGATTGATGAAATCTTCACAAAGAGTTGGAACTGCTGATAATGATGTAAATGCAATGGTGTCTATGGGAATGATCCCTGGTGGATACACAGTTAACCACTACTTAACTGACACTGATGCGTTCTATATTACTACAGACGTACCAAATGGAATGAAGCACATGGAAAGAGCTCCATTAACTACAAAAATGGAAGGCGATTTCGATACTGGCAATGTTAGATACAAAGCTAGAGAAAGATACGTATTTGGCGTATCTGATCCTAGAGGAATCTACGCATCACCAGGTGCTTAATCAATAATTTTGAGGCGGGACACAATCCCGCCTCATTTCTAAAATAGAAAGGAAAAATGCACCCTAAAAACTTCAGAGTCCAGATATTTGCTTATCAACTTTACACAGATTTTGTGGTAAATAGTATTGATAGCCCATTAGATATCGAAAACGCAATTATTGACAAATTGGGAAAAGGTGATATAAAATGGGAATCTCTTGGAGAAATGCATGACCCAAGAGTTAAAAGAATAACCTATGAGGAGGTTATAGATGGACAAGCATCTAGCAGACCTATACACAAAGAAGAAGGGTCTGGATCTAGAATGGGAACAGGATCATCTTAAAGAGGGTAGATATACTCTCAATATGGTTAAGATTGACAGAAAAGTCAGAGAAGTAATTAGCCATATAAAACTTGCAGAAGCTCAAAAAGCACATCTGCAAAACAAGGTGGAATCTGTTGAACCACAAGTTTCTGTAGCTACTTAATAAAAGCTACATCGTTGGAAAAATCCAATCCACACCGTAGGCTCTCTTGCACTCTATTAAAATCTAGTATATAAAATAATTCTGTACATATAAGTTTACATAGACGCGTACAGCGACGGCCTAAAGACTATGTGAACGTAATTAGGAGGATAATACTATGGCTACAACTACATTCCAAGGTATCGTTAGATCAAACGGCGGTGCTGGAAAAGGAAATGCAACACCAAGTGTTGTAACTTTATCAGAAGTTATTTCATTTGACCCAACTGCAGCTGCTGCAACAAATGTAAGAATTGGAACTTCTTCATCTTCAGGTGAACTTTTTGTTTTACCAGAAGGTGCTGTACCAGTTTCTTTCATGACTATTGGAGGAGCAACAGGTGGTACTAACCCAACAGTTGATATTGGATCATCTGCAGACGATGATGGTTTCTTCAACGAAGTAGACTGTGATACTAAAGGTTCTTTAAAAGGAGCTGATGGTGCATTAGTTGTTGCGGGTGGAATCACTGCTGCAACTACTGTAACAGGTAAAAAGGGTGCATCTGCAGCTACAGGCGGAACTGTAACAGGTGTATTCACTTATACAGTTGTCGATAACGGCGCAGAGAGTTAATTAATTTAGTGTGGGCCTTCGGGCCCACATAAATTTTAAGGAGATTTAAAATATGAAATCAGATGTAAAAGCAGTTAGAGTTACAGCAACTGGAGCAGTATTTGCAGGTAGAACAAGATTAAGAGGAATCATTTTAGAAAATGATCACGCATCTGCTACTCAAGCAATAACTTTGCAAGACAATACAGACAGCACAACTTTATTTACAACAAGTTGTCCTGCCGGTGATGTATTTGCTTTCAATATTCCAGAAGACGGAATTTTATTTCCAGGTGGAATGAAAGTTTCTGCGATTGGAGCTGATACTTCTGCTACTGTATTGATAGACAAGTAAGAGGTTTAAATGGCTAACACTACCTCTGGCACTACAGTTTTTGATAAAAACTTTGCTATCGATGAAATAATCGAAGAGGCTTATGAGAGAATAGGTATGCAAGGCGTATCTGGTAATCAGTTACGTACTGCAAGAAGATCTCTTAATATTATGTTCCAAGAGTGGGCCAATCGTGGTCTTCACTATTGGGAAGTAGCAAATAATTCAATTACATTAGTTGACGGTCAAGCAACTTATACAATGTTTAGATCAACTGGTGATGGTACTTCAGATGCAACAGCTGTTTATGGTGTTGATGACGTATTGGAAGCTAGTTATAGAAACTCTAATGTAGACACACCATTAACTAAGATTGCAAGATCTGCTTATCAAGCTTTATCCAACAAAACATCTGAAGGAACTCCAACTCAATATTTTGTACAAAGACTTATTGATAGAGTTACAATTACTTTATATTTAACTCCTGGTTCAACAGAAGCAGGTAAGTTTATAAACTTCTATTATGTAAAAAGAATTCAAGATGTAGGTGATTATACAAATGCAACAGATGTTCCTTATAGATTTGTGCCTTGTATGGCTTCTGGTTTAGCGTTTTATTTAGCACAAAAATTTAAACCACAAATGGTTCAACAAATGAAAATGTTGTATGAAGATGAATTACAAAGAGCTTTATCAGAAGATGGCTCTCCATCTAGTACATACATAAGTCCAAAAGTTTATTATCCGGAGGCATAATGGCGTTATCTTCAGGTAAATATGCAAAATTTATATCAGACAGATCAGGACAAGAATTTCCATATAAAGAAATGGTAATTGAATGGAATGGTTCTCGTGTCCATATTTCAGAGTTTGAAAAAAAGCATCCACAATTAGAGCCAAAACCACACTCAGCTGATGCACAAGGTTTATTAAATGCAAGACCTGCAAGAACAGAACCTGCTGTTGCAAGACTGCTTACATTAAACCCTTTAAAAATAACCGATGGATC
>FUFK010055041.1_pt1 | contig 14480 bp, 17 predicted proteins | sample 1021851 | NCBI WGS metagenome assembly FUFK01 (sample SAMEA51879418, study PRJEB19060) | metagenome | reverse complement strand
AAATCTTTTATGGCTACACGCTTGCTGTCTTCGTTCTCTTGCGCGTCTTGTGTGGCTACCGGACAGGAGCCATCGTCACCATCAGCATCGACCATGCGGTCAATCGGAATGCCGTCTTGAATCTCTTTTGCCAGATCGAGTCCGTCTGGGATTAGTTTGATTTCGATTTTCATTGAACCAGCCCTAATCTTGCTGCTCTCGCACGAATTTTTTCTCTCTCAGCCTGCATCCTCGCCGCATCAACAGACATGCCTTGTGCCATCAGTTGAGCACGTCGTTGCATGGCGGCATTGTTTTCGTTCGCTCTTCGAATTTGTTCTGGGGTGAATTGCGCTGCCGGTGATCTTGTAACATTCGCCGACGTACCCCCCTCAAAGTCAAACGTGCCCGACGTGCCTGGAATGCGCCCAGTTCTGGGGTCCACTTCTCGTCGCGGCTGTCCAGAAGAAATGCCCTCCATCACGCCCGGCAGGATGGTGCCGTCAGGTGCCAGAATGTCACTCAAAAGATCAACCGGCTCATCAGGCGCGATGTATGTTGGTGGGTCTGATTGTGGGTTAACAGTGATTGACGCAGAGCCAGGATCCCCACCCGGAATCGCTTGAATTACTTTCGGTCCTGTCGGGAGCCTTGGCTGTGCAGCATTTGGTTGCTGCGTCACCATTGGCTCCGCTGCGATAACATCGGCCACACTAGGCAGCGCCGCGTCATCAGTAAATATCGGACGGTAGGTTGACTCTGGCACAGGACGCGAGAATGGTGAATCCTCGTCTGTAGCGCGGCGATNCACTTCGAAGTCTTCTTCGATNAGGTTCCGCTCTTCCGGATCTGTTGTAAACANCGGNCGGAAGGTGCTTTCAGGAACNCTTGNCTGTGCNTCTCTCGTGGGTGCTGTGGACGAAGTGAAATACGGGACACCCGGCGGCTCTGTGCCGCCGCCCACTGCCGGTCCATCCATTAAGTCAGGCAACAGGACATTCATATCATAGCCGGGAATGCGCGCTTGTTTGGGCATAAGACTACCCAGCGGAGTGTTCTCAAAAAGACCGGCAATCCCTTCTCGTTGAGACTGGACTGCGGGGCCAAACACAGTTAAATCGCCCGGTTGTACGCCGGATCGTGTTAGTCCTAACGAAGCATCCGCTCCCATAGTGGGACGACCAAAAGCATCCACTTGAGCAAACGGATTCAGAAACCGGTCGTACGCTTGACGTTTGACATTCTCAATCCCACGCGACCCAAGGTTGTTGGTGTAGTCGATTTTGCTTGGATCAATTCCAAACACTCGACTAAAAATGCCGTCATTGCCGTAAGGATTTGTGTCAGTCATGCCCGACACAGCTTCAAACTCGGAGCGTGACATATAGCCGGTGCCCTCACGAGTCGGAGCATTCATGCTTTCGTAGCCACGTCGCACGTCGCTAACACTTGCGCCGCCATCACTAATGCGGTTATCAACTCGTCCGCCTACACGATTAAAACCAGCAGCCCTCTCATTAGCAGTGAACCCGCCGCGATCAATATCGCCCGCCTGCACAGTGACGCGGTTATCATCGCTGATTACAGTTCTGCCATCTGCGCCAGTGCGGAACGTCGCCATTCTACTTTACTCCAGTAAACTTGGTGCCCTGAACGGCTTTACCACCACCACGGCACATGTACTTGCCGTCGGCAGCATAAACCTCACCTCTCCTGCCACGCGGAGGCTTGGGTGTGGGCTTCGGCATCCTTTTCTTAGGCTTCATGCCCTCTGTGTTCATCGGATGATCTGGATCAATCAGGCTCCGATTGCGCCGGACAGCGTCCTTGTAATCTTCCGGGATGTCAGGGTCACCCATGTAATCCCGATACCTCTTGTCTGACTCTGAAAGAGGTGTAGGCCGCGCCATCTTCTTGGTGCCGCCTTTTTTGTAACCGCGCATTTTGTTCATGTTGGTTTCCAATACTTGTGAGCCACCGTCTCTGCGACCACGGCCTTTTTCGATAAGGTTCTTGGCCTCATCATAACTTATTCCCATGTCGCCAGCAAACTGCCTGATACGCGGTCGTGCCATTGCTTAGTCCTTCCTGCGACCAATCTTTCGCTCGAGTTCCCAGATTCGCATCTTAATTGTCAGGATCAGGTCGTCCCACTCTTCGCACGTTCGTTCCATTACCGCCGTCCTTCTCGTGACTCAGCCACACCGCAAATGCACCGGTCATGGCCCCCGTGACTACACTCACGAGTCCCGCCTGTGCTGGTGTCGGATCCGGCAGGGTCATGAACCATTCCACCACTCTCCACGCCGAGATCGACATCATTACCATCATCAGACGCGGCAGTATCTTCCACCGCAGGAATCTTTCCATCGTTACTTCGGCCACGATTAATCCTCGCTTGTTCCGGCGTTGTGCGATTGTGCATATCCCACATCGGACCGGGCATCACTTTTTACCAAAAAACTTGGTAGCTGAACGTACGCCAAAAGAAGCAGCAACAATAACACCAAGGGAATATTGATACCACGTGGGCATCTTATCCAACTGCTCGAAGCCATTGGCAACGACCCCTTCCATGCCCGGAACAAAACTCAGTATCAAAGGCACCGAAAACAGAATTACCAGCCACTCATCTTTCCAAGACGACTGGCTACCACGAGCCATTTCCAGATCCCAATCGATCTCGCCCGTAGCCTTTTTTTCCATAATCGTAGCTTCAGCTTTAGCCTTCGCAACTTTCGCTCCTGTTTCAGCCTTGGTCTTCTCGACCTTGCCCTCGAGCCATGTACCAGCCAGAGAGGCAATGGGTCCAATCAGTGCTTGAATCATTTATTCCTCGACAGTGCAGCTTGTGTATTGATGCGGTATACGTTGACATCGTTNCGTGCTTCAGCAATGTCCGNCTGTAGAGCCTGACGCTGCTGNGCTAGTTCGTAAGCCTGTTGCAACTTGGCCTGATCGATCTGGAAGTCCATCTGGTCGTTCATCATCTTGCGCTGAACTTCCATCTGCGAGTTCTCCAGTTCCTGCTGGCGGATAGCCACCAGCGGATCCTGCTGCTGTGCAGGCTGGAGCATCGGCATGATCTCACGCATGATCTGACTGGTCTGCTGTGCCACAGTAGACTCAACAAGATCCGGTGCAATCTGCGGCACCGGCTCACCTGCGGCCATAGCCTGCTTGGCAGCTTCTTGGAAGAACGCGGTAACCTGATCACGTGCCAGCATACCAATGTGCTCCTGAACGTGTGACAGCAGCAGCATGAACGCCTGCGGGTTGGCGGCGCCAACCTGTGAAGACAAGAACATGGCATGTGTCATGATATGCGCTTCGTGGTCCTGATCCGGGAACGCCTGAAGCGGCATGCCCTTCACAGCGTTCGCGTTCTCCGTCGCCGGATCAATAGGCTGCGGCGGTTGCGGAGGCGGCAAGATAGCGTCGATGTTTTTCACATCCAGTGCATCGTACATGCGCCGATAGGCTTCGTACTGATTGTGAAGCTGCGGAGCTTGCGCTGCCAGTTGCATCTGTGTCTGTGCCAGCGACAGGCGCTGCGACATCGAGAAGATCGACGGGTCCGACACAGGCAGAATGTCCACACGGCCATCGAAGTCCTGCTGCATGATCTCCGGCGGGATGTTCTGCCCGACGAAGTATGGGTATGGCATCGGATTGTCGGCAAACACTTCGGCGAGGAGGCGGAACTCCTGCTTCTGCCCGTAGTGAAGACGCTTGTGAATCGAAGAGATGATCTTCGATCCCTGCTCGATCAGTGCAACTGTGGTTCCGACGGGAGCTTGTGCGTTAGTGTCCGCGATCTTTGCGTCGGCGACTTGGGCAAATCGTCTTCCTGAATCGACGATAACGCCCAGTAGTTGAGCAAGTGTCCCAGAAGGTTCCTTGTATGGAAGGGGCATAAGAGCATTCCGAAGGTCACCACCGGGAGCATCAATATCACGGAACTCGCCAGGAGCAAGCGGCTCATCGTCATTGCGAATACGAACACCACGAGCCTTGAAACCAGCAGGCAGGTTCGAAAGAGTGCCTGCATCGATAAGCTGACGAAGAATAGAAGTCGCTGCACGNGACAGTCCACCTATAGTATGAAGCAGGCCAAAGCCATAAAAGCCAAACCCAGGCAGAAACTTAAAATGAGTAAAGTACTGTCGCTTTCTCCGGAGAGGGTCGGCTTGTCGATAGTTTCGCACCACCGAGAGAACCTGTCCTGAATCTTCATCCACAGTGACAATGTAAGGGAGTTTAACCCCCGTAGGCTCACCAGTCTCGTCAATGTCCTCGAAGCCCTCCAGATCGATCTCTGTGTGGATTTCAAGTAGTGTGTGAACATCGTCACCATATGATGGACGGACACCTTGCAACTCGTTGCCAGTTTGCCTAATCGAGCTATCATCGTCTTCATCTCCTGCCTGAAGCTCAATGTCCCGATACACGCCAGCGACCTGTAACTTGCGAAGCTCGTTCTCGGTCATACGTACTACATGTGTGACACGCTCGGCAGTGTTCAAGTCACTCGCCGAGTACGGAACAATCAGATCCTCCGCCGGGACAAACTTCGAAACAGCCCGCTGCTTGCCGGCGTCGAAGTAGACCTTCTTGAATGTGGAACCCGTCAACGGCAGATAGAACAGCATCTGATCCGTGTCCGGGTCATACTCCTCCATGATCTCCGTAATCTGGTAGTTCATGAAGTCCTTGACGCGCTGCGCCTGATCTTCAGTGACCTGCGTTGCCGCACCAATAACCTGCGTCTTTACAGGACCACCAGCAGGCAGCATTTCCTTGTACGCTTGCGCTTGAAACTGCGTCACCGCCTCACTCAGCAGCGGGTGGTGCACACCACTCGCGCCAAGAAACGGCTCGTTGCGCTCTTCATAGTTGACACCAAGCAGCTTCAAGCCCTTGGCAATCGCCTCTTCCCAATCCTCTCGNGACTCCTTGTCGTCGTCAACCTTGTCACGAAGCTCGGAAGACAACGTGCCAAGAACAGAGTCGTCAAGAATCTCCGCAAGGTTNGCNTTGTGGTCGTACATCTCGGCCTGAACCTCGACCATCTCTTCCATGCCGGCAAGTTCAATGCCGTCGGGGAGCATGTTCTCCTCGGGAAGTTCAACCATCAACTCTTCAGGCATCTCGGTCGCCGGACCACCGGCTCCCATCGCCATATCAACCATCTGCGGAGGAAGTGCCATTAAAATACGCCTTTAAATCGTTGCGGACGAGCAATCGGGCTAAAACCCTTGACCATGCCACCCTTTGCTTTACGGGGGCCAATACGCTTGATGTACTGCTCAAACGTCATCTGCTCGGAATAATCAGTCTCACCCGGACCGGGATCGTAGAACTTTTTACGAAGCTCCTCGAGTTCCCTGTCCTCTTCTTCAATTTGTTTGTTTTTCAGCTTGCCCATCACATCACCTGTCGTGCCATAGCGCCGATGCCGGAGTGTACCAGCTTTTTAGGCCGCAAGTCTACGGGGCCACCTTTTGCACGGCGGATGAGCTTGTCATCAAAGTCCGCGCCCAAGGGTCCAAGGGTCTCTTCGTAGGTTAGTGTGTCCGGAGTCGGGCGATCTTCAGGGCGATAGCGACGTGTGCGAACACGATCACCTCCAAAGTACACAGCACGAGCAGATCTGTGCGGGCGTCCTGTCTGTTTGTGCAACAGATCTTCCTGACCGACCTTGATAGTAGGTATTTCCACCACATCTTGCCTGTCTACAGCCTGCGACAAGCCCTTTTTGACGTGTGAATCATAGATTTCTTTCACAACTTCTCGACTCGGACGGCCACCCACATCCTTCATGTCTTCCCAGTTCGGGAAAATGACGCCGTCAAGCCCCTTCTTTCGGGCTTCTGCCAAAATCAAGCGCGGAGCGAACTGATAGAAGTATACATCCGACTTTTTGCCAGAGAACGGAGTGCCGGGGCGGTACGCCTGTGGGTCGTTCGGGTTGTTGACGGTGGTAATCCACCGCTCAAAGGTTCTCATCAACTCTTCTTTGCGCTCCTCCGACACAGCCAAGCCGTCAATGTAATCGTCCATGTCCTGCTTGCTGACATCTTCGGGTGTGCGTACCGGTATTTCCCTTTCAAGCGCGTCGGCTACGTCGTTCATGATACGGTGCTGCATGTTTCGACCGACCATCGCGGGGATAGACTCGTGCGTTGCCTGCATTGGCACATCATCAAATGCCTCGGTTAGGAAGCCGAACAAACCAGGATCCTCTCGCACAAGGCTAGTCGCAGTTGTCCTTGTCCTGCGTATGTAGTCTAGCGGCTCTTCGCCGTTCTCCACTGCTGTGTTCATGTCTCGATAAATAACTGTGGCGAGGTCTTCACCAGTTCTAAGTGTCGCCGACGCTTCTCTAGTCGCGTTGCGGCCCTGTGTGGACCAGTCCGTGGTGGCGTGTTGACTAGCTCGTTTCTTCAGCACTCTGTTGAGCGTGGCAATATCTTCCGCATCCAACAGGTCTTCAATGTTTTCTGCTTCCAGCAAATCTGTCAAACGACCAGTTCTATTCGCCGCCGGGCCAAGCTCCGTGCCGCCTGTGTGACCAATCGTGAACTCTCTAAGAGTTGTGTCAACACCAGTGCTGTTACTTGTCCGACCTGTGCCACGCGCATGACTCAACAGATCGTTCGTCAACAGCTTTGCAATCGCCCGCTGCATTGGAATCAGGTCTGCGGTAAGATCAAGGCCGGTAGGCACACCAGTCGGCGCACTGTCGTAGATCGACTCAAGAGTTTCAAACGTCTCGTCTGCCGACGGCGCTGGACCGCCGATAAGCTGAAGATCGTTCTCCATCCTGTCAGTGGCGTCCTGACGAAGCCGAGCAAGTGTGTCTATCTGTGCACTCGCCAAGTCAGGCTCCAGCATCCGCGAGTTTGCTGCCTCATCAAAAATTGCAAGACCTTCCGAGGTGCTGCGAAGCTCGTCGATGTTGTAACGCTCTTCACCCGTCAAGAAGCTATAGGTCGTGTCTTCACCTTTCGCGAACTTCCGCTCTGCAACCGTCGCGTTAGACTGCATTTCCTGCACAACAGCAACCCTGCGGCCCTGATCGTCCGTAATAATTTCCAGACGAATGTGACCGAAGTAACCTGGAACACCCGACTCTGTAGTAGTGCTGGTGCCCGGACCACCCGAAGCACCCAGATTATGGTCCGCGATCAAGCCATCACGCATACCATAGCCCGCGTAAGTGCCGCCCCGCGTTTGAACCGTAGTACCGTCCGTGAACGGGACCGTCGAGTTCGGGTTGCTGAGATAAATGTGCATTGGTTCCCCGCCCGCCGACGACGGAACAGAGTTCTGACCGTAATCAGTCAGAGAACCAACAGGAGCAGGGATGCCCTGCGCGGTAGCTTCATCAAGGTCAGTCTGTGTGAGAGTCTTGACGCGAAGCTGCGGGGTGTAGTCCCGATAGAACGCCATCACCTGACCACGGTACAACTGGTTCGGTGCGTGTTTCTCAAGGAACTCTACAAACTTGGATCCTTCACGGTCCCTGTTCACACTTTCCCCGAAACCACCGCGCAACGAGTCAAGGACTTCTTCCTTCGACATCGCACGGTTGTCCGGCAGGCGGTCGATAAGCTGATAAAATGGCGAGTAATCTACAATGTCACCCTGACGATCTATGCTGCGCGTCATCACACTGTGGCGGGCAACCTGCGTATCGGGCGATGCTGTTGCAGGCATGACCTTGTCAGTCGGGATCAACGGCATCTCTACTACGCCGGTAAACCCTTCCTGCGGAGTGTCGGATACAACTGAAGTTTCGCCGGGACCGAAAAGTTCCTCGTATTCGGCATCAATAATATCTTCTGCGGTCGTCGCCGGTGGCGGAGTCGGCTCCTCACTGGCGCGGACCTCCGGAGTAACAACCTCACCCGTGGGCTGGGGCCGTGGCGGGCTGTTGTGGAAAAAACTGAAAAAGTCGTCCCTCAACTGTTCCGGCCACGCAACACGAGTACCTTCAGGAATACGACGACCAGTAAGATCGTACATGTCCTCCGAAAACTCGTAGTAGTTAAAAGGACGCTCGGTACGAGTCCCTGTAGTCAAATCGGCGTCACTCAACCCAGGAACATAATTGAAGACAGTTACACCGTCCCCACCGGTAGGCCCACCCGGAATGATGTCCGGATTGATGCTGACCACACCCGGCCCATTCAGACTGTCAATCAACTCCTGCGTCGTGTTCGGCGCAAACGTGAAGTCACCGTCAACCGAGTCGATAAGACCTTCGTCAACCGCTGCTTCCTCCAAGGCTTGAAGTTGAGTCTGCCCCGGCTGCACATCTAACGTGCGATCCGGATCCGTAAGCTGCAACCGCTGCTGCGCGTCAGCCTGTGCACCAGCAAGCTGGCGATCATACGCCGCAACCGCCTCGTCAGACGGCCCCAACGCCTTCAGTGCCTTGATACCCTTGAACGCCGCAAACGGATCGGCAACAAACTCACCAAAAAACGCACCCTGCCGGAAAGGATTGACACCCGCTTGCGACAACGCATCAGGACTGTCGCTCGGCGCATCCATCTTCTCGCCGTAACCCATGCCACGCAAAATTGCTTCAGCACCGGCAACGTCCTGCACCTTGGTCAACGCACGGAAAATGGCATTCTCGTCCTCGGATAGCGGCTTGCCCATCACATATTTAGAGAACAGCATCGGGGCATCACGGCCCAGTAACGCCAAAACATCTGGAATAAGACCACCAACACCGGCTACCGCACCAGCACCAACGCCCTCCAAAACATCCGCACCTTCAGCCATGCGTTCGCCGAAGGTACGCCCGTCGGGGCCGCGACCACGAGTGCCCGCAAACAGTTGAGCCAGTGCAGGCTCACGATTTGCCATCGTACGTTCAACAGGAGTCGGCTTGCGTTGTGGAAGGGCCATGATCCCCGCGCGCCGGCCCACGGGCGGGGGAGTAGGAACGGTCATCGGACGACGACGGGGGTTTGGTTGTGGAGTCGCTACCATCAATAATACTCGCGTTTTCTGCCGGGGAGCATGTCTTCTAGCTCTTCACCCTGTAGACTGATAAAACCACCNTGNCGGAAACGCATCANNGCCATAGTCATACTATCACAGAAGTCATCATGGTCACCATTTGGAAACGAAGCGACTTCTTCTATTACTTCCTCCGCGAACTTCTGGGCGGCAGGATACCAAACTTTTCCTGATTCGAATATAGGAGAGGCCATATGCATACGTGTGGTCTTGTCGATTCCNCCCCCNCCCTTCCGGCGCCCCGGCGAGAAGGTGATGACAGGGAGGTTCAGTAACCTCATCTCGTCAGCCAGTGGCATACCTGTTGCTTTGGCCTCAATGAGCATCATGTCCGGCTCCCAGTATTCGTTCTCCTCGATGGCAATCTGTTTCAACTCCGGGAAGTTCCACCGCCCACGCTTGGCATCCAGCATGATCAAGTGCTGCTCACCATTGGCATGTGGCTCAAACACACCCCACGTCGTGATCGCCGAGAAGTCAGCCGTTTCTTTCTTGGAGTATGCCGTGTCATACGACTGAATGATGTAGTCAAGCTGCGGGATATCTTCTTCCGTCCACTCGTTCCACCACTCCCGCTTGATGACNGCGGTCTCTTCCGACACAGGATTCTGTTGCCACTGAGCATTCCACTTGCCCAGCGACAGCGAGGCTTTCACCTTCAGAAGTTCGTCTTTTTTCCAGAATTCAGGCCAGAGTGGTTCTCCCGACGGCATGATCGCAGGAAACTCGACCACCTCCCACTGATCGGCCATCATGTCAGCCGCCTGTGCTTGCAGTAACCTGCCTGTCAAGTCCTTCTTGGACCAACGTGTCTGGACAATAATAATGGCACCACCAGGCTGGAGACGCTGACGCGGGCCAGATGTGTACCACTCGTATGTCTGATCGTAGGCCGTGGACGACAGAGCGTCCTGCTCCGAGTGTGGATCGTCAATGATAAGAAGGTCTGCACCACGACCGGTCATCGCAGCACCCACCCCGGCTGCGAAGTATTCCCCGCCTGCGCTGGTCTCCCACCGACCTGCTGCTTGGCTGTCCTGTTTCAGGTCAGTGTCTGGAAAGACCTCATGGTAGACCGGATCGGCGATCAAATCCCTGACCTTACGACCGAATCTTACAGCAAGTTCGGTGTTCATTGTAGCCTGAATGATTTTCAACTTGGGATTTCTGCCAAGGAACCACGAGGGCATGAGGTAAGAGGCAAACTCTGACTTCGAATGTCGAGGCGGCATGTTGACTATCAAACGCTTCAAGTCACCCGATGCGATGCGCTCTAGCTTTTCTGAAATGATCTTGTGGTGGCGCCCGACGATGAAGCCGTCATACACGTGCTGAACGTACGACATAAATTTTTCTTGGGCTACGTCACGTAGCTCAAGGCGCTGACGCTGCTCTTCAAGGAGCAGCATCTCCTTCAGCACTTCTTCAGGGAGGAGGTCTAAGTTACCCGACATGCCCGAACGATATTATGGCTCATCGAATTTATCAACCCAGCATACACATGCTACGCATGTGTATGCTTCGCGCGCAAGGGGGGCAGGGGTTGCAATTTTGCAACTGCTTGTGGCGAATGTGCCACAGTAACCCCGAGTGATTGTTGCTGGTTCGAGAAAAGACTTTTCTCGAAATAGTAATAGACGGCATCACTTACTATCTGCTAATCTCGTTAATGGGTAATGATGCCCTGAAACTATGTCTTGTCATAAGGAGATTTAGACATGCCTAAGATTACCGTTCCTGTAACCATCACGCTGGACTTACCAGCAGCCGCCGAGTGGGCGGACATCTTCGAGGCTGTGGATAAGGTGAAGCAGCAGCCGGAGGTGACCAGCACCATCATCGCGCCAGCCTCTGCGAAGAAGCTGACGCCGATGCCAGCAGCCGTGATCGAGCGTCTGCTTCAGGCTGGCAACCGGTTCGTCTCCATGCGGAATCTGAAGAAGCATCTGCGGAAGCAGTTCCACAAGCGTGATGTCTCGAACGGCTCAGTGCACCAGTTGATTCATCTGCTGCGCGGCGAAGGCTTCGAGATCGAAACTCACCAGAAGTATGGCGGTGGATACCGTCTTGTAAAGGAGGCAGCGTGAATGGACATCGATCAGTTAGCGAAGGAGTTGGCGAAGATCAGGGCGGTGTTGTCACCGCCCCTACCCGCCGGATCCGAGTGCGAAGACTGCGCTGGAACAGGCNTGANCCTNACCACNCGTTCCGTCGTCGATCCCNTACGCGGCGGCTNTCAAGAAGAGCACGAAGANCTNTGCGAGACNTGTNNNGGTGAAGGGATCTAGCAACAACACAAACCTGGNCGGGCCGACNNNNGTCGGCCCGNCNTTTTTGCTGCCCGNTGCCNGCNNAAANAACCTGCGTACGCAGGTTNTTTGTCGAGGCGCAAGCGCAGGTTGCGCTTGCATTCTTGGTAATTGTATGCAACGCTTAGTGANCATGATCATAGGAGGATTAGCATCATGTCGTGTGGCAACCCTGCCTTTTACTACGTCGAGAAAGGTTTCAACTGGGTCGAGAGGGAGACGCGCTGCGGCTCGACAATCACCCGAGGAAACCACGTTGATACCGCGTTCTGCACTGAGTGCGAGAATGACCCGGAGGTCCAAGCGGACCACGCCCGGCGGCTGCGTCTGGCGGACGAAGACAACGCATGGCTGGCGTCTGCCGGCTGGGGGGAGATCTAGGGATCTCCCCCCTTTTCTCGATCCCGGCTAAAAAACCTGCGTTCGCAGGTTTTTTTTCGGGCGCAAGCGCAGGCTCCTCGAGCTACCCGGCAGGCTCTGACAACCCCGGGCCGCAGCCGCAGGCCGCAGATTTTCCCTTGATTTATTGGTGATATTGTGTGACTGTTAATCATTATTACCGTTGGAGGATTAACGATGAATGCCGAAGAATTGAAACAAGCGCGAGAGGACAAAAAACTATTGTCCAATGTCTCGAAGATGCCCGGCTTTAGTATCAGCCGGGATGCATGGCTGTGCAACGTCGGCAGCAGGCTTGCCGAGATCGAGGGCAGCACATGCGCGAACTGCTACGCCCGCAAGGGAATGTATCGCATGCCGAACGTCCGAAAAAAGATGATCGAACGCGAGGAATTTTTTAACGCGCCCGATTTTGTGCCGCGCATGGTTAACGTGCTGTACATTGTCCGCAGCGAATGGTTCCGATGGTTTGATTCGGGCGACGTGGCAGACGTAAGCATGGCGCTAAACATTATCGACGTATGCAGGCAGACACCAAACAAGCGCCATTGGATTCCGTCGCGCGAGTTCAAGGTCTGGACGCGCGCCCTACAGATCGACCGCCTGCCCGAAAATGCAGTTTTGCGGATGTCCGCGCACATGATCGACGGACCACGGTCCAAGGGATTCGTGCACACTAGCACGGTCCACAGCGGAACGCGGTCCCTCTACGATATCCCGCGCGGGCAGATCTGCCCGGCGCCGCAGCAAGGCGGCAAATGCAACGAGTGCCGCGCTTGCTGGTCAACGGACATTGTCAATGTCTCCTATCACCAACACTAATCCTCCGAGGAACACGGCCCGCGATTCGCGGGCCGTGTTTTTTTACGCCAGGTCGCCCCAGCTTTCGACAGCGCAGGCCCGCAGCGCCTCGCCCGCAGCCCGGAGCGGGCCTTTCCATACATACGCAGGCGCAGGCGCAGAGGCGCACAGGTCAATGGTCCGCGATTCATGGATCACCGCCGCTTTTCCACCGTCAAATAAAAATACATCGCCGGTCGAGGGGTCATGCACCAAGAAAAAACTCGCACCGCCACAACGTGTATGCGCCAAATGCCAAGCAATTTGCGAGGTTGATAAGGATACGCGATTATTTTTAATTATTTTCAATTCGCACCAGACCGGCACCCCATCCATGCACAGATATACGTCCGGCATCCCTTGCCCAGCGCGGTTTTCAATCCGCTGGAAGTGGGTCTTTCTCGGTAAATTCTGCTTCAAGGAGTTCCACAGGCTGCGCTCCGTCTTGGGCATCTTCGATCCGTTTCATGTTGTCGAATGCGTGGGGATATTCCTGCCGGATGGCAGCGAGTCGGGCGACGATCTCTTCACGCGAAAGCTGGTCAAGCTGGTGAACGTGTGTCGATTCCCGGCGGTCGATTGTCAAACCACCAAGTGCGGACCTGATCTTCTCCGCATTGATGGCAGCAGAAAACTGTCCGGCCTCTTCGGCAGCGATGGACAAATCCTCGAATCGCTTCAACTGATTCAGCAACGTGACGCCATACCGACGCTCCCGCGCTTGCCGCAGTTCCTTGATCAGTTTCGGCACCTCTGGGAATGTCTTGCCGTCGAGAAGTTTCGCCGCCTGCACGTTGGCACTGCCCTCGGCATAGCCCGCTTTTCTCGCGCATTCGGTGTTGCTGTATCTGCCCTCGACATAATACTTGGCAAATTCTCGTTGCCGGTTCGTCAGCCCGGCTGGTCTACCTACCTTGCCCATAGCGATATTTTTTGCCCTTTGCAGTTTGAAAAACCAAAAATCAACGTCCACCCCGACTCATAAGTGTTACAACGGTACAGAAGTGATACAGCTGTAACCGTTGCTCACCAAGGGTTGTATCGTTTGTACCGTTTGTATCACCATTTTCAAAAATTTTGTGTTGAATGCAACAACCCGGAGAAAATCGTTTTATGCAATGGTTTTCTTGTTGACTATCACTAACCATTTGTTACTGTATCTTATCAACCCTTGGTGATCCTTGGTCCGTGGACCGTGATCCCGCAACACAGGAGAAAAGATATGCCGAGATATTACGCAAAGCAACAGGTCTTGGACAGTGATGGCAAGTACGTCGCTGACCGTCTGGTGCCTGTGTGCGATTCGATTCGTGTTCTGGAGAAGAAGATAATCCGGAATCGGAATGTGTTCCCGCTAAAAGATGGGCAACGCTACGCTAGTCGGATTCACGTTTATCGTGTGCTGCGTAACCACAAGACAACGCCGCATGGGATTTATTTCGTGGACGGTGACAAGTTGAAGAAGGTCCGGAACACGACGTTCGTCGAGTTTGACATGAACAACTTTTTGAAGGGGCTTGAAGCATGGGCAAGGTAAAAAGCTGGCTGATGGGCATGGAAGAGGATGCCATGTGGATGAGCCGTGATTCGTGGGCCGCCGAGCATGGCGCGATGAATCTGCAAGTTTACGATGATGTTCAGGGCCGGATGGCGGACAGCATCGAGTATCGCAAGATCGAGGCAGCGGAGCGTGAAGCCGACGCCTACATCGACAGGCTGAATGGAGACGTGTGATGAACAAGGTAGAGTTTTCGGCGGACACTGGTGCGCCAAGGATAATTGTCCAGTCGAACCCGACATGGGATCAGTGGGTGGATATCTGCGAGGCCGTGTGGGTCACGGCCTTGGAGGGTGGGTGCAACTACTGGATGGATGCCATTCGGTATGACGAGGATCGTGCGTGGGTTCCGTGGA
>FUFK010050140.1_pt1 | contig 14485 bp, 14 predicted proteins | sample 1021851 | NCBI WGS metagenome assembly FUFK01 (sample SAMEA51879418, study PRJEB19060) | metagenome | reverse complement strand
GTTGTAAATTTTGGAGTTTCTTTTCTCCATCTTAAAGTGACTGAAAAAATTGAAAATCCAATTGATGATGTAAGTCCAAAAACAAAACCTATTAAAGAATTTTTTTCAGTATTACCAACAGCCATGATTATAATACCCACAGTTGCAATAAGCATTGATATCCAGACATTAAGAGAAATTTTTTCCTTTAAAAATAAAAAAGCTAATAATGCAGTGAAAAAAGGCATTGCAGCTAAACATAATAAAGTAATTGCTGCAGTAGTGTTTGTAATTGAATAAATAAATGAAATCATTGCAATACCAAGACCAATGCCACCAACTAATCCTGATTTACCTACTTTTTTGTAATTTTTGTAAAAATTTATTCCCTCTTCGAAATATAAATATAAATTTAAAATAATAAAAATAGTTAAACCTCTACCAAAAATATATTGCCAAGGAACCATATGAGGATCATTCATATATCTCACTACTAGAGGGCCAAACGACCAAAGTATCCCTGCAAATAAAACGACCGGTACAGCTATTTTTTCATTTCTAAGTTCAACCATAATCGACTATTTAGATCTAATTGATTAGCACTACAACATAAATTAAATTGTTATACAAAGTATTAGCACTAATATAATAAATTAATATGAATTTGGATATTCTTAAAATAGCCTCTGATACCAACAANAACAAAAGTATCAAAAACTATACACACCACTCAAAATTGAAAAATTCAATGTGCGGTGATGAGATGCAAATAGATTTAGTTATCAAAAAAAATAAAATTGTTGACTTTGGTTATCAAGGTAAGTCCTGCGTTTATTGTCAAGCNTCAGCAAGNTTACTTTCAAAAATTTCAATGAATNAAAATAAGTCTAAAATTAATGAATTGTGCGACGATGCAAAACATTATTTTGAGGGAAACGTTGAAAATATTGAAAAAAAATGGAAATCACTTAATAAAATATTTAATGATAAAAATCTATCTCGTAAAGAATGTATTTTATTACCTTTTAAAACAATAAAAAAAATAGTATCAAAATAATCTCATGGGTAATTTAAAACAATCTTTTATCGCAGGATTATTTTCAATTATCACTATAGGTATTTTAACTTTATTAACTTACAAAACTGAATTTGGAATTTTTCTTATTGCATCTTTTGGATCATCAATGGTTCTGTTGTATGGATATCCTGAAAGCCCTTTTGCCCAACCCAAAAATGTTTTTTTTGGACATTTAGTAACTGCAACTGTAGGAATGTTTTTTTTATATTTAATTCCTTTGCCATTATTTATAATTATACCATTAGCAGTTGGTTTTGGAGTGGGTCTAATGATATTGTTAAATGTAACTCATCCACCTGCAGGTGGAAATCCAATTATAGTTATTATGGGCAGTGTCTCACTAGACTATTTGTTAAGCCCAATAATTTCAGGATCAATAATTATTCTGGTTTTTGCTATTATAATTAATAAATTTATACTTAAAAAGAGTTATCCAAAAACAAAATAATTTGTTTGCTAGCGACATTAAAATAATGTTAGATGTCTCAAAATAAATTAATGATCGAAAGTAACGCAGGAGAATAAATGAAAATATTATGTGTATTATATGATGATCCAAAAGGAGGAATGCCTAAGTCATATCCACTTAAAGATCTTCCTAAACTAGAAAAATATCCAGATGGGATGACCTTACCTTCACCAAAAGGAAGAGATTTTAATCCTGGAGAATTGTTAGGATGTGTTTCAGGAGAATTAGGATTAAGAAAATTTTTAGAAAGTAATGGACATGAGTTAGTAGTTACTAATAGTAAAGACGGAGATGGATGCGAGGCTGATAAGCATATCGTTGACGCTGATATAGTTATTTCTCAACCCTTTTTTCCATACTACTTAACTAAAGAGAGAATTGCTAAAGCAAAAAACTTGAAAATGGCTATTACAGCTGGAATTGGCTCTGATCACGTAGATTTACAAGCAGCTATGGATAACAAAATTGATGTAGTTGAAGTAACTTTTTGTAATTCAAGATCTGTTGCTGAACACATTGTAATGATGATTGTATCAATGGTGAGAGACTATCACAACCAACATAGAATTGTTAATGAAGGTGGATGGAACATAGCAGATGCTGTGCAAAGATCTTATGATGTTGAAGGTATGCACATTGGAACTGTTGCTGCTGGCCGTATCGGTTTAGATGCATTAAGAAAAATGAAACCATTTGATGTACACTTACATTATTTTGATAGGCATAAATTACCAGATAGTGTTGAAAAAGAATTAAACTTAACATTTCATGAGTCAGTAGAGTCTATGGTTAAAGTTTGTGATGTCGTGACTATAAATTGTCCTCTCCATCCTGAGACTGAGAACTTATTTGACGATGCAATGATAAGCAAAATGAAAAAAGGTGCTTATATTGTAAACACTGCAAGAGGTAAAATTTGTAATCGTGATGCNATTGCAAAAGCATTGAAGAGTGGTCAACTAAGTGGTTACGCTGGAGATGTTTGGTTTCCACAACCAGCTCCAAATGATCATGTATGGAGAACAATGCCTAACCATGGAATGACACCTCATACTTCTGGAACATCTTTGTCAGCTCAAACAAGATATGCTGATGGTGTAAGAGAAATCTTAGAATGTTTCTTTGAAGGAAAAGAAATTAGAGATCAATATCTTATCGTCAAAGATGGACAATTNGCTGGAATGGGTGCTCACTCATATAGTAAAGGATCTGCCACAGGTGGTTCTGAAGAGGCAGCTAAATATAAGAAAAAATAAATCATTCTTTTAATTATTAAAGGTATGCTACTTAAAAGTAGCTACCTTTAATAATCTAGACTCAATTCCCAATTTTTGTATAAATTTTTAGTCATGAGATTTTTATTATTTATATTTTTAAACTTAATAATTACAAATTCAGTATTGGCATCTGAAAAAAGTAAAGCATATTTTGCTGGTGGTTGTTTCTGGTGCATGGAAGAGTCTTTTGAAAAATTAACAGGTGTTGAGAAAGTGATTTCAGGATACTCTGGAGGAAAAACTGAAAATCCAACCTATGAAGAAGTTACTTATGGAAATACAGGTCACCTCGAAGTTGTAGAGGTAATTTATGATGCAAGTTTAATATCTTTCGAAGAATTACTTAAAAATTTTTGGCTCAACATAGATCCATTTGATCCTTATGGTCAGTTTTGCGACAAAGGTTATAGCTACAGATCTGCAGCTTTTTATACAAATCAAAAGGAAAAAGATTTAATTGAAAAAGATTTTAAAAGACTAGAAAAAAAATTTAATAAAAAAGTTGTAACTTATATAAGAGAATTTGAAAAATTTTATATAGCTGANGATCGTCATCAAGATTATTATCAAGTATATTTTNTNAATTATTTAAAATATAAAAAAGCTTGTAGAAGAGAAGAGATTTTAAATAGAATTTGGAAAATGTAGNAATTTATGAAAAANAANATCAATTGGAATTTTGATAACACATATTCCAAATTGCCTGAGCCATTTAGAGAAAANATAAANCCAGTAAAAGTTAAAAATCCTAAACTGATTTTNTTAAATGAGTCTTTGGCCANGGATNTAAATTTAGANTTTTCTGAAATAAGTCAGTCTGANTTATCNGCCATATTTACNGGAAACGAATTGCCNAAAAATAGTAATTCAATAGCACAAGCTTATGCAGGTCATCAATTTGGNCATTTTACAATGCTTGGTGATGGTAGAGCAGTTTTNATTGGAGAACATGTATCTAAAAATAATCATAGATACGATATTCAATTTAAAGGCTCGGGAAAAACTGCTTTTTCAAGAAATGGAGATGGTAGAGCAGCGTTAGGGCCTATGCTTAGAGAATATTTAATAAGTGAAGCAATGTATGCCTTAAATATTCCAACAACAAGAAGTTTGGCGGTTGCAAAAACTGGAGAAAATGTAATTAGAGAGACACCATTAGAAGGTGCTATACTTACCAGAGTAGCATCAAGCCATATTAGAGTAGGAACTTTTCAGTATATTGCGGCAAGGAATAAAAAAGGTGAGTTAGAGACATTATTTGATTATGTTGTCAAAAGACATTACCCAGAAATTGAAAATTCAAAAAATAAAGCCTTAGATCTTTTAAAAGTTGTTTTAGATAAACAGATTGATTTAGTTGTCAATTGGATGAGAGTTGGATTTATTCATGGTGTAATGAATACAGATAACATGAGTATAGCTGGTGAGACCATTGACTACGGACCCTGTGCTTTCATGGATATTTATGATCCAAAAACTGTATTTAGTTCAATTGATAAATTAGGTAGATATGCTTATTGCAATCAGCCGGTTATAACAAAATGGAATCTTTCAAGATTTGCTGAGTGCTTGATACCTTTGATTGATAAAGACCAAGACACAGCTGTAAAATTAGCAACTGAAATAATTGACACTTTTGAAAAAACATATGAAGAAAAGTGGTTAAATATGATGAGAGCTAAGCTAGGCTTAATTGGNTCGGATAAAAAAGATAAGTACCTAATTTTAGACTTACTCACTTGGATGCATCAAAATAAAGTTGATTACACAAATACATTTTGCCACTTGATGAACTTTAAAACTCAAAAAGATAATATTTATGAAGGTGCTGATTTTAGCAACTGGAAAAAAAGGTGGCAGGAAAGATCATCAAGTCATGATAATTCAAAGGAAAAGCATAAAAAATTNATGAGAAGTACAAACCCTCTTTTAATTCCAAGAAATCATATAGTTGAAAATACTCTTAGAGATGCAGATCAAGGAAATTTGGAACCTTTGCTTAACTTTTTAAAAATCTTAAATAGCCCCTATACTGATCAAAAGGATATCAGTGAATACCAAATATTATCNAGTTCAAATGAAAATTATCAAACTTTTTGTGGAACTTAATTAAAGAACATATGGCTCATGTCTNGCCTGTTTACCTAAAACTCTCTCTACAGCCATATTTGAAATATCAATTGATTGATAAGCACCCGTCGTAATCAATTCTGTTAATGCTCTACCAATTCCCGGAGCTTGCATTAATCCTCTTCCTGTGAAACCTGTTGCTAAGTAAACATTTTCAAATTTTGGATGTTTTCCAACAACTGCATTGTTATCAAGTCGATTGCAATCATAATATCCAGCCCATCCACCAGTTAATTTTAATTCTTCCATAGCCGGTATTCTATGAGCTAATGCTGGCCAAACCAATTCTTCAAAATCATCCCATGCAGGTTCAAGATCTTTGGCATCAAAGACTGATTTTGGTGAACCAGCTAAGTATTCTTTACCTTCAGGTCTCCAATAAACTCCTGTTGTTAGATCTCCCGTTAATGGCATTTCAGGAATATGTTTTGGGCACTTTACTCTGAAAACTGTATGTTTTTGAGGTTCAACAGGTATATCTTCTAAAAGCTCTTTAGTCCAACATCCAGCTGCTGAAATAATTGTCTTAGCATTAATTTCTGAAAGAGATTTAACTTCACCCTTAACAAATTCTGCGCCAAGATCAATTGCTTTACTTTTTAGAGCACTATGAAACATGAAGGGGTCAATCCATCCTTCACTTTGATTGTCAGTAAAAGTCGCTGTTTCAATTCCCTCACTATTGATATATGGAAAAAAATTATTCAACTCAGAGCCTTTGATATTTTTTGTTCCCGCATCACAAGCTTTATGATTTTCGAGCGCTTTATATTGTTCATCTGCATGCTCAGGTCCAAACATTAATAAATAACCATTNGTCACCATACTAGCAGTGGGTTTTGGATTTTTTTCAGTTTTTAATAAATCTGGAATTTGAAAAATAAATTCTCTGGCAAATTTTCCTAATAAAATATTTTCTTTTTGGAAAAATTGTCTTCTAAAGCCACCTAATGACAAAGGAAAAGAAGCAGTTTTGTAAGTTGGGTCTTTTTCTATAACTTTAACTTTTCTGCCCTCTTTTGATAAAAAGTAAGCAGTCGCGGCTCCAATTATTCCACCACCAACTATTACAACATCATCCATTAATTTAATATTAGTAAGTTAATATTCAGAAATAATGCATAGCAACACCAAAGTAAATAGGGAATCATTAAATAATAACTCACAAAATTGACACGCTTATATCTAATTACTAAAGTAATTATTAAACCAATTAAGATTACCAAAACAACTAAAGCTAAAAAAATTTGGTGTAATCCAAAAAAAACGATACTCCAAGTTGTATTAAATATAATATGAATAAAATAAATATAAATCGTGTTCATGTCTCTACTTTTACTATGCCAAAAAAACCAAATAGCGACTGTCATCATTAGATATAGCGTAGTCCAAACAGGTGCAAATATCCAATCAGGTGGGTTAAAATCAGATTTGACTAATTGAGAATACCAAGGGTCTTTAAAATTAATTGTGACTAAACTTCCAATAAATGAGGCTGAAAATGTGATAATAAAAAAAAGTATGAATGATAAAAATTTATTTTTTAGCATTAAAGTATTATACATCTTTAGATTATGAATAAAAAAACAATTTGGATAACGGGTGGGAGTACTGGAATCGGCAAAGCTCTTGCAATAAAATTTGCTAATGAAGGATGGAATGTTGCTATTTCAGCCAGACGTGAGAATCTTCTTGATGAGATTGCAGACAATCATGAAAATATAAGTCCATTTCCNTTAGATGTGACTGATAAATCAAAATGTAAAGAGGTTTTTGAAAAAATTAAGAATAAATTTGAAAATATAGATATTTGTTTTTTTTCCACTGGAACATGGAATCCAAAAAAAGAAAGAGATATTGATGTTGAACAAATTGAGGAAGTTTTTAAAATTAATTTTTTTGGGACATTAAATACTATTAAAGCAGTTGAAGAATATTTTAAAAAAAAGAAAAGTGGAACAATTACTATTGTTTCCTCAATTGCTGGTTATAGAGGTTTACCAAATTCAACTGGATATGGACCTTCAAAATCTGCTCTAAATAATTTAGCAGAAAGTCTATATTTTGACTTTGGTCGATCAAATGTCAGAGTGTGCTTGGTATCTCCAGGTTTTATCAAAACTCCAATGACTGATAAAAATGATTTTAAAATGCCTTTTTTAAAAACTACTGAATATGCGGCTGAAAAAATATATGATGGCTTGGTNAATAAAAAAACTTTTGAAATTCATTTTCCAAAATCATTAACTATTGTACTGAAAATCTTAAGTTTTCTTCCGAGTAAGATTTATTTTGGTTTAGTTGGAAAATTAACAAAATATCAAAAGAAAGATTAATCTTTTACAAATACTACAGTCAATTCAGCGACTTTAATTCCAAATTTAGTCATTGTAGCTCTATTAATTGCTACTCGATCATCCTGTTTGAAAATCCAATCATCGAAAGTAATCTTAATTTCTTTGCCTTTTACTGGAACTAATAAAACATACTCAAATTTAAATGCGGGACCATATGAATATCCCCTGGCTTTACCAACTACGTCTCCAGCAGTTCCCTCATAATTGTTGTCGTCTATTTTAGTAATTTGCCATTGTCTAGTTTGTACTTCACCGTCATCCCAATTAAATTTTTCATCAAGAATTAATTGCTTACCATCCCACTTACCATCTAAATCTGCTGAAAATTGTCTAGTAACTTTTCCAGATCTATTCTGAAGAACTCCCCAAGCTTTAACATTGCCTGACAAGTAATTTTCTATGATTAATCTCGGTTCTTTACCTTTAAAATCTTCTGGTTTCATATCGCTATTATTTGAGCAGTTTGTAATTAAGAATAAAGAGATTATCAATAAAATTGATCTTAAGTTTATTATTTTGCTCACAAGCCCCCGTTATTTATTTATTTTGAATTGAAAATTGTATCAGATCAATATTTTTCGATTTAAATCCAGCCTCACAATAAGATAGGTAAAACTCCCACATTCTTTTAAAAGTTAAATCAAAACCTTGTTTTTTAATGAGATCCCATTTTCTATTAAATTCATTTTTCCAAATAGCTAATGTATTTGCATAATGATCAGCATATGAGTCGTAAGACTTTATTGTTAAACCATTGTCTGAAACATATTTGTTTAAGCTATTTTTACTTGGCAAAAATCCTCCTGGAAAAATATATTTTTGAATAAAATCTTGTTTCGTTTTATATCTATCAAATAAACTATCATCTATTGTAATTGCTTGAATGGCTGCCCTACCATCTGTAGAAAGGTTTTTCTTAATCGTTTTAAAATAACTTTCCAAATAATTTTGGCCTACAGCTTCAATCATTTCTATGGAGGCTATTGAATTATATTTATTCTTTAAATCTCTATAATCTTTTATTTCAATATTTACTTTTTCATTCAAACCACAATTATGAATCCTTCTTTTTGCATATTCGAATTGTTTTTTTGAAATAGTAATACAATCTAATTTTACATCATATTTTTTTCCTAAATATTCTGCAAAACCACCCCAGCCACATCCAATTTCTAAAACCCTGTCGCCATGGTTTGGTTTTATTAAATCTATCATTTTTTGATATTTGTTGTTTTGTGCCTCTGAAAGATCTTTAGTGGTATCGCTAAAAATTCCGCTTGAGTAAGTTAAAGTTTCATCAAGCCATAAAGAAAAAAAATCGTTTCCTAAGTCATAATGTTTTGCAATATTTTCTTTACTTCTATTNTTTGTATTTTTTATAAAGATCCCTTTTAAAAAATTTATAATTGGAAAATCGAGTAANCCTGAAAACTTGTATATGATTTTGATATTTCGAGCTGTTATTTCAATGAGATTNGATAAATTATCAGTTTCAAATTCTCCNCTCATGTAAGACTCAGCAAAACCAATGCTGCCACCTTTTATAAGATTNAAAGAAAAATTTGGTTTTTTAATTTTCAATTTAGCTTTTAAATTATCCTGAGGATTTCCAAATTTAAAAACTTCTCCTTGATAATTNGTAATTTCTAGATNNCCAANATTTATTNCNGCTAATATGTTAAAAACCAGTTTNTCTGAAAGTCTATTTAAGGACATTAATTTTCAAAAGATATGTTGTTTCTTATTTTTAATTTTTTTTGGATAAACTTTATTCCTTTGGTCCATAATTTAAACGCTTCAAAATGTATCGCTGCAATAATTTTAAACGTCATTAGGGGATGTTTTAAATAAGATTTAATTAACTCTGAAGTTGTAAAATCTTTTCTTTTCCCATCTTGAGAGGCATATAATATTTTTTCGTTTAATTGATATTGATCTATGATTACTGAGATCTTATCCGCAGGTTTTAAAATTCTAAAAAAATAACTACAATTCATTTCAATGAATGGTGAAACATGAAATTTTTTCTCACAATTGTGTTGCAATAAATTGTCATTTTTTACTTTAAAAACATAAGTGTGTTGCTCACCAAAAGTATTTTTGACTTCATATAATATGGATATCAAATCATTGTTATTATTGTACACATAAAAAACACTTAATGGATTAAAAACATATCCAAAGATTCTTGGGTAACATAAAAGTTTAATTCTAATATTTTCACTACTAATATTATTTTGTTTAAGATTTTTTTTAACCCAATCAGTTAAGAGTGATCCATCTCTATCTCCATGATCTTTATCAAAAAAACTGATTAAATTAAATTTATTGTATGAAAAAAAATTAATCGTTTTATCTAATTTTTCTAATTCAGAAAGATCAATTAAAAGTGAAAATACCCTGTACTTAAAAAAGTGTATCTTTGGTTTAAATCTTTTGTGAATTACAGCGCCATTATATATACAACTAGTCATTAAGGGTTTTAAGCATTTCAATAGATGATTTTATTCCATCTTCATGAAAACCGTAACCAAAATAACTACCACAATAAAGAATATTTCTTTTATTTTGTAAATTTGTAAGCTGACTTTGAAAATTAAGTGCAGATTGATCAAAATATGGATGTGTAAATCTTACTTTTTTTAAAATTTTCTTCTCATCAATTTTAAAATAAGGATTTAAGGTAAGAAAAATATTTTCATCACATTTAAGGTTTTGTAATAAATTTAACCAATATGTAATTGAATTTTTTTCTATTTCATCCTTTTTCATTGATGAATTCCATGAACACCAAGCTTTTTTATTTTTTGGCATAGCTTTTTCATCGGTATGAATATAGGCAATATTTTCTTTATACTTATAATTTGAAAGCACATTCTTTTCTTGGTCGGTTGGATTATCAATTATTGATAAAGCTTCATCTGCATGTGTTGCTAAAACAACTTTGTCGTATCCAAAATATTCACTTTCTCCACCATAATATAAATCTATACCTGTTGTTTTTGTNTTAATTTTTTTGATTGGATAATTTTTGAAATGTTCACCGCTGATTTTTGAAATAATGTTTTGAACATAAGCTCTACTTCGATTTGATACAGTATACCACTGAGGTCTATTTTTTAATTTAAANAAACCATGATTTTGGAAAAACTTTAAGAAAAATCTTAACGGCATTTGACTGGCAGCACTTGGTGGCATTGACCATATGGCTGAGACCATCGGTATCAAATGAAAGTTGATAAACTCTTTTGAAAGATTTTCCTTTCTCAAATAATCACCAAGTGTAGTCTCTTGATCAATTTTTTTTATATTATCACATTTTTTGTAAAACTTTATTATATCAAAAAACATTTTGAGGAATCTTAGATTAAACAGATTGGTCTTTTTTGAAAAAATTCCATTTAATCCTCGACCACAATATTCGAATGAAGAATTTTCAACTGATACAGAAAAAGACATATCGCTTTTTTCAATTGCAATATTATTCTCTTCAAAAAAATTTATTAAATTTGGGTAAGTTGCGTAATTAAATACAATAAAACCTATATCAACTGGAATTTTTTTTGTACCAAACGATAAATCAATAGTATGAGAGTGACCACCGAAACGATCTTCCTTCTCGAAAAGATCTACATGATGTTTTTTTGATAAGTAATATGCAGCGCTTAATCCTGATATGCCTGAGCCGACAACAGCAATCTTCATTAATTGTTAAGCTGCATCTTCTTTAAATTCATCTATGCTTGGACAAGTACAGAATATATTCTTGTCACCATAAACATTATCNACTCTTGCAACTGGAGGCCAAAATTTATTAGCTCTTAAGAATTTTGCTGGATAAGCAGCTTCTGCTCTTGAGTATTTATGTGTCCAATCATCAGAAGCTAGTTCGCTGTCTGTGTGAGGAGCATTTTTTATTGGATTATCTATTTTATCAAATTCACCTGATTTAATTTTTTCAATTTCTTCTTTAATNTTAATTAAAGTATCACAAAATCTATCGAGTTCTGACAAGCCCTCACTTTCAGTTGGCTCTATCATCATTGTACCAGCTACTGGCCATGACATAGTTGGTGCATGAAACCCATAATCTATTAATCTTTTTGCAATATCTTCTTCNGTTACTCCTGTCTCTGATTTAATATTTCTAATATCAATAATACATTCATGAGCAACATTTCCATTTGATCCTTTATACANAATTGGAAAGTGATCTTTTANTCTATGAGCNATATAATTTGCATTNAATATTGCAACTTNNGTAGCAAGCTTTAATCCAGNTGATCCCATCATTTTAATATACATCCAAGANATTGATANAATNCTTGAACTTCCCCAAGGNGCTGCNGAAACTGCTCCAATTCCAGANGTTGGNCCACAATCTTTNATNACTGGNTGNTTGGGNAANTAAACTTGNAAATGTCTTTTNCAAGCNATTGGTCCCATNCCAGGTCCTCCCCCNCCNTGNGGAATACAAAANGTTTTATGNAAATTAATATGACAAACNTCNGGACCAAAATTTCCNGGNTTNGCAANNCCNACTAANGCATTTANATTTGCNCCATCCATNTAAACCTGACCNCCATGTTTATGAACTAACTCACANATATCNGNTATTTTTTCNTCNAANACTCCATGNGTNGATGGNTAAGTTACCATTANTGCCCCAAGNTTTTCAGAATGTTGNTCNGCTTTTTTCTTTAANTCATCAAAATCAACATTTCCTTCTTTATCACAATTAACAACTACCACCTTCATTCCAACCATTTGTGCACTTGCTGGGTTAGTGCCATGTGCTGAGCTTGGAATTAAACATATATTTCGATTAGCTTCGCCTCTATCTAAATGATACTTTCTGATAACCATTAAACCCGCATACTCACCTTGAGCTCCTGCATTAGGTTGCAAAGAAACACCTGAAAAACCAGTTATTGATCGCAACCAATTTTTTAGATCAGTAAATAAATCTCTAAAACCTTCCATTTGTTCAACTGGAACAAACGGATGAGGTTCTGCAAATTCTTTCCATGATATTGGAATCATTTCGGCAGCAGCGTTTAACTTCATTGTGCATGAGCCGAGTGCAATCATAGTTCTATTCAATGCTATATCTTTATCTTCTAATCTTTTTAAATATCTAAGCATTTCAGTTTCAGAGTGATATGAGTTGAAAACTGGGTGTTCCAAATATTTTGAAGTTCTTAATAAGTTTTTTGGAAGATTAGGTAAACTTACTGATGGATCTTCTTTTTTGATAGATTCTGCTGCATTAAAAATTTTTAATAGTTGATTTACTCTATATACATTTTTTCTTTCATCAAATGAAACAGCAAGCATTTCAGAATTTACTTTTCGAATATTAACTCTCTGGTTCAGAGCATTCTTATAAATTTGATCAGTCTTTTCTTTAGTAATAATAGTAACTGTATCAAAAAAATTATTCGAATAAAGCTCGTATCCTGATTGTTTTATTTTATCAGCAAAACTTTTTGCCAATTGAGACACTCTTTCTGAAATATTTTTAATTCCATCAGGACCATGATAAATAGCATATGCTGCTGACACAATTGCTAATAAAGCTTGGGCAGTACAAATATTACTTGTCGCCTTATCTCTTCTGATATGTTGCTCTCTAGTTTGTAATGATAATCTATATGCNTTATTACCNTGTCTATCAACTGATACACCGACAATCCTTCCGGGCATTGATCTTTTAAACTCATCTTTTGTAGCAAAAAAAGCTGCNTGTGGACCTCCATATCCCATTGGAATNCCAAATCTTTGNGAGCTTCCAACTGCAATGTCGGCNCCAAGTTCTCTTGGCGTTTTTAATTTTGCTAGGGCTAACAGATCACAAGCTAANACNGCCTTNCCATTNTTTTTGTGAATTTTGCTAATTGCTTCACTTGGGTCTTTNATNTCTCCTAAAGTTCCAGGATATTGTAAAATTCCACAAACTAAATCNTCTTTTANCTGNTCTAAAACTTCATCTTCTTTNCCGACTAAAACCTTTAAACCCATTGGTTCAGCTCTTGTNTGAATTACATTTATTGTTTGAGGATGACAATCTTCAGAAACAAAAACTAAATTACTATCTTTTTTATTNAATCTNTGACTTAGACCCATAGCCTCTGCTGCTGCTGTGCCTTCATCTAATAAAGANGCATTGGCAATATCCATTCCTGTAAAGTCAACAATCATTTGTTGAAAGTTNAATAACATCTCAAGTCTTCCTTGAGCTACCTCAGGCTGATAAGGTGTNTANGAAGTATACCAACCTGGATTTTCTAANANATTTCTNAAAATTACNTAGGGTGTATANGTTCCATANTAACCCATNCCAATAAAATTTGAGTAAACTTGATTTTTTTTCGAAATTNCTCGTAANTTTCTTAANGCCTCGTACTCTGAATTTGANTCNCCAATATTAAGTTCACCTTTAAACTTTATTTTTTCTGGAACAGTATTGTCAATCAANTCATCTAGTGATTNATAATTTAATTCTTTTAACATTTTTGATTGGTCTTCTTTNGANGGACCAATATGTCTTNTTAAAAAATCTTTTTCTGAATTTGGTAACATTATGCTGAAGTCTCCTTTGCAAATTTNTNGTAATCGTCTTTNTTCATTAAAGTATCCATTTCTGATGGATCTTTTATTTTNAGTTTAAAAAACCANGCNGAGTCNTCTGGNTCTTGATTAATNTTTGATGGATCATCTACTATAGCTTGATTNGTATCAACNACTTCNCCNCTCACAGGNGTATATACATCNCTAGCNGCTTTNGTTGACTCTACAACACCAGCTGTACCATCTTTCTCTACGNTAGNACCTTTTTCTGGAAGTTCTGCAAAAACTATATCACCNAACATNTCTGTAGCATGTTNTGTNATACCNATTGTTGCAACATCTCCATCTANNTTAATCCACTCNTGNTCTTTTGAATATTTTACTTCACTCATTANTTTACNCCTTTNACATAACTTTTTTTATAAAATGGTAAGCTGCAAATACTTGCAGGATGTTTTTTACCTCTNACTTCTAAAAATACNTTAGTATTTTTTTTNGAAAATTCATTTTCCACATAACCCATTGCAACAGGNCCATTAACACTTGGTCCAAATGTACCACTTGTGATTTCTCCAATATGAACATCTGATTGATTAAATATTTTTGTTTTTTCTCTAGCAATAAT
>FUFK010045321.1_pt1 | contig 14486 bp, 10 predicted proteins | sample 1021851 | NCBI WGS metagenome assembly FUFK01 (sample SAMEA51879418, study PRJEB19060) | metagenome | reverse complement strand
TGATTTTTTTATTGGTATTATGATTAGAAGAATTTATGATTTAAAAATTAATTTTATAGGTAAAAAAGAATTGTTCTTTTTTCCTCTGAATTTATTTATGAGATATATGGGGGGATATCCTGTAAGTAGAAACAGTAAGTCAAATACTGTTGATCAAATATCTAAAATTTATTCAACAAATAATGAATTCAGATTAGCCTTATCTCCAGAGGGAACCAGAAAAAAAGTAAAAAAATGGAAGTCAGGTTTTTATTTTATTGCAAAAAAAGCCAAAGTTCCAATAATATGTGTATCACTAAATTATATAGATAAGAATGTAAATTTTTCTCAACCTTTTGANATATCAGGTGANTTTGAAAAAGATTTAAAAAANTTTAAAAGTTTTTTTAAAGGANTTAANGGNAANGTTGCAGAATACTCATAGTTGTAGATTGTGTGATATTTTCTGGATGTCATCATCTTCGTTACAAATTTCAATGAACTTATTGAAGGTTTGTAGTTCCTGCTCATTTAAATTTTTGTAATTCATGGGTATTCGATCAAAATCCGATTCTATAATTTCAATATTCCTATTTTCTAGTTCTTGAAAAATTTTTCCATATGAATCAAACTCGCCATACATAACTAATTGATTTAAATCATCATCATGCTCCAATTCCATAAGCCCATGATCAATAAATTCTAATTCAAGTTCATCTTTATTTCCACCAAATTTTATTTTAAAAAAACATATTTTTTTAAAGATAAACTCAACAGAACCATTTGTTGCTAAGTTTCCGTTTGTTTTGTTGAAATAGCTTCGTACGTTTCCTACTGTTCTATTGTTGTTATCACTAATACAATCTAAAATCACTGCGATTCCTCCAACTGAATATCCCTCAAGAACAACTTCCTTGTAGTTTTCGAAATTTTTGTTACTGGCATTTTTTACAGCTCGTTCAATATTGTCCTTTGGCATATTAGCAGCCTTTGCGTTTTGAATAATGGATCTTAATTTGAAATTTGAATCAATATTTGGTCCACCATCTTTTACAGCAATCGCAATATCTTTTGATATTCTTGTGAATGTTTTTGCCATTGTAGCCCATCTTTTGAGTTTTCTGGCTTTTCTAAACTCAAATGCTCTACCCATGAATAGGAAGTTTTACTATCATGACCCTTAAGAATTTATCTCTAATTTTAACAAATAAATTATCACAATTATTTTCATTAACGTATCCAATACCAATTCCAACTTTGGACGATGGAGAAAAAGTTCCTGATGTCACATATCCAATTTTAATTTTTTCAGAATTAAATAACTCATTTCCTTTTCTTGGCACTCCTCTGTCAACCATTTTAAAGTTTATCATTCTTTTATTTGATTTGTTTATAGTGTCTAACAATCTATCTTTTCCAATGAAATCTTTATTTAAATTCGTAGCCCACATTAAATTCGCCTCATATGGTGTTGTATCTTCGTTTATATCGTTTCCATACAAACAATAGCCCATTTCTAACCTAAGTGTATCTCTAGCACCAAGCCCTATAGCCATGAGATTATATTTATCACTTAAATTTAGAAGTTGATTCCATAGGATAGTGATGTCATCATTGTAAATATAAATTTCGTATCCTTCAGATCCGGTATATCCTGTTTTTGAAACAATAATCTCATTTTTGTAATGATCTTTATCTTCAATTTTTTTGAAGCCAAACCTCGTTATTTCATTAATATTCACATGCATAAAAATTTCATCTAATAGTTTTGTCGAGTTGGGACCCTGTACGGAAATCAAACCTAGTTCATCAGATCTATCATTTATCTCACAGTTGTAGTCGCTTATATTTTTTTTTATCCAATCATAATCTTTTTCAACATTAGCAGCATTTACAACTAACATGTATTCAAAACTGGATGTTTTGTACACAATAAGATCATCAATTATTCCTCCATTTTTATTAATAAGTAAATTATATTGAGCTTTTCCAATTTTTATGTTTTCAATCTTATTTGAACATATATAATTTAAGAATTGTTCTGACTCAGGACCATAAATTATGAATTCCCCCATATGTGAAACATCAAAAATACCAACATTATCTCTTACATTAAGGTGCTCAGAAGTAATACCAGTGTATTGAATTGGCATTTTATAACCAGCAAAATCAACCATTTTTGCACCCAACTTGACATGACTGTTATAGAGTGGGGTAGTTTTAATCAATGTTTTGGTTTTGAAAAAAGTTTAGATCTTTTTTATTTCTAATTGATCCTTATTGGTGGTGATATTAATTTTATCTCCTTTTTTTAAGTTGTTTTGTACAATCTCTTTTGCGATAACATCCTCTAGATGTTTTTGGATTGCACGTTTTATAGGTCTTGCTCCGTATTCTTTATCATATCCTTCCTTTGCAATGAACTTTATTGCTTTGTTATCAATTTTGATTGAGTAATCAATTTCCCTCAATCTTTCNACGAATTTTGTAATCTCAATTTTAGCTATTTTTTCTATGTTTTCTTCGCTTAAGTGATTAAAAACAACAATTTCATCAATCCTGTTTAAAAACTCAGGTGAGAATTTTTTACTTAGACTTTTCTTTAAAACGTCTTGGGTGTTTTTATTTTCGGAGTCTTTCATATAGTTGGTATCGAAACCAACACCATTTCCAAAATCTTTTAATTTTCTTGTTCCAATATTGGAGGTCATAATGATGACAGTGTTTTTAAAATCAACCTTTCTACCCACACTGTCTGTTAAAAAACCATCGTCAAGTACTTGTAATAGCATGTTAAATACATCAGGATGAGCTTTTTCAATCTCATCTAATAAGATAATTGAGTATGGTTGTCTTCTTACTTTTTCACTTAGCTGACCTCCCTCTTCATAACCTACATATCCTGGTGGAGCACCAATCAATCTGCTAATAGAAAATTTTTCCATATACTCACTCATATCTACCCTTATTAGTGAATCTTTCTTTTTAAAAAGTTCAAGTCCAAGGCATTTTGCAAGTTGAGTTTTTCCAACTCCAGTTTGCCCTAAAAATATGAATGATCCAATCGGCTTGTTTGGGTCTTTTAAACCTGTTTGATTTCTCTGTATTGCATTCACAACTGATTTGATAGCCTTATCTTGACCTATTATACTATTTCTAAGATTTTTTTCAAGATTAATTTCAAGTTCATGATTTTCATCTTTTGAGCTAGTAATTGGAACTCCAGAGATCAGTGAAATAACCTCAATAATATTTTCTTCGTCGACTATTTCTCTTTTTTTCTTTAGTTCATTATCCCATTCCTCTTGTTCGTTAAGCAACTCTTTTTCAATTCTTTTTTCATCATCTCTTAGCCTCGCTGCTTCTTCATACTTTTGATTTTTAACAACAGAATTTTTTTTCTCTCTTACTTCCTCCAATTTTTTCTCAAGGTTAATTATTTTCTCAGGAACATCCATATTGGTAATATGAACTCTGGAGCCGGCTTCGTCCATAGCATCAATTGCTTTATCCGGTAAATTTCGGTCATTAACATATCTGTCTGTTAATTTGACACAAGCCTCTATAGCAGCATCAGTATATTTTACATTATGATGATCTTCATATCTGTCTTTGATATTAGTTAAAATTTCAATTGTTTCACTGATACTTGTTGGTTCTACAATAATTTTTTGAAATCTTCTTTCAAGAGCACCATCTTTCTCAATATATTTTCTGTATTCNTCTAGTGTGGTTGCTCCGATGCACTGTATTTCACCTCTTGCAAGTGCTGGTTTGAACATGTTNGATGCATCTAAACTACCCATCGCTCCACCTGCACCTACAATGGTATGAATTTCATCGATGAACAATATTACATCTTTATTTTTTTCAAGCTCATTCATAACAGCTTTCATTCTTTCTTCAAATTGACCTCTATACTTAGTTCCAGCGACAACACTTGCAAGGTCAAGAGAAATAACTCTTTTATTGTATAATAATCTAGAAACTTTGCGTTCTACAATTCGCAAGGCTAAACCTTCAGCAATGGCTGATTTTCCAACTCCTGGCTCACCAATTAACAAAGGATTGTTTTTCTTTCTTCTACTAAGAATTTGAGAAACACGCTCAATCTCTTTTTCTCTACCAATAATTGGGTCAAGCTTTCCTTCTGAAGCAAAGGCTGTTAAATCACGACCAAAATTATCCAAAACAGGTGTTTTTGATTTTTTATTTTTATTTGGTGTTGACTTCACTGTAAACGGATTTTCTTCAATAGAATCATCATTGTTTTCAGATTCATCATCAAAGGTTTGTGATGCAGTTGGGTCTTCGTATGATTCTGTAATTTCAGACATTAGTTCTTTGAATAAATCCTTTACTGATTCATAGTTAATATTAAGTTTTTCAAGCAATTTTGTTGTAGGATCATTTTCATTTCTGAGAATACATAATAGAAGGTGGGCTGTATTGATGGAATTGCCTTGAAATAATTTTGCTTCTAAAAAGGTTGTTTTTAAAGCTCTCTCAGCTTGCCTAGTTAAATGAAGATTTTTTCTAAGGTTTTCTTCATAATTCATTATGGGGTTAGGAGGGCTTAAAATTTCAATTTTTCTTTTCAAAAAATCAAGATCAATTTCCAATGATTGTAAAATTTTAATAGCTTTTCCGCCTCCATCTCTTAAGATTCCTAAAAGCAAGTGTTCTGTTCCAATAAAGTCATGACCGAGTCTAATGGCCTCTTCTTTACTGTAGGTAATAACATCTTTTACTCTTGATGAAAAATTATCATCCATACTATCTAATATTCAAAACTTGTACCAAACAAAACATATGTCATAATGACACATATTTTAAAATTAACAATTAAATATTATTCAGATCAATTTTTAATAAAATTTAAGTATAAAATGTTAATAAGTTTGTGAAATTAGAATTAAATAAAAGATTCGTTTTCCTCTATTGATATTTATATTTGATAAAAATTAACAACTAATGGCTGAAAGAGAAAAATTAATCCCAATAAATATAGAAGAAGCCATGAAATCAGCATACATTGATTATTCAATGTCTGTGATAGTTTCAAGAGCTCTTCCCGATGTCAGAGATGGATTGAAACCTGTACACAGAAGAGTTCTATTTGGAATGAGTGAGTTAGGGTTGAGATCAAATAGTAAGTACAAAAAATCAGCTTTTATTGTTGGAGAAGTGTTGGGTAAATATCATCCACATGGTGATAGCTCAGTTTATGATACTATGGTAAGAATGGCGCAAGAGTGGAGTTTACGATACATGCTTGTTGATGGCCAAGGAAATTTTGGTTCAATTGACGGAGACAGTCCAGCTGCCATGAGATACACTGAAGCCAGACTTAAAAAGATCTCAGAAGAAATGGTGCAAGATCTTGATAAGGATACTGTTGATTTTCAACTTAACTATGACGATTCTTTGAAGGAGCCAACAGTACTACCAACAAAAATTCCTAATCTTCTTGTGAATGGAGCATCGGGAATTGCTGTAGGTATGGCTACTAATATGCCTCCTCATAATTTAAGTGAAGTTATTGACGGTACGATCGCATATGTAGATAACAATAACATTGAGATTTCTGAATTAATTAATTATATAAAGGCACCAGATTTTCCAACTGGTGGGATTATTTATGGATATGACGGAGTTAAAGAAGCTTTTGAAACAGGNCGAGGNAGAGTNGTAATGAGNGGNAAGGCCATTTTTGAAGANNTAAANGGNAGAGANTGNATNATNGTNACNGANATACCNTACNTAGTNAATAAATCNGATATGATTCAAAAAACAGCCCAANTAATNAANGATAAAAAAATTGATGGAATATCAAACATTAGAGATGAGTCTGATAGGAAGGGNATGAGAATCGTATATGTCTTAAAGAAAGATGCAATTCCAAATATTGTATTGAATAAACTTTTTAAACATACATCACTACAATCATCTTTCAGTGTAAACAATATTGCTTTAGTAAATGGCAGACCAAAACTTTTAAATTTAAAAGAAATGATTGTTCATTTTGTTGAACACAGGCACGAGGTTGTAGTTAGAAGGACAAAATTTGAATTAAAAAAAGCAGAAGATAGAGCTCATATACTAGAAGGATTAATCATAGCATCAGATAACATAGACGATATGATTAGCATAATAAAGGGCTCCAAAAATGCAGATGATGCCAGAGAAAATTTAATTAAGAAATATGATTTATCTGAAAATCAGTCAAAAGCCATAGTTGAAATGAGATTAAGGCAATTGACTGGGCTTGAACAAGATAAATTAAGAAATGAGTACGATGATTTGGTCAATTTAATTAAAGATCTAAAGGATATTTTAGCCAACAAAGACAGAAGAATGTCTATAATTAAAGATGAATTATTAGAAATAAAAAATTCTCATGGAGATGAAAGAAAATCAATTATAGAATTTTCAGGTGGGGAATTAAGTATTGAGGATATGATACCAGATGAAAAAGTTGTGCTAACTATATCTCATGCTGGATACATAAAAAGAACTTCACTATCCGAATATAAAACTCAAAATAGGGGTGGTGTTGGTCAAAGGGGATCAACAACAAGAAGTGAAGACTTTCTTGAGCATCTTTTTGTGGGTACTAATCATCAATACATGTTGTTCTTTACACAAAAAGGAAAATGCTTTTGGATGAGAGTTTATGAAATTCCAGAGGGAAGTAAAATTTCAAAGGGAAGGGCAATTCAAAATTTAATTAACATTGAGCCAGATGATAAAGTCAAAGCTTTTATATGTACCCAAGATTTAAAAAATGAAGATTATATCAATGATCATTTTGTGATTATGTGTACCAAAAAAGGGCAAGTCAAGAAGACATCTCTTGAGCAATACTCTAGACCTCGATCCAATGGAATAAACGCAATTACTATCAAAGAAGATGATGAGTTGCTTGAAGCTAAATTAACAAACGGAAACTCTCAAATTTTGATTGCTGTAAAATCAGGAAAATGTATAAGGTTCGAGGAAAACAAAACTAGGCCGATGGGCAGAAATGCATCAGGTGTTAGAGGAGTCAGATTAAAAGATCAAAATGACGAGGTAGTTGGAATGATTTCTGTTAACGATATGGACAGTGATATATTAGTTGTTTCCGAAAATGGTTATGGCAAAAGATCAAAATTAGAAGATTACAGGATTACAAATAGAGGAGGTAAGGGGGTCAAAACAATTTCCATAACAGAAAAAACAGGGACTTTGGTATCTTTAAAAAATGTTACCGATGGAGATGATTTAATGATAATCAATAAATCTGGAATAGCAATCAGAATGGAAGTTAACACTCTCAGAGTTATGGGCAGGGCAACCCAAGGTGTGAGATTGATTAATATCAAAGATAATGATTCAATTGCCGCAGTTGCAAAAGTTGTTTTGGATGATCAAGAGGTAACAGATATTGAAGAAATTGATGTTATTGAGGACCAATAAACTTAATATTAATTAAAATTATGAGAACCATTTTTATATACATAACAGTTTTCCTTTGTAGTTTTTCATTTGGGCAAAAGAAAGAACTAAGACAAATCAAGAAACTAGTTGATGAGAAGTTTTTTCAAGAGGCAGAGTCAATTTTAGAGATCAACAAGAATTTGCTTTTATCTGGAGACAGTAAAACGGATGCTCAGTATTACTACTATGCAACAAAAATATTTACTGAAATAAAGTCTTTTGAATCAGCAACAGAATCTCTTGAGAAATTATTGTCAATCAATGATTCTTTCTACAATTCTGAAATAAAACTTAACTACAAAAATTTGGAAGATAATCTTGTTGTTGCACTCGTAAATTCTGCAGTTTCAGATAATTCAGAGAAGAAATGGATGGATGGAGTTAATAAATTGTTGTTAGCATATGAGATGGACAAAGAAAAAAATATTGATTATCTCTATTTCGCCGCCAGTGGTGCAATCAATGCGCAAGAATATGATAAAGCTCTTGAATTTTATTTATTGTTAAAAGAAATAAATTATACTGGAATTAAAGATGAATTTTTTATTACAAATATTGAAACCGGTTTGGAAGAAAAAGTAACTGAGACCGAATATAAAATATATCAATCATCCAAAGAGTATGCTAATCCAAGAATTGGGCAAACCGAATCCAGATACCCAGAAATTGTTAAAAATATTGCTTTGATATATGTCAGAAAAGGTGATGATGAATTGGCTATTGAAGCGATAAATGAGGCAAGATCTATACAGCCTGATGATCTTTACTTACTACTAAATGAAGCGGATTTGTACATCAGACTAAGTAACAATGCAGAAGATGATAATTTGAGATCTCAATATCGACTAAAGTTTAAAGAAATAATGAAAGTAGCTGTTGAGAAAGATCCCGAAAATGGAATTTTATACTATAACTTAGGTATAATTTCATCAGAACAAGGTGAATCATTGGATGCTAGATCTTATTTTGAAAAAGCAATTGAGTTTAAACCAGATTATGTTGATTCTTATGTAGCAATTGTTAATATAATTTTACAGGAACAAACAAAAATTATAGAGGAGATGGATAAAATTGCAATGTCAAATAAGAGAAGTGATATTTTAAAATATGATGCTTTAAAGGATGATTTAAATAGTGTTTGGAGCAGTTGTATTCCATATTGTGAGGCTGCACTTGAATATGCACCTAATGATTTAGAGGTTCTGAAATTATTGTCTCAATTTTATTACAAACTTGACAATATTGATGGTTACAAGGAAATTAATGCAAGGATCGAAACTCTATCCAATTAAATTACACGTCTTATCGATTGTAGTTTATGGGTAATTTCATTTGAATCACAATTTAGAATTCCTAATTGAACCAATTTATCAACTCTGACCTTTCCTGATGAATGTATTATTTTGTTTTCTGAAATTATAATTCCTACATGTGTTATTTTTTTTAATGTTTTTCCAAAAAAAGCAAGGTCACCAGGTTTAGATTTTGAAATATTTGATAGCTTGAAGCCCTCATGTGCTTGTTGGTTGGCATCACGTGGGAGAATTTTTCCATAAATTTTATAAACTGTTTGTACAAAACCAGAGCAATCTATACCAAACTTAGTTTTTCCACCCCACAGGTATGGTGAGTTTATAAAAGTCATACTAATTTCCTCTAAATCATTAATTGATACATTATCTAAATCATAACTGTAGCCTAAATATTTGCAATTGCTAATTAGACTGCCTGATGGAACTGTACAATTAATCTTTTCTTCGTTCTGTATTAACAACTCAGAATGACAAAATCTTTTCTTTTGATTAATTAATTTAGAATAATCTTTATCAGATATTGGTAAAAATTGAGAACTTCTTATCCATCCCTCATAATTATCAATCTTAGAAACAACGAGGCTCCAATTATCTTTTTTTTTATATTACTTTAATTAATTCTCCAAAAAAAAATTGTGAAATCATTTCTGATTTTGCACTGTTGTTTTTTCTAACCGCAATTAAATTTAGATTAATAATTCCGTATTGCATCCTTATAAAATTAATTTAAAAAAAGAATAATTGAACTTTCTTGTTAGTTTTGTAAAATGGTAATAGAGCAAATATATACATCTTGTCTTTCTCAAGCATCATATTTTATTGCAAGTAATGGTGAGTCTGCTGTCATTGATCCTATAAGAGATATAGATATTTATATAAAAAAAGCCAAAAAAATGAAATCAAAAATAAAATATGTTTTTCAAACACATTTTCATGCAGATTTTGTTAGTGGACATTTGAACCTATCTAAAAAAACAAATGCTCCTGTTGTTTATGGCCCCAATGCAGATCCCAAATATGATTGTATCATCTCAAATGATAATAAAACTTTTAATTTGGGAGATCTAAAAATAAAACTTATTCACACCCCTGGACACACATTAGAAAGTTCATCTTACCTTTTAATTGATAGTAACAATAATCCACACTCCATATTTACTGGAGATACCCTCTTTCTAGGTGATGTTGGAATACCTGATGTTGCACAGAGATATGAGGGTATTAGTAAAGAAAAACTCGCAGAGATGTTATTTGATTCTATCAATAATAAAATAAAACCTTTGGACGACAATATTATAGTTTATCCTGGACATGGAGCGGGTTCAGCCTGTGGAAAAAATATGATGAAAGAGACTGTTGATACTTTGGCCAATCAAAAAAAAGTAAACTATAGTTTAAATGGAAAGTTTTCAAAAAATGATTTTGTAATAGAATTGGTAAAAGATTTACCTGAACCACCTGCTTATTTCCCACAAAATGTAAAATTAAATAGAGAAGGTTATAGAGGTAGTGATGAAATTCTAAATGATAATTTAAAAAATTTAACAGCAGATTATGTTTTTGATAAGATAAAATCAGGGAATGTTGTTGTATTGGACACTCGAAAACCCTCGGATTATTGTAATGAACACATTCCTGACTCAATTTTTATTGGATTAAGCGGAAGATTTGCTCCTTGGGTTGGTGAAATTTTAAAGGATATAAATCAGGAAATCATTTTAATTGTTGAGAACGCAAAAGAGCAAGAGGCTATAACAAGACTGTCTAGAGTCGGTTTTGATAATTGTATTGGCTATTTAGATTCTGGAATTGAAAGTTGGAAATCTGCAGGATATTCAACTGAAAAAATTCGAACAATTGACCCTGGGCAATTTGTTAACGAATTCTCACCAAATTCACAAATTATTGATGTAAGAGAAAAATCTGAACTCGTCAATGGAAAGTTTAAGTTTTCAAAAAATATCCCTCTTTCAAAAATAGATTCTAATAAAAAATTAGACAAAAACATGACTTCCTTTGTTTATTGTGCAGGAGGATATAGAAGTGTAATTGCCTGTTCAATACTTAAAAGAAATAAGTTAAAAAAACTTATTAATGTTGAGTCTGGATTCAGTGGAATAAAAAAACTAATTTAAAATGAAAAAACTTATCATTTTATTTTTTTTAAACTCAATATTTTCACAACAACAAATCTTCGATATTGATTATAAAAAGATGTCTGATATCATAGAAAATGAATCAACTGTTGTTGTTGACGTTAGGACCGCTGATGAGTTTGATTCTTTTAGAATTAAAAATTCAATTAATATCGACTATTACAGCAAAAATTTTCTGGATTCCATATCTTCATATAAAGAGAAAAAAAATATTATTTTATATTGTAGGTCAGGCAGAAGGAGCTATTACGCTGCAAAACTCATGCAAGAAAAAGGCTTCAATAAAATATACAATCTGAAGGGTGGTATTTTAGAGGTAAAAAAGAAAAACTTAGACTTTAAATCCCTCAATAACTAATGTCCCTTTCCATTCTTTTGTTTTGTTAAAAAAGTATTTACTTACATTTTTAAAACCGCTTTTTTCAAAAAATTTAACCCATATTTCTGAGCTAAAAAGTTCCATCGTGTCGACTCCGGTTTTTTCTTTCCAATTATGACATTTTTCATTTTCCAAATAAAAATCAATTCCCATTATAAAAACTCCGTTTTTTTTAATCCAGTTTTTAAATATATGTTTAATAATTTTTTCTGGCTCTTTAAAGTAATACATTACCTCCATTGATATAACAACGTCAACTTTATCATTAGGTTTCCAAAGAGCAAGTTCAGAGCAGATATAATTATTTTTATAATCTAAACTCTTTGCTTTCGCAATCATCTGTTTGGACCCATCAACCCCAGTAATATCTGTGTATTTTTTGTTTNTATCAAAATGGCGAATTAGCCANCCATTTCCACATCCAGCATCGATTATTGAAGGATTTTCATATTTGTTTTCAAACAATTCAATCATTTTCATTACGGGCTTATGATGATTTTCTTTCATTCCTTCATCTTTTCCAGAAATTGCCCAATCTGAAAAAACCTCAATTGGAGATTTCATTTAGATAAACTTTTTTGTTGATAATACATAAAGGGTGTATGTGAATAGAATCACAATTATTTCCCAGAAAAATATATAATATGGCCAATCGCCGATTAGTAAGGGGTTGTCGACATTAGGTGGTGATGCTAGATACATATAATTTGAGTCAATTTGAAAATTCAACGGTATAATAAAAGCAATAATTATATTCAGATAGACCCAAACTCTAAACCAAGAGAACTTTGTTATAGAATATTTCAGATTTGTTAATAGAAAGATTGGAATCAAAATTATTCCTGCATGCGATGTGTGGTATGAAATATATTCAAAAGTTGAACCATCAAAATTATTTATTTGAGGGGTCAGAAAAGCCTGTATTCCTCCAATAATTCCTGCGAAGTAAAAAAACTCAAAAACTCTTTTATTTAATTTTGTAAATAAGACTGAACATGCAATTAAATTGGTTAAACCACACATATGAAGGGGAAGATTATCTGAAACATTCCATAATCCATTGATAATATTTCTTGAATGATCGGTAATTGTCATAATAATCATGAATAGAGAAAGAATTTTTACAATCTTTAATTTCTGATCTTTATTAAAAAAATTATTTGAAATAAAAAGGATTAAAAATATGAGGCATACAGAAATGATCGTATTCCTAATCCATTCATTCGACATAAATTCAATTATATAGTTTTGAGTATCCATTAATCAATGTAATTTATCATATTCATCAGAACAATTTCAGCAACAGGATCGTATCCTATATTTTGAATTAATTTTAGTGTAGATAGAATAATTTTTCCATCCCCATGCTTTACAATTGAGAGATCTGACCCTGACCAAACATCTCCGGAACCAATATAGTTTCTTTTCATGATATTTCCGTTTGGAATCCTGTCAAATGCAACAGTATTAACTAAATTTTCTGCATTAATCCCCCTCAACGTTATAGTTGGGGCAATGTTTTCATATGTGCCACTCATGTTAACATTAATAGGTAGATTTTTAAAAATTTTGTGATTAGAATTAATATGTAGTATTCCATCCCATAATCCTTGTGAAATATTTTTTACAAACTTAACAGGNAAATAGTTTTCTCCCTCGTCAATAAAAGTAAGGTTTGGTCCTTTCCTTACTCTTGTTTTTCCAGGTACTGACAGATAAATTACATTCCCCCCTTTGTGAACAAAACTGTTCAACTCAGTTATTCTCGACTTAAGTTGACTGTTTTTTGAATTTAATGAAGGTCCACTAGGTGAGAGAAGATTATCTTGATTATCTTCATTTTTAACAACATTTCCATCGCTAGAACTAATAAATTCTGCTTTTTCATTACTAAANATNACAGGAATATCGATATTTTGTTTTTTATCAAAATTTATTACTTCAAATCCTTTTTCAATTAGAAATTTTTCAAGTCTTTTATCTTTATTAGCAAGAGCAATTTTTTTTCCATTTTGTTTTGATTTCGAGTTATAGACACTGAATTCAATCGTTGAAAATAATTTAGTCTTTTTTGAATTGAAATTAGCTTCAATGATGTAATTTCCTACATCTAAATTTATTGTGTTATCATGAATAAGGGATATTCCTTTTTCGAGCTTTGTCTTTGTTTTGTTCTCATATAGTACCTTGTTTTTTTTCTTAGATTTTACTCTTACATAAAGGTTTCCATACAAGACACTTTTGTCATTTATTCCTTTTATTTCAGTTTTGATAGACTCGCCTTGATAATAATTTCTTTTATCAGTTCTAATAACAATAATTCTATCCTCATTGGCTTCTTTGGTCAAATCATATGCTTTCCCTTTTGGATTACGCCAGAGATCAAGTAATCCAGCTCCAATAATCCAATCTCCGGCTGTTAGAGCATGTACACAATAACCAATAACAGTAGGGTTGGACCTTATAGCCTCCAACATTCTTTTATTAGCAATTCCATGAATTTCTTGCTGTTTAATGTAGAAATCAGTGGCAGATTTAAAAATTTTATTCAAACCTGTTTCTTTTAAAGCCTTTTTTATTTCTCTGTTGTAATTAATATGGTAGATATAAGGGTAGGTTATTGGGTTTCCTTTTTCTTTAAATAAAGCTTCATTATTCTCCAAATCAGGTAAACTTCCATATCCTATTTCAGAAACATAAGATGATATGTTGGGTACTACATTTCTTCCAGGTGTTCTTGCATTTAGCCCTAATTCAATATTTTTTTCTTTGGTATTACCTATAGTCAAAAAACCATCAAATTTATTATTTGTAATATTTGGACCAGGATAATTATGGATGTCGTTAAATTTAAATGCTTTGTTAGAAAAGGGCAAGTACAAGTTGGCACCATATGCCCAACCTCCTGACTCATCGAGGATCATTCTGGTTGGGTCCAATTCTCTAGCTTTTAGTGACATTGGTACTAACATGTTGGCTAGTACAGGTCTTCGTATTTCGTTAAACAATTCCCATTGTACAATTGAGGGGTGATTCCTGTCTCTAAGGATTGCTTCAGTTATTTCATTTTCAACTCTTTGTGGGAGGTAAGGAGATTCTATTGGCATATCCATACATTCTATTGCCATACTACCAACTGTTAACACTCCAATAGAATCAGCCAAATGAAGCCATTCT
>FUFK010020924.1_pt1 | contig 14486 bp, 17 predicted proteins | sample 1021851 | NCBI WGS metagenome assembly FUFK01 (sample SAMEA51879418, study PRJEB19060) | metagenome | reverse complement strand
AAACGGGACCGGAAGGTCCGCGCAAAATGGTCCGCCACGAGAATCCGCAACTCTGCGCGATATTTGCAACGCTTCTTCCATGCTGCGTGGGATCCCGCAGCATGGCGTGGGCGAGGTGCAGACGGCGCTCGCGGACACAGGCTGTAAAACCGCCATTCGGTTCCATGAGATAGTAAAGCTTGCGGCGCGATATGCCGAGGCGTTCCGCGACGCCCTTGGCCGATAGCTCCGGATCAACCGCCCGATCAGATATCAGACGATGAATCTGGGCAGTCAGAAGGGGGTCTACGACATGGAGGCTTCTCTCGGGCGCGTCCGTATTGAGGACCGCCGCCGCCATCACCAATCCCGGTGTCTATGCTGCGGGCGACGTCATCGAGGCTCTCGACCAGATCAGCGTAAAGACGGGCCCGGGCGCGATGGCGGCGATGCGGCTCCACGACTGGATCCGCGAACAGAACGGACATGACCAGAAATAGAAAAGAATGCGGGCGCGTGGCGAAACCTAGGGGCGAGCGGGGGGTTGAAGATGTAAATCCGTCAAATCCAAGGAACCGATCATGGCCAAGAAGCCCGCGCCGTCCCCTGCGACCGACCACGCCCTTCGCGACCATCAGCCGGGAGAGCGCCAGATCACGCCGGATGACAGCCAGGGCAACGGCGATGAACTCCATCAAGACGTCGGTGGGGTCGCCGATCAGGCAGCCTATTTGACCGACAATTTCGGCCATCGCATTTCAGACAACCAGAATTCGCTGCGCGCGGGGACACGCGGGCCGACGCTGCTCGAGGACTTCGTCCTCCGCGAGAAAATCTTCCACTTCGATCATGAGCGCATTCCCGAGCGGATCGTCCACGCCCGCGGTTCGGGCGCGCACGGCGTGTTCCAATGCACCAAAGCGATTCCCGAGCTGACGAAGGCGTCGATTCTGCAAAAGGAGGGGGCGACTTGCCCCGTGTTCGTCCGCTTCTCGACAGTCGCCGGCGGCGCCGGATCGGTCGATACGCCGCGCGATGTGCGCGGCTTCGCCGTAAAACTCTATACCGATAGCGGCAATTGGGACCTTGTCGGCAACAATATACCGGTCTTCTTTATCCAGGACGCGATGAAATTCCCTGACCTCGTCCACAGCGTGAAGATGGAGGCCGACCGCGGCTATCCGCAGGCGGCGAGCGCGCACGACACCTTCTGGGATTTCATCGGGCTGATGCCCGAGGCGATGCACATGATCATGTGGGCGATGTCCGACCGCACCATCCCGCGAAGCCTGCGCATGATCGAAGGTTTTGGCGTCCACACCTTCCGCTTCGTCAACGAAAAGGGCGAGGGCAAGTTCGTCAAATTCCACTGGAAGCCGGTGCTCGGCATCCAGTCGACGACATGGGACGAGGCGGTGAAGATTGCCGGCGCCGATCCCGATTTCCACCGCCGCGATTTGTTCGAGGCGATCGACGCGGGCGACTTCCCCGCCTGGGATCTCGGCGTGCAGGTGTTCGACGAGGCCTTTGCCGCCAAGCAGCCCTATGACGTACTCGACGCGACGAAGCTGATCCCCGAGGAGGATATCCCGGTCGAGATCGTCGGCCGCATGACGCTCAACCGCAACGTCGACAATTTCTTTGCCGAGACCGAACAGGTCGCCTTCCTGCCGTCAAACATCATCCCCGGAATTGATTTTAGCAACGACCCGCTGCTGCAGGGCCGGCTCTTTTCCTATCTCGACACGCAGAAGTCGCGGCTGGGCACGACCAATTTCCACCAGATCCCGATCAACGCGCCCAAATGCCCGTTCCACAATTTCCAGCGTGATGGGATGATGCAGACGCTCCTCCCGACCGGGCGCGCCAATTACGAACCCAACAGCTTGGCCGAAGCCGGCGAGAATGGCGGCCCTCGGGCAAGCGCCGAAACGGGTTTCAGGACCTTCGAGACCAACGACGAACGGAACGATCCGGCACAGAAGCTGCGCATCCGTGCCGAACTCTTCGCCGATCATTTCAGCCAGGCACGGCTCTTCTACCTGTCGCAGACCGAAAATGAGCAGGCGCATATCGCCTCGGCGCTGGTGTTCGAGCTCTCGAAGGTTGCGCTCGATCATGTTCGCGCCCGCGTGGTCGGCCAGCTTCGCAACATCGACGAGGATCTGGCCAAGCGCGTTGCCGCAGGGCTGGCGATCGACCTGCCCGCGAAGGAAAAAGCCGCGCGCGCGCCGGTCGCTCTCAAACCGTCCGATGCGCTGTCGATCCAGAAAAATGCCGACGACACGATGGAAGGCCGCAAGGTCGCGATCCTGTTCGCCGAAGGGTCGGACAAGGCGGTGATCGACAGACTGAAGGGCGCCATCGAAAGCGCCGGCGGCACCGCCTTCCTGGTTGCGCCGAAAGTTGGCGGGATAAAGGTCAAGGGCGGTACGCTCAAGGCCGACGGCCAGCTCGCGGGTTCGCCCTCGGTGCTTTTCGACGCCGTTGCTTCAATCCTGAGCGACGAACAGGCCAAGCTGCTGTCTGCACAGGGCGCCGCGGTTCAGTGGTTCATGGACGCCTATGGGCACTGCAAGACGATCGCGCATGACGAGGCGACGCAGTTGCTGCTCGACAAGGCGGGCGTCGAAAAGGACAGCGGTATCGTTGCGATCGACAAATTCGCCGACGTTGGGACGCGGCGTCACTGGGCTCGCGAAGCCAAGGTGCGCGATCTTGCCTGATCGCCGGTTTTCATGAGCCGCGCATCGGCGACCCGTCATCGTGACCTCCGTACCGGCCAATCGATCTGGTCGGCGCGGCGTCGTCCGTCGATCGAGGAAAAACCGCTGACCCGCGATGTCGCGTGTGACATTGCTGTGGTCGGCGCTGGAGTATCGGGCGCGCTGATCGCCGAGCAGCTGTCCGACGCAGGGTTCGATGTCGTGATCGTCGATCGCCGCGGCCCCACCGACGGGTCGACCGCGGCATCGACCGCGATGCTGCAATATGAGATCGATACACCGCTCCATCAAATGGCCGAACGGATCGGCCGCGACAAAGCCGAGCGCATCTGGCGCCGCTCGCGCCAGTCGGTCGACGCGCTGCGCGAACGCACCGAAAGGCTCGGCCTCGACGTCGACGGCGCAACGCGCGGTTCGATCTATCTCGATGGCGATGTGCTCGATGCGGCGGGGCTTGCGCGCGAAGCCGAGGCGCGGCGCCGGGCCGGATTTGAAATCGAATTGCTCAAACCCGCACAGGTCGAGGATCGCTATGGCATCAAGGGCCGGCATGCGATCATCGGCTACGGCAATTATTCGGTCGATCCGCGCCGCCTGACCGCAGGCTATCTGAACGTCGCGATTTCGCGCGGTGCACGGCTCTATGCCCCGGTCGATATTTGCAACGTCGCTCCCTCCGAGGCGGGTGTGACGCTCCGTTCCAAAGACGGACCTGGCATCCGCGCTAAATATCTGGTCGTGGCGACGGGCTATGAGATGATGAAGGGCATCCCGCGCAAGGGAAACAGGATCATCTCGAGCTGGTCGATCGCGACCCGTCCGCAGCCTCGCGCGATCTGGCCGACCGCAGCGATGATCTGGGAAGCCGCCGATCCCTACCTCTACATCCGGACCACCCCGCGCGGCGAAATCATCTGCGGCGGCGAGGACGAGGAAATAGCCGATGCAGTGCTCCGCGACGCCAAGCTGCCCGACAAGGCTGCGACGCTGTCGCGAAAGCTTGCCGCCCTGTTGCCAGGCGTCGATGCGACCCCTGCGCACAGCTGGGCCGGCAGTTTCGGGGACAGTCCGGTGGGCACGCCGACAATCGGGCGGGTTCCCGGTATGCCGAACTGTTACGCCGCAATGGGATATGGCGGGAACGGAATTACCTTCTCGATGATGGCGGCTCAGATGCTACGCGGCATTATCTGCGGATATGGTGATCCCGACGCCGATCTTGTCAGCTTTTATCGCAAATTTTGACTTTATAGACTTCACTTCTTCGGAAGATTTGTGCCGACGCCGACGCCGACACCGACGCCGACGCCGACGCCGACGCCGACACTACCACGAACCGCGTTCGAAGGATGCGTTCGGGGGTTGCCGCGTTCCGCAGGCGACCGTCCCGATAGCGCACCCCGCCATGGAGTAGCCGCTCACCAAGCGCGATCCAGGCGGTGAGGGAGCGCTCCGCCACCCAAAGCGAAGCCCAAAGCGAACTAGTCCCTTTGAATCGAGTCCGCCCATCGGACATTCGCCGGCCAACCTCTGCTGCGAGGATGGCGGCGGTAACGATCCCGATGGCCACCGGCATACCGCCGATGAGTGTTGCCGGCGCTAGCGTTAGCTGCGCGGCAAGACGTGAGGGTCGCGCCCATTCATCATAGGCCTGGCGTACGCGCTGTGAGAGGAAATGTCGCGCATCTGGCGGACGGCGGGCGACGAAGAGATCGAGCGGCACGGTTTCGGTTCCGCCTGCGGCGCGGATCGTGCGCACCATCTCGAGATTCTCGAACAGCACGTCGCTGCTATAGCCTCCGGCAGCAAGCAGCACCGAACGCCTTACCCCAAGGGTGCCGGGCCAGTCGCCACCCGTTACCCGGTTGAGCAGGCTGCGCCCAGTATCCCACCGGGCATGCCAGGGCAGGGGGTGAAAATAATTCTGCGGGCGGATCACGGCATGATCGCCGAGAAGGTCGAGCATGCGCTCAAGTTCAACGCGACGATAGCGGACATCGTCATCGGCAAGGATGATGCGTTCATGGCTCGCGGCCTCGACGCCGGTAATGACGCCTGCGACCTTTCCGTTCCGGGCGCGTCCGGCGGGGGGTATATGGCGAACGATGGCACTCCAGGCACGGGCATGGGCCGCGAAGACATCGGGCGGTGAGCCGTCGACCACGATCACCTCGTCGATAGTGCGCGCCATGCGCGCGAGATAGCCGGTCAGCGTTCTTGCTTGCGAGGTTCCAGCAGCGATCGGGAGGACGTAGCTTCCCGGGAGCGCTGGGGCTGGCGCGTGCGGTTCATCGCTGCGCATCGCTCGCGCCTTCGATCGCATAATGGATGGGTTTGAAACTGCCACCGCAGCTGTCATAGGCCGAGCAGGCGGTGAGCCCGACGATCAGATCCTCGAGCGCGCGCAGCCGGATGAAGTCGCCCGCTTTGCTTTTGGGCGGCTCGACCTTGATCCGACCGTCGGCGCCGATCGGAACGTTCATGAAGATATTGAACGCGGTCGGGATCGCCGCCGGTACGATTGCGTGCGGCGCCAGTGCTTCGGCGAGATTGCCGTGACAGCCGCGATGAACGGGTCGGCCTGGATAGAAGTGGCGGAAGGTCGCTTCGCTGCACGGCGTCAGCAGGAAGTCATGGGTCCCGACGCTGTCTTCGATAATCTCGACGATCGGCCGGGACAGGTTCGACCAGAGGCGGTTGCCGGTGGTCAACCTGAGCGTCTCTTCATAGTCGAAGGTCCGGCCGTTGGAGAGGCTTTCACCTGGGGCGTCGGCGATGAAAGCGACCATGTCGCTGACCTGGCCGCCGATGGGGTCGATTACCCTCAAGACCTCGCCGCGGCGAAGCATGAACGCGGTGCCGCTGCGCGGCGGGATTTCAGTCGGCATGGCTGGTTCTCGGATCATGAAAGGGGCACCGCCAATTCTCCTCGACGACGCGGCCGCTATATTGCGCGGCCGCGCTCGCCTGGCCGTGGCGCGCGAGCATCGGGTTGAGGCTTCCCGCCAGCGCTTCGTCGCGGGCGAGGATGCGCTCGCGCATCCGCTCGTAGCGGCCCTCGGCCCGCAGGCGTTCGAACTGGTCGTGGAGGTTGAAGACGAGCGTGGGCTTGGAAAAGCACCGGGCGGGCCGCGAAGCCTTGGGATGAAGGCCGATGACGAAGAATGCTTCACCGCCGAAGCTTAGCGAGAAATGGGGATTTTGCGGATCGGGGCAAACCCGTGGATCGTAGGGCAGGCCCTTCCACGCATCCTTGTCGGCCAAGCTTTGAACGCGTTGCCACAGCGCCTGCTCGAAGCCGGCCTCGTCTAGATCAGCGGGGCTGTCGAAGACCACTGCGAGACTTCTGAGACCGGACGGGTCGGAACGATAGGCGTGAGCCCATTTGAAGAGCTCGCCATGAATCTGCAGATCGTTCCAGCCGCTGGTAATGTCTCTCGCTTCGATAACGCGAAGCATTCCGGTAGCAAGTGCGGACTTTGCGCCGACACAAGGAAAGTCTTCAGATCTGATGAAATCGAAGAGTTGATCTATATTAAGATTGCTTTGTTCGCTAACTGATATCTGTATCGTCATGGATTAAACAACGCGGGTTGGTTGTTTTTGGTGCCACTATTTATTTTTAAAATAGCCTAACCTAGGAAAGTTTCTTGGCTTGATAGACGAGAGTCGCCGGAGCGCTGCAGTTTGCGCGAGGGTAGAGTAGGCCGCTTTTGCCCGACTTGGCGAAGGCCGTCGCTACTGGCCTGATGTATGAAAACGGCCGCCCCACCGGAGCGACCGCCTTCTCTCGCAGCCAGCGCTACTATTTGCCCGAGGGCATATCGTCCTGACGACGCTCGTTCTGCTCGCGGTTCAGCATATTGCCCTGATCTTCCTCGTCGAGCCCGCTCTGCTCGCCGTCTTGTCCTTCATCGAACCCGCCTTCATCGCGCTGGCGCTGGTCGTTGCCCGGACCCTCCTGAGGGGGCCCCTGGTCCTGCTGCTCCTGGCCCCCGACGCCCGTTCCTTGATTGCTTCTGTCGTCAGACATGCTGGATTCCTTTCAGTGACGCCTCGCCCGGTCGGACCAGGTTCGAACTCAAACGCAGCGGCTGATAAGCGAGTTCCTAACCAACTGATTCAAAATGATTAACATGGATTAGGACGTAGACTTATAGGTGTGGAGCCATAGGCGCATTGATGCGAGTTGGACCATGGCGAGGAAGTTTTCGGCGTGCTTGTCGTATCGGGTGGCGACGCGGCGGAAGTGCTTCAGCTTGGAGAAGAAGCGCTCGATGAGGTTGCGCTCGCGGTAGAGCCGTTTCCCTGAAGCACGGCTTCCATTTCCTATTGGATTTGGCCGGGATGTTGGCCTTGACACCCTGCTCCTCGATCAGCGTGGGGATGCGGGTGGCATCATAGGCGTTGTCGGCAAGGACAATCATATGCGGCCCGAGATGGTCGAGCAGTTCGTCGGCAGCTGCCCGTCATGTACCTGTGCAGCGGCCAGGCAGAGCCGGATCGGGAGGCCTTGCGCATCGACAACCGCACGGATTTTGGTCGTGAGGCCACCCCCGGGAGCGACCGAGACAATGATCTCACCCCCCTTTTCCCGTCGCAGCCTGTTGGTACGCCCGGATGGAAGTGCTGTCGATCATCGGGATATCGCCATCATATGTCGCGGTGATGGCATCCATCAGCCTGTCCCGAACGCCCGCTCTGCGCCACCGGACAAAGCGATTGTAGCAGGTGGTGCGCGGGCCATAGCGCTCGGGCAGATCGCGCCATGACGCACCGGAGCGCAGCACCCAAAAGATGCCATTCAGCACGCTTCGATCATCGACGCGCGATGCGCGCCGAGCGGCTTATTGGGCAAAAGCGGCTCGATCACGTGCCACTCGAAATCGGTCAGGTGATAGCGGCTCATGCCGATGCTGAATCAGCATTTGCCGCACTAGCTGCCCGGACGCAGTTGCGAGAAAAGCCCGGCCTTGTTGAACAGCTCGAAGACATCGTCGGGCTGTTCGGGATCGAGGACCTCGTTGTCGGCAAGCCAGGCTTCGACTTGCGTCAGGTCGGGGATCTCATAGGGCACCAGCGTGCGTCTGCGGTCGTGCGCGTTCTTGCGGCCGGTGAAGCGCAGGTCTTCGATCGTCGCGATCAGCGAGCCGGTCCTGGTAAGAGTAGCGGCGACCCTCCCGGGCGGGACGCCAAGGTGCTCGGCGAGAAGATCGTGGCGGATCGCCGCGATCTTGTCTGCACAATCTTCATTCTGTCCAGCTGCGCCATCGATGGTGACGTCGCATTCGGTATCGAGGCGCATCGAGCGGTTGTTCATGTTGGATGAGCCGACGCGCAGGATCTCGTCGTCAACGATCAGGATCTTGGCATGGACATAGATGGGCGCGCGATTGCGCGTGACCGGGTGATACACCCGCAGCCGATCATATCGGTCCCGCTGGCGCAGCGCCGCGATCAGCCGTGCCCGCGCCGTGTCCATGGCGAGCGGTTCAAGCCATCCCTGCGCACTTTGCGGATTGACGATGACGATCTCGGGGCCGGCTGCTTCGTCGAGACGCCGCGCTATCGCCTCGGCGATGCGCCGCGAGGCGAAATACTGGCTTTCGGCATAGATGAAGCGTTTGGCGCGCGCGATCTGCTCGAGATAGAGTTGCTCGACTTCCAGCACCGCGCGCTGGCCGTCCATCTTGGGCGCGGTGCGCGCGATCGTGACATCGACATCGGTGAACTGCACGGGCAGGGTGTCCGGCCAGCAATCATGCCGAGGCCGTACTGCACTCAGCGGCGTTCCACCGGCGCGCTTCCAGCGATCGCGCACCAGCCTGCCGAGCGCGGCGGCCGCGGGACCTTGAAGGGCCGTGGTCGCGTCATGCCAGGGCGGGTAAGGCGAGCCGTTGGGACGTACCCGCGCAGGCTGGTCATCCTCATGATCACGAGTGTCCCAGCGATCCCCCGTCATGTCGATCCCTCCGCAGAAGGCGAAGCAGTCGTCGATGACGATGATCTTCTGGTGGTGCGAGGCGCCCGGCGGGTGCTGGCCATCGAGCTTCACGGTAATGCGCGGATGCATCATCCACTTGGCCAGCGTGAGCGCGGTCTTGCCGCGGAACAGCGATTTGATCGCGCCCAGGTCCCAGCGCAGCAGATAGATTTCGAGTTCGGGCCGGTTTTGGACCAGCCAGTAGATGAAATCGCCGATCGCTGGCGGGGCTTCGCTTGCCTGCGCTTCGCGATCGGGGACTAGCGCGATCCGTGCGTCGAAGTCCCAGCCGACCAGAATGATCCGCTTGCACGCCTTGAGCATCGCTGCATGCGCGAAGCGGAAATAATCGTCCGCATCGACGATGACACTCATCTGCGTCGCCCGCGCCACCTGTCCGATGGATTTCTTGTCAGATGCCATGCCATCTCATCAAACCATGAGCGCGGAAAGACAAGCAGCCCCTTGAAGACTAGCAGGCAAATCCCAAAAATTCGCCCCACAGGGATGTCGCGATGGAGGAGAGAAATGCCCCGGCGAGATGCGGAATATTATGCGGCTCGTGCGGAACAGGAACGGGCGATGGCTCAGGCGGCGAGCGATCCGGGCGCACGTAGGTCACATCTGATGCTGGCCGAACATTATCAGCGCATTGCGGATGGGAGTTTGCGCAAAGTCGGGCAATTGACAAAATAGGTGAGGGCGGCGGCGGTGGGCAATTCGCGGCAGTGGCGTCCTCAGACTATGTCCCACATTTTGAATCGCTTTTCCGCCCCCGGAATCGCACGCCTGCGCTGCCTTTGATCCAGATCAGGGTTTGAGGCGCCATTTGCGCTTGGGCGCGTGACGTGCGCCATCGACCTTCGGGCTATTCTCCTTGAGCCAGTTCTCGGCAAAGAGGTCTCGCTTCGCGACATGCTCCTTGAGATCCTTGGTCACCCGGGTGAACCCACCGATCAACGTGCCCGCTTCAAGAAACTCGATGTCATCGCCAAGCTCGTCGTTCAGCTCTCCAAGCGCGATGGTCAGGATCGTTGCGATTCTCCGACTATGATCTGCTTGTCGTCGTCAATCACGACGAGCTCGCTGACGTCTCGGAATATTGGACGACGGCGGAGGAACATCTGGTGCGCGACTATGTCGTAACCAAACGGCTCGCGACCCAGGCGAGCTTCATCGTTCACAGCCTCACCGACGTGAACAAGCAGCTCAAGCACGGTCGGTACTTCTTCACCGATATCGTGCGCGATGGGATCGTGCTCTACGAGGCGCCCGATCATCCGTTCACGGCGTCCGAGCCTTTGTCAGCCGAAGCCGCGCGGGCCGAGGCGCAGGGCTATTTCGACAAGTGGTTCCCGAGTGCAGAGGCGTTTCTTCGTGGTTCGCAATTCTATGCAAACGAGGGCTCGCTAAACGAGGCGGCATTCAATCTCCATCAAGCCGCCGAGCGCTTCTATCACTGCTTCTTGCTGGTCCAGCGGCTCTACAGCCCGAAATCGCACAAGCTCAATTTCCTGCGCAACTTATGCGAGGAGCTGGACGGGAGCTTGATCACCGCCTGGCCCCGCGACAGTCGCTTCAGCCAGCGCAGCTTCGAGCTGCTTCGGCGCGCCTATGTCGATGCGCGATACTCGCCACACTACAAAATTACGCGAGAAGAACTGGCCTGGCTGCTTGAGCGTGTGGCGGTCTTGCGCGATCTCACCAAGGCAGCTTGCGAGATGCGTCTAACCGTCGTGTGAATGTCCGAGAGTGGGCCGGGAACAGACTGGCGGCTTCGAGATGGCGACGCCGCACAACCAGACGTTCGGCTAACTTGCGAATTGAACCAGTTCGGTGATGAGGACGCAATTTCTCGGAAGACGGAACACTCCGGCATCTGCATCGCTTGAGGTCTATCGCAAGTATGGGAGTAGGCAGCGCGCATGAAAGATGTGCAGCCGTGGTGGGAGCGTGGTGTCATATATCAAATCTATCCGCGATCGTTTCGGGACACGAATGGAAACGGAATCGGGGATATCGCGGGGATTGAACGGCGCCTTGGTTACCTTGTCACGCTTGGCGTGACGCAGTATGGATTTCACCGGTCTTACCTTCGCCGATGAAGGATTTGGGTTACGACGTCGCCGACTATTGCGGGATCGATCCCATCTTTGGCGATATCGAGGTCTTTGATCGGCTGATCGAAGCTGTTCACCGCCGCAAGCTGAAACTCATCCTCGATTTCGTTCCCAATCGCAGCTCGGACCAGCACCCTTGGTTTGTCGAGAGCCGGCGCAGCCGTGAGGACCCGAAGCGCGACTGATACATCTGGCGCGATGCCGCACCTGACGGTGGCCCGCCGAACAACTGGATTAGCGACTTTGGCGGCCCTTCCTGGGAATGGGACGACGCGTCCGGCCAATATTATCTACACGCCTTCCTCAAGGAACAGCCAGACCTCAACTGGCGTCATCCCGAGCTAAGGCGCACGATGATGGATGTGTTGCGCTTCTGGATGGAGCGCGGGATCGATGGTTTTCGCATCGATGTGCTTTGGCAGATCGTGAAATCCGAGGGGTTCGAGGATAACCGCTCAACCCGGATTGGACTCTCGGCCGGACCGAGCGGGATCGCGTCATCCAGCTTCACTCGACCGACCAGCCGGAAGCGCACGACATTTCTGCTGCGTTTAGCGAACTCTTCGACAGCTACGGCGATCCTGTTCTGATCGGCGAGATCTTCCTGCCCAATGATCGGCACGCCGGATGTCCGCGAGTGCATCTCCCCTTCAATTTCCAGCTGATCGAGAATGCGTGGGATGCCGGGGTTCTCGCCCAGCTCATTCGAGCTCACGAAGCATCGCTTTCAGATTTCGGATGGCCCAACTGGGCGCTCGGCAGCCATGATGCGCCGCGTATCGCTGCACGCACCGGCGAGGCAAAGGCCCGCGTCGCGGCGATGCTTCTGTCCACGTTGCGCGGCACGCCGACGCTCTATCAGGGCGATGAGCTCGGCATCGGAGAAGTTCCGATCCGGCCTGAACGGGTTCGGGATCCCCAGGACTTGCGCCAGCCGGGGCTCGGCATCGGACGGGACCGCTCACGGACGCCGACGCCGTGGGGTGCTTCCCCGCACGCCGGTCTCAGTGACGTAGATCCCTGGCTTCCCCTCAACCCGGATTGGCAAACCCAGAACGTCACCGCGCAATCAGGTGACCCGGAGCCGATGCTGTCGCTCTATCGCCGGCTGCTCGCACTGCTCCGACAACACGCGGCGCTCGCGGTTGGCCGAATGCGGGCTGTCGGTGCACAAGACGAGATTCTCTCCTACGAGCGAAGCCTGAATGGCGATCGGTTGCTGGTCGCCCTGAACATGGGCGGGGAGCGGCGACCGCTTGTGTATCCTCCGGGTAAACGCCCCTGAGCGTTTTTGGTGTCGACGCTGGACAAGACCACGGCCTCGACCATGCTTGCCGGGAAACGAAGGCGTCGCGCGGGCACTCCTTCACCTCACCAATTTCGAAGAGCCGTTCGGCTTGTCGGTTGTCGAGGCGATGGCGTGCGCTACACCGGTCATCGCAATGCGCCGCGGATCGATGCCGGAGCTCATCGAGCCTGGGGTCAACGGCTTTCTGGTCGATAGCGTTGAGGAAGCTGTCGCGGCGATTGACCGGGTCGAAACGCTCGACCGCGCGCAGGTACGCGAGACGGTCGTCCAGCGCTTTAGCGTCGCCCGAATGGCTGACGCGTATTTGCAGCGCTATGCCCGGGTTCGGGAGGTGAAATCTGAAGGAGGCCGCCAGCCCTTCGCCAATGTTATCTTGCAGCCCGCTCACTCCTGCATCGCACCGCGACGGGTAATGCGCGTGCCGGCTCAAGCAGGCTTTCACTTCTGACGCGCAATCCGTCGTCGGTAGGCGGCATGCAATAGCGTCCACACGCAAACGCCAACGAGCAGAGCGATCACGCCCGATAGAATGTATGTCAGGAAGATGTGCAGCTCGATATGTAATTCCTGCGCTTGAGTGCGTGCAGTGGCAGTGCGGCACTGTCTCTATGACCAGCCAGAGAAGGCGGCGGGAAAACCCGTCGCCCTCCTTGCGAGATGCATGGCGACTTATTTGCAGCGAACGTTACCCCGCTCGATCGCCCGGCCGGCGAGGCCACCTCCGGCAGCACCGATCAGGGTTGCCAGAACTTGACTGTCGCCGCGGCCGATGGTGTTGCCGACCAATCCGCCGGCGGCAGCGCCGATGATCAGCCCGGTCGTCCCGTCCGAACGACGGCAATAATAGCGTCCGTTCTGGCCCCGATAGACGCGATCATTCGCGGCAAGCGTACGGGTCTGGTAGTAGTTGCCGCTACGATAATAGCGTTCGGCGTCATAGCGATCCCTTCCGGGTTCGCGGCGGTCCCAGTCATAATTGGCGTAGCCGCGCCAGCTGCGATTGGCCTGACGTGCATTGCGATTGGCGTTGGCGATGCTGCGCGCGTGCTCGCGCTGGGCTCTGCGAACCTCGCGTGGATTGTCGGCATCGCGCAGATCTTCACGATACTCCCGATCAGCCTCTCGAACGTCCCGGCGCTGTTCGCGGGCTTGATTGGGCTGGGCCAGCAAGGGAACGGAGGGAGCGACGACGGCCACGATCGCGGCCATCAGGTACATATTTTTCATGATTATTGCTCCTGACCTTTAGATTAGGTCAGGACAAAAACGAAAGAGACCCATAAAAAGTTCATAGTTATATGAATAAAAGTCAGGCCACTGAAATGATGTCAAAGATAGTTCCTTGAACTATTCAAAATCCATTCTTGACGCTACCGCCTTCATTTTCCCATCCCGCCACCGCGTCATGGAGGCGCTTTCGAACACCTCTTAGATGCGATCTTTCAGAGTCAGTTTGGAAACGGTTATGGGGATAGCTGCTCGCCGCGAGAAGCTTGCCATAAGCGAGCGCGAAAGCACGATGGGCCGCTCGCGCGCCCGGAGAGGGCGACAATTCGGCTCTCGCGAGAGACTCCTGCTCCCGTCGCAATAAGTAGTTGATGTCCATTGCCTTGCTCCGACGAGCGGGAGCGCAATACTCTCAGCCGTGCCTGCTCGGGGAAGGGTGCACGATATGATGAACATATCATGTCCCCCCATATCTGTCGCTCTCGAATAGACCCGGCGATGCCGCCCGGTGAATAACGACCCGGTTGCGCGACGGCAGCAGCTATTGGATGAGGTCCACTGGTAATGCATGCGCCACGCACCCATATAATTGTCATCGCTCCGCTTCTTTCTGGGCACGGAGACGACTGAGAGATACGCGCGCTCCCGCTCTTTCTGTGGAGCTGCGCATGCACCTTCCTCCGCATACACACCTTAGAATCCCCCCGGTTGCACAGGTTCGCCACCGGCCCGTGCTTTCGCTGTTCCCAACCGGCATTGTGATGCCTGACCTGAAAGTAGTTCAAGGAGAACGCAGGCCATGTCCCGCGCCGTGAACGTCAACGCGACCGTTGCGGAGGTGATCGCCATGGCCGCGAAATGCGGCGCGATGATCAGTGCGATCGAACCACTGCTGCCGGAAGGCACGCGTGTGGTGTTCATGAACCGCGATGCCGCAACAGTCGTCGAGCATGCCTTTGGCCGACGCGTGCTGAAAGGCACGATTGTTCGTGAGCCATGGACACAACAGCGCATCAACTAGAGCCGGCACATCCTCGCAAGCAAGGAAGAGTCACCATGCCGCCCCTCATCTCCCAGTCTTCTCCCCCTGTTCCCGATGATCCCACGACGGTGATGGAAAGCTTTGGGATCGAATGCATCCC
>FUFK010726076.1_pt1 | contig 14487 bp, 20 predicted proteins | sample 1021851 | NCBI WGS metagenome assembly FUFK01 (sample SAMEA51879418, study PRJEB19060) | metagenome | reverse complement strand
TCGCATTCTGCACCATCCCAAAGTTCGAAGGGCATAGGAATGATTAACTGATTAAATTGTGGGTTTTTTGCACAACCGTTTTCAAAGCCGTTTTCGGTTAATCCGTTCCACAACAACCTGACCAGTTTATGCACTCCTTCAATCCGTACCTGTTGATAACAATGATTAGGCATCGCTCACCTCACTTATACCTTCAACGTCTACGTCATACGCGCCAACTAAATTTTTACCCTCTTGCATGGCTTTAATTATCGCGTCGTTTTCGTCGGATGCTTCCACATAAACAGTTCGTCTTACAGACAAATCTAAATCAACTTCAAAGCGCATTGGCGTTCTCCTCTCCAAACTGTTCGTGCCACGCGGCAAGTATTTTAACGTTAATGACGGCTTCGATTGACTCGTGGTTCGCGGCATAGAAACCGAGGTTTCTGGCACCTTTAGTAAGAATCGAGCTTGAGTCTCCATCGTTATACCAACGGTAGTAAGCGTTATTTGCTTTACGGAGTCTTTCTAGGTGGTAATTTTTTCCGCCTGTTGATGAACTCGGAACATAGAAATCGAACGGTGCTCGTTTAACGGATTTTTCATCGATTAGGTTGATGAGCCGTGCGAGGGGTATTTCGTACCGTCCATTACCTGCCCAGTAGGTTTTTTCGGGATTGAAGTTAGTCATTGTTTGTATCCCTCATTTGTTGAAGGATGTAGCCTCGTGCTTGGAGCATTTTTCCATAACGGATATCTAACTCAGGGTCTCCACTTGTTCCCATTGAATGATATTCATTGAGGTCATTGTCAATTGCGACGATGACGGCGTTCCACAATTTGGGCGTCATTTTTACTTTCATAAATTTTACTCCTTTACAATTTGGTATGGTACTCTACCATCCAAGATCCATTCGTCGGAATTTTCTTTTTCCAACTCCCGTATAACGTTTAGTAATTTTTGACGGTAACTGATTGCTTCATTTAACGTCTTAAATTCTGGTGTTCCGCATGTATTGAAGTTGACAACATCGACGGAGCGTTGCGAAATGGTGTATCGCAGATCTTGAGCATATGCCCGTAAGAATTGAATGGCTTCTTTTTCCATTAGTGCACCTCCTCCGCTTCAATATTTACCGAATAGGTATCATCCCCCGATTGGTTTTCATCCCAGATACGTTCATCGGTGGCAATACGTTTTGCTTGCTCGGCGGTAGGTTCTAAGTCCCATTCGTCGAAATCATCTTGATTGATGAAGAAGACGTTGGTTTGGGTAACGGTAACTTTAAAACGCGTGTCAACTTCCCAGATATGTTCCAACGTCCAATCGTGTCCGTCGTCGGTTTGTTTCCAATCAGGTTCTTCGTTTTTTATTTCATCTTCACGGGCTATTGCCCACGCTTGTTCTTCGTTGTCGGCTTCTATTATTGCTTCGAAACCAACATCTTTTGTGGCTGTNACTTTAAACTTTGGCATTTTTATCCTCCTATAAAAAGATATTCCAAGTATGGGACATTATGGGACATACGTCAAGACAAAAAATAAACCCCGCCGTGAAGCGGGGTTCGTTGTTCAATTACGCGTCCTCCTTGATNTTGTATCCATGCTCCTTGCGATAGTCTGCAATAGCATCGAGCTTCTCAAGAACTTCGCCCCAGTCGTAAGCGCAATGGCCGTCGAGAATTCCCTCNCGAGAAAAGTCCATAGGCTCGCCTTTGGCATCGACGTCTTTGTATCCCTCGACCCAATACTGGGAGAAGCGGTTGTCATAATCATAGTATCTTTCGATATTGATTTTGACGTCCATCTTTTTAGCCAAGCGTTGTGCTTTAGCTCTATTACTGGCCGCGTGGTCTACTGGCTTACGAGCCGCGTTTGGTATTTGTATTCTACCTTCGCTGATTAGCTCGTGAACCGTTTCGACTCGACATCGTCGCTTCACCAGTTTACTTCGAACGCTGACTATGTCTCGTGTTCTTCCGCAAACATATCGTCGGCCTTCGACCAACTGAAAGTGATTACCTGCAACGATCAGGAAAACTCGGCCAGAGGTTCGCATATCTTTTGAACCTTTGAGCCATTGATTTAACGTCGGAGCGCTAAACGCGGTTCGTACCGTCATTTTCCTATTGTGAATGTTGCAAAGTGCCAAGGCTCGAAGAACGTGAAAGGTATGAGAACCTGTCACTTTCCTTTGACCGCTGACATGTCGAATCAGCCTTGCGGCTTCTCCGGTTGTCATGCCAGTGACTGCACTGATAACAGCGGGTCCACAATAACGGTTTACATCTGAAGTTGAATTATTAACGTTTTTGATTTTCATTTTATTTCCTCAAATAAAAAGATGATACTGACATGATCGAGGTAATGTTTCACATGAAACAATTCTCTAGTCGGATGAAATATTCAATTGTCAAATAACGTTAAGGCATAACTTTAGCCTATATAAGATCTTATCATAAAATCCCATATATTAAAATGCGACAAAGTGTCGCACCCTAAGTTATTGTTTTTAAATTTATTTTCATCAATGTCGTTTTTAGTATGCGATATGTCGCATATGCTATAGACGGTTTTTTGTGAGGTGCTACAATTTTATTACATAAAATTGTTAGAGGAAAAACCAAACTCAAAAAATAAATAGAAAAGTAAAAGGGGCGCATGACTCCAGTCATACACCCCTTAATCTGATATCACAGAACTAAGCAATCTTTGGAATACTACAGTTTTTATTTTTTATGTCAACTGTTAGGTCTAATTTTTGGTCTAACAACGTAAGACGGACTAAAAGTCCGGTTCAAACACAACGCCGTCTTCGTCCAACTTTCGATAGTAGGCAATCTCTTTCGCGAGATCCGCGAGCCGCGGGTCATCGACTCCGCAATCCCATTCGATGTCGTCGTATTGTTTTTCCAAACGTTTTAAAATTTCTTTTANTGTATCCAAGATCTTCTCCGGTGTTCGATTTTTACGCCCGATTCTTTTAACTTATCGACGAAGTCGTCGAGTTCTTCGTAAGCGGCAAAAAGTTCTTGTTCGATTCGTGGCCGTGCATCTTCTCTTCGGCTTTCGTCTTTGAGGTTATCCACTTGTCTTTTTAAAAATTTCAACATGGAGGCTTGCCACTCTGTTAATTGTTCGTCACCCATTATCGATACTTCTTTCTTGCTTTTGTTTTCCCTTTTATTGGCGGAAGATCCGCGGTTAGTGCGTCGGGGTTNTTNCGTTTCCAACGTGNNTTNACGCCNATATTNTGGTTNAGTTCACGCAAGAANTCTTCTGCCGTNNTTTCNCCNTCTACTATNTCTTGNANACGGTCTGCGACATAAAACAAGCAAANNCNATCATCNATCATNATTANTCCTTNCTNGGTANGTGATAACTTTTTAAAACNCCAAAGGCGGGGTGCCCCGCTTCNTATCCTTCTATCCATTGTCTCCAGACGCCATCGATCATTTGTACGTTTTGCCAGTGAGATTCGGCGCGTCGAAAAAAACCGCGTCTGAAATGTAGACCTTGNCGTCCACCGTTTCCTTCTTCGTAATGTTTGGCATCAACGGCTTTATCGACGTTCCACGATACCATGTTCCATTGTTCTGCTATGAAGTCGCGAAGGACTTTTTTGAGGGAATGTTTTTTCATTTGGCTTACTGATTTTCTGCTCTGTCTTACAAACCGCGGGTTGTTGATGGTTTGTAAATAACCCGCAACTAGCCTTAAAGACCATGCTTCATATGTATTTTCTTCAGAACCCGTCATATTAGGCCGGATACCAAATTCACCTTTATCGCTATCAATAGACCCCAGAAAATTTGGAAAAGGCATCACTCTGCCCTGATCTATGTTGCGCGTAAGAACCGTAATTGAAAAATTTGTTGTGCTTCCATTATTTAAACGAGGTGTGCAAACAAACAGGACTTCTCCAAAAGTTCCATCTTCTTCCCTAGTATACGGATCAACATCCGGCCAATTGTTTACATACAATCCAACCGCCGGAGCGGGCAATATTACTTTAGGACTGGGGGGAACCTGTCTATTCGGATACATTTCACGAATGTTGGCTTCAATATAATCTGTTAATTCACTGCAATCAAAAAATTGAAGGTCTCTTGCTAAAGTGTTTGCAAAATCGTGAGTTGTCGCGGGCACCAAGTTGTTAGGTAGTGGCCTTGCGGGAGCCTCTCTTAGACTCCGTACTGTATCCCGTACAAAGTAAAGCATCTCTCGTCTTGTCGGTTGATTAGCGGGTTTTTTTCCACGGCCATGCGCCGTTTTCCGGCCATGACCACGCCCGCTATGTGTCATAAAACCTTGTTGAGCACGATTTATAAAACTTAAACGTTCGCCTAAAGACGCATTGTCATTCAAGTCAATCTTTTTCATTCCTTTCATAGTTTTTCTAGCCATAACTTACTCCTCATCATAAGATAATGTATAGGAGTATATGGGAGAAGTATTAGAAAGTCAATGTATATCTGATAAAATGTGTTCTTGCATCTCTACATGGGCGGATGCAGACGCCATTGCATTGCCAATAATGCCTGTTACGTCTTGTTTGTCAGGACTTCCAAGGATTAATCTGTAAATTACTCCAACGAGGAGTCCGGTGTACGCGGCTCCCGCGTCAAGATCGTCATCGATTAGCTGATCGATTAGTTTGTTAGCTTCTTTTATAGCTATAACGTAGCTATCTTGGTTAGTANTATCAGACATGAAAACGCCCCAGTATCTGTTATGGTAGATAACTGAGGCGCGTCCATATCTTTTTAATATGAGGTACGTCCCAGATATATGATTGTATGCGATAAGTCAAGCGTTTTCTTGCTCAAGCTTATACTTTTCAAAAATTATTCTAAGTTGACCACTAATCGTGCGTCCTTCCTTCTGAGAAATCTCTTTTATTTCTCTGTAAACTTCTATCGGAACGAGAACGCTTTTCCATTTATCGGTGTCCATATATAAACCTCTCTACTTTTGTAAAACAATATAGGATGTTATGCGAAATAGCAAGAAAAATCCGCCGATTTTTACATCGGCGGAAGTTGCGAGGTCCTTTTGCTAGGACATGTCGAGCAGTATAACCATAAGCCTTAGACGGATTCACCCCAAGAGGGGCCGACTTCTACGTCGCAAAGGCTAGGCACACTTAATGGTACTGCATTTTCCATCATTTTGGCAATACTTTTTGCGTCTTCTTCATTTTTAACAGACATTGCTATCTCGTCGTGGATTTGAATAAGGGGTAATCTACCGCTTTCATATATGTCCACCATAGCTTTTTTGGTCATGTCCGCCGCAGACGCTTGAATCAAGCGGTTCAAAGCCTTGTAGGTATACGCACGTTTCAAACGTGTGGTATCTCCATACGTCTTTACCGCCTCTTCATAAGGAAGAGCCTTATTCATGGCAAAGCTATCTGGCTCCCAGAGATTGAAACGTAGCTTACGTCCAAGCAAGGAACGTAAAGCACCGCGACTGTCCTTTTCGTTCAGTCTGTTCATAACACCGTTCATCAAAGCTTTAACAAAAGGCACCCGCTCGTGATATTGACCGACTATGTCTTTGGCTTCGTCTACGGGTATGTCCAATTGATCCGCCAGTTTGTTAACGCCCATACCGTACATCATGCCAAGATTAATTGTTTTGGCTTGCTTACGCGGGATCTGCGCCATCTCTGCAACCATCGTATGAAAGTCTGTGCTACTGTCTTCGTTATAACTGTCCACAAACTCTTTGGCTCCTTTCAACGGACGGTTCCTTTGTTCACCAAACAAATGTGCATAGTGAACCAAGATCCGTGGTTCTTGTTGCGAGAAGTCTATAGCCGCCCACTGGTCTCCTTCTTCCGGTAGAAACAGACTGCGTATCATTGGTCCCAGTTCTGGATCTCGTGCCGGAATTTGTTGAAGGTTGGGGTGGTTCATAGATATTCGTCCAGAAACCGTGCCGCCATCGTCAGATCTAATTTGATTAATGTGCGCGTGTATGCGTCCATCTGATCGGCAATGCTTGAGAATAGTGTTGATAAACGTGCCAGACGTTTTGTTTAGGTTTCTGGCTTGCACGATAAGTTGTGCCAGTTCGTGCGGGTGATCAGAAAGAAACCCTTTTGTAAAAGACGGCTGACCTTTTTCTGTACGTTCATAAGGAAGAGACGCTTCTTCAAAGGCTTTTGCTATGGATTGCGCCGCCCAGATCTCTACATTAAACCCAACAAGATCCTTTATTTTTTTTAAAACTTGCTTCTCTCGTTTGAGAAGATCGTTTCTTGTACGCTCTGCACGATCCATATCGACACGAACACCACGCCAAGTCATGTCCACCAGACAGGGCAAGAGCCGTGTTTCGATATCAACGATACTTGTAAGGCCGTCCTTTGACGCTTCAACAGAAAAATAATTATAAAGTTCTAATGCCAATTCGGCGTCTGCTTCTGCATAGGGTCCGACAAACATGGCGGGCAGTCTCCACATTTCTGCTTTGGGATCTACGCCAAAAGCTTTTGCGGCTTCTACCAGTTGTTTCTCTGATTTTACTTTGCCTAAATAATCAAACGCTAGAGAATTGAGNGTGTAACTAAATCTGTTTTCATCAAGCAACGAGGCTATAACCATTGTATCAATAATCTTGCCGTTGATGGTAAAGCCCATACGCCGTGCCCAACCCGCGTCGTACTGTGCGTTGTGCATAATTTTATCAGCGGGACTTTCGAAGACTTTCTTCAGCCAACGGTTTGCCTGTTTCTCACAAATATTACCACCACCAAAGTGTCGGACAGGTATGTAACCTTTCCAATTTTCTGTAGCAACAGCGTAGCCGACAACCTCTCCATCACCCGTTGCCCAACCGGGTCCGGAGTTCTTAATATTAGGGTCTTTTGTCTCTAAATCTATCGCTATTTTTTTTGCGTTTGAAAGATCTGGTAACTCACTTGGTGGAANCCACTCATTCTCCGGTGGAAACATCGCCATCTGTAGGCTCATCGTGCGTCTCCTTGGGTAAATATACTAAAACAAGACTTTCACATTTCGGACAACTCAAGTTTGTCTCCATTAAAAAGCCCTCATGATCTTCGCAGTCATTATCTCCGCCCCAGATAAGTTCTGTTTTGCAATGCCAACAGTTCATTTTTCACCTCCCAAGGCGGCGTATCCGCATATGTCGATCCATGAGTCCGGTTTATTGGAACCCATAAGTCTAGCGGCTTTCACCAGTATCATGCAGACGGCAACGTCTTGACGATTGACAGGTGTTCCCAAGTAAACAGACCATAAGTCCGCTATGTTTTTAAAATTTTCTTTTGCGTCGCCATAGTCAGCGGCGCGATCCCCGTTTATCAGGATTTCTGCTTGCCTCAATATTTCGTCACGTTTCATATGTCGTAACTCCTTGTCGCGTCTTCTGGTTCTACTATGTACAAGTTCTTCCTTGTACGGGTTACGCCGACGTAGAAAACACGGTGAACATCGTCGGGCGCAATTCTCATTGTACTATCTGCGGCGGGTGACAGGTCTGTGAACAANACAACGTTATCTGCTTCTCCACCTTTTGACCCGTGGATCGTGGACACAGATATGCGAGGCACTCCATTGAACTTTTCTCCACGACGCAAGAGGGCTGTAATGTATGCCCTGTCTTTATCTGGTATTCTATCCATAGCTGTAGACCAGATCATGTCTTTTGTTGCAATAAGTCCATGTTGGATCTGTAGATCATCTATGTTTACCAACTCATCATCTGGCACACCTTTTAGTTTTTTATANCCACGCGCTATACGGTTGCCTGTGGACATAAAACTATAAATGTTTCTTACGGTATCTACGGGAACTTCNCTACCTTTTTGTAAATCTGTCCATCCGTTGACGGCGTCACTTAACTTTTCACCTATGGANCGTGANCCGCGATATTCGTACAGATATCCAAAAGACTTTAGGTCAGAGGCCACGGGCTGTAATTGGTAACCCGCTTGCGCTAATATAAGCCAAGAGCCTTCACTCATATCCAACTCTGCAACTTGCGTAACTCTGGTGCAAAGTCCACGCTCTTCGCGAGGCTTGTAAATCTTCGGGTATCTAAATCTAATTCTTTTTGCTATGGTTTCGGCTACCGCATGAACACTAGACGGTATTCTGTAGGATTGTTGCAATGTCTCTGACGCACCTTCCAAGCTAAGAAAGTGGTCAACATCTGCCCCTGCCCATTTGTANATNGCTTGGTCATCATCTCCTGCACAATACATTTTGGCAGTTTTTTTCTCTATCAGGTGAGCAATGTCCCATTGCATGGGCGACAGATCTTGCGCTTCGTCTAGAAAACAAATGTTGAATTTAGGACAGTATTGGTGACCTTTATCGATAAAAGACTGAAGCATATCGGTAAAGTCGTACAACCCACTTTCATACTTATATTTGCGTAAGCATCTATCAACGTGGTTAATTGTATTCCAATCATATTCTATGGTGCTCGCGTTGTACTGGCTTCGCAAAGATACCTTTCGAAGCCGTGCCAGATTTATGAGACTTAGAATTGGATCAGAAGCTTTCACCATTTCTGGTATGTCTTCTTCAATAAGATTGTTTCGTCCGGTAACCAATGGAATACCTATAACCTGACTTAGTTCGGTGTAGTCGGCGGGTTGCATTATCTGCTCTGGTCTTATGCCAGATAAGGACAAAGCAAAGCTGTGAAGCGTTCGAAAATATTGTAGATCTTTCTTTGGATCTAGACGAAAACGCTTTGCGGCTCTCTCCTTGGCTTCGTTTGCTGCTTTACGAGTAAAAGCTAGAAAGCCAATGCTTTGAGGCGGAGTGCCCGCCTCTAGTGCTTTGTCTACCATATTCAAAAGCGTCGTAGTCTTTCCCGTTCCGGGCGGGCCGAATATTCTAAACATTAGAATGGTGCCTCCCCTTTGGTGGCAAACATAGGTGTTGCAATATCAATGTCTCCATTTTCGAAAGCGGGGATCTTCCAAACGCGGACAGGTCTGCCCTTGATTTTAAGAAGTAAGCTTTCTCCGTTTATGTCCCGTAGTCGTTGTGCAATCTTATGCGACTTGAGTTCAAAGAACTTATTCTTTTTAAGAAACGCCTCAAAGTCTTTCAACCTGAAGTATGTAAGCTGAGTCTCCTCATCTGTCCAAGGGCGGCGGAGCAAGATCTCTTCTTTGTCTTGCGCGGTTTGAAGCAATACACAGAACTCTTCCAGATAGTCGTAAAACTGACCGTGGATACTGGCATCCTCTGCCACTTCAACGATAGCACTTTCGTTTTCAGACATTTCACTGAGCAGGGCACTAATACGCCCCTCCCACTGTATCTTACTGATAGAACGAGGCATTACGTTAAGTTGCTCCATACATGCCTTTTGGAATGACGGCTGACTCATTAAAGCTTCTGTNTCTAATTCAAGTGGTTCACCGTTTACATCCAAAAACCAAACAGGCGGTGTTGAATTGTATTTACGCAGATTTGCGATAGGCACTCCGGAAGCGGCAGCCCCAACGCCAAACTTTTGTGTTCGGCAAACATCTTTGTTACAATATGCATTGATGGGAGCGTCAGAACATTTATAAGCATATTCTTTGCGCTGCACCTGTTTAGCTACAAGGTTGACTTCGTTAAGGGGCAACGGTGGTTCAAAAAAATCNTTATTGTAACGTAGGATCTCTGACTCCCATGTATCTGGGTTAGACTTTCGTAAGTATACGCCGACATTAAACAGGCCGTTGTTTCGCCCACCCTCTGATATTTTCATGCGGGCAAGAACTTTCAAACACGGGGGACCGTCTTTGAAAGCGTCACCATCTGACTCTTTGGTAACCTGAAGGGCTATGATTTGTTCTGGTGTTTGCTTATGCGTCTCGTAAAGCTCAAAGAACTCTTCAAGCGTAGCAGACGTACCATCATCCAGAATAGCGTATCGTAGACCCTCTTCTGCGTTATAATACGGTAAGTTTAAAAAGTTACCAACATCACCCCGATCTAAATGCAACTTTACCTGTTTTGGAAAAACTTCACTACCGCCATACCCAAGAGCCGCAGCTATATTCTGTAAAGACTTTTGCATATCTGACGCTTCTACCCATTCTACAGAGAACAGGAAGCAGTGCGCTCCACCAGATTTGGATCGACAGACTACCAAAGGTAGTTTCAATCGTCTTATCTTTTCTACTAATTGTTTATGGTCAAGCGGGTATTGATCTACGTCAACACAACCCCACTTGCATTTATTTTCTGCGTTTATGGGAATAATTCCCAAAGAAGCACCTTTTCCTGAAAGGTGTTCTCGCCACATTTTTGCGGTACGCTGTTCGCGAACTATTGCGGCTTTCCCTGTGTTTTTGCCGTTTGATTGCTGCTTATCGACACGATATGTACCATATGCCTCTTGCAGCCCATCAAAGATGGCTGAAAATTGTTGGACGGACATAATTACCTCAAAGAAAGTGGGCGGCTTGCGCCGCCCGTTGGATTAGAACGGAACTTCGTCCGACTTTTCCTGTCCGTCGTCGTTTTGGTGCTTAACTACAACATCTCCACTGTCGATGCTTTGTGCAAAGTCTCTTGCGCGGACATATATTGCAGCATCGTCAACCTGCTTCTCACGCGAGATTTCCCAGTTGTGCCAACTTCCTTTACTGTTCTCCTCCATCACAGTCTTAGCTTTATAAACAAAACCATAACGCGGTGGAGTGAACGGACCGTTTTTGCCCTGCACGGTGGCAGAGGCAATCATGCTATTCCACTTTCTGCTCTTCTTCAAAGCTGTAGATTTCATAGCAATCAAGGCTGTTTCAACAGATCCATCCTCACCAACAATTAAGACAAAATGTTGATGGGTCTCTTCGATGTATGATCCATCTCCACCAATGACATAATCTTTATTATCGTCTTTGTTTCTTTCAACTTTTGGACACTCAGACTCTGTGTCAAAGATTGCAATCGGTGCACCAGTACCTGACCCACGCGGTGCCCATTGGATAAAACGCCTTTGGTANGCACATGGAATAAGAGAAAGACCCTCTTTCCCTTTGAAGATCTGACCGCTTACGGTATTGTATAAATCTCCTCGCTTGGCTTCCTCCAACTCATCCAAAAGTGGATCAAGACCTGAAAGTATTTTGAGAAAGGGCAATGCAAGATCGTCCTGTCCCATGTTAGCAACACCAACACCCGCGTCGGCTTCCATCATAGAAATATCAAACTCTACGACATTGGTTTCTTTTTTTTCAGCTACTTTGGTTCCCATTAGTTTTTCCCCTTTGTGATAACAGCGCGTTGACCAACCCACGCACCAAATAAGTCCATAGGGAATTCATCCCCGTTTTCCACACGTTCACGCACAAACGCTTTCAAAGTCTGTGGGTGGATGCCTGTGTCTTGTTTTGGTACATGACCTTCTTTCTGTGCAAGCGCATAAAAAGCAGAGGCCATATCGTCCTCTCCTCTTCCAAAGTCGCAAGACACTGTGTTTTTGATTATGTCGTCATGACCATTGTTTCGTAGCCACTCGTAAGCAGCCGGACGATTTTTTACCAATATGGTTGCACCATATGTTGGCTTTACGTCTATCTTAGATCCGTCGTCCAAGGTAAACGACGCAAGACCCACTTCGGCCATAGACGCAGGTAATTCTTCGTCAGTAAGCTTTAACAACTCTTTTTTCGCAGCTTTTAATTGTTCATCTAACTCCTGCACCTCTGCACTTTTTGCAGAAATAGCACGAGCCAACTTTGAAACAGTTGTCAATGCGTTGTTGTTTGTCTTTTCAAGAGGGTTTGCAATGGTGGACTCAAAGTCCTGTTCCATTATTTCAAGTATATCGTTTTTCATGTTTCGTTTTCCGTTTTTCGTGGTTAGAGACCCTTTTTGGGGGTCTTGACAAATTCCCATATATTCTTATTCTATCGCATAGTCAAGGAGAAAATTATGGATTACGAGTTTAAGACAAAACCCTTTAAGCACCAAGAGGATGCGATAAAAGAATCATGGTTCAAAGAATTCTACGCTCTTTTTATGGAAATGGGTACTGGAAAGTCGAAAGTCGCAATTGACAACATTGGTATGTTACATGAACGAGGCTTCGTGGATTCTGCACTTATTATTGCACCCAAGGGAGTTTACGATAATTGGGTTAAAGGAGAAATACCAACACATTTACCAGATCGTATTCAAAGAGATGTCTTACGGTGGGAACCGAAAAGAACAAAAGGATTTGCCAAAAGATTAGAAAATTTCATTATGGAAGATTTTATCGGNGTGAAAATATTTGTAATGAATNTTGAAGCTTTGTCCACGCCGCGAGGTGCGAACACCGCCGGAAGGTTTCTTGTGCAAAATCCAAACAATATTGTAATTATTGACGAAAGCACCACAATAAAAAATCGTAAAGCTGCCAGAACAAAAAATTTACAAGTTTTGCATAAATACGCAAAGTATCGCCGTATCTTGACAGGCTCACCAATAACAAAGAGTCCAATGGATTTATTTAGCCAATGCTCCTTTCTTGCCGAAAAAGCTTTGGGCTACAACAGTTACTTTGCTTTCCAAAACAGATACGCAATAGTACGCCAACAAAAAATGGGCCAAAGATCTTTTCAAGAGATTGTAGGGTATCGAAGACTGGATGAACTCAATGAGAAGCTCACACAGTTCAGTAAAAGGGTTTTGAAGTCCGAGTGCCTTGATTTGCCCGACAAGCTCTACACGAAGCGCTACGTGCCTCTGACGGACGAACAGAAGCGTTTGTACGATCANATGAAAGACATGGCCTTGGCAATGCTTGAAAATGGAGAGTTGGCGACAACAACAAGCGTGTTAACACAAATTATGCGTTTGCAACAAATTAGTTGCGGACATTTCACNCCAGATGTGGGTGAAACAAGAAGCTTAGAAAACAATAGAATTGAAGAGCTTCTTAACATTACGGAAGAGCTTCAGGGAAAATGTATAATTTGGGCATCGTATACCCACGATATTCAACGTATATATTCTGCCCTGCGCGACTGCTTTGGGCCTGAAGCAGTCGCACTTTATTTTGGTGACACTGCACAAGACATGCGGCAAGACACCGTGGACAGATTCCAAGACCCAAAAGACCCTTTGCGGTTTTTTGTGGGTCAGCCGCGCACTGGGGGTTTTGGGATCACACTTACCGCTGCTACGACAGTAATTTACTTTTCAAACAGTTACGATTTGGAAATCCGTTTACAATCTGAGGACAGAGCGCACCGAATAGGGCAAAACAACCCTGTCACCTATATAGATCTCGTTTCCCCAGATACTTTAGATGAGAAGATCCTTACCGCTTTGAAATCTAAGGTGAACCTNGCTGAAACAGTCTTGGGAGAAGAGACTCGCCAATGGTTCCAATAAGCATTTTTTCAATGCCCTCTGGAGAATATTTTTGTTGCAAGGATTCTCGATTTACAACGTCTCCAACTGTTTTTTCTATTTCTTGCTTGAGAGCCTCTTNCCTTTGCGGGGCGGGTTGAGCGGGAGCCGCGANAAGTGTTTCGCTTAACAGTGGTCTTTGTTTTGGTCTTGGGACACGCATAGGTCTTTCTTCTGAGGCGGTCTGCATAAAAGTAGAAAAGGCTTCAGGAGAATTAGAAAAACGAGCAAAATCTGCCGGTTCGTTTGGATTAATGCCCTGATTTGCAGCGGCAACTTTGATCGGGTAATCAATAGCCTCTTGATCTAAAAGAGATAGATTTCGCCCTCCCATCAGATACTTGTTAAAGTTTCCGGGTCCGGTGTTGTATGCACGAAGCGCGTCTTCCATAGTGTCAAAGTTTCGCCTCATGGCTTTTAAATATTTTTCACCAAAATCTACGTTCAAATCAGGAGAAAACAAAAGTTGTTTTGCAACTTCTTCTGATTCTTCGGGCACATCAAATCCTTGTGACCGAGCTATGTCAAATATATTGGGGACGCCGTATCCGGGTTGCATTGCAGTTTGAGGAAGAATCTGCATTAATCCAATGGCACCGTCCCTGCTTACGGCTCTTGGATCGTTATTGCTTTCTGCTAGAATAACCGCCGGTATTAAAGATTCAACTTCTGCGTCTAACGAGGCTTCACCACCTTGGTTCATATTTCTGGCAATTTCGCTTAACGAACCAACGCCTTTATGCACTTCTCCGCCGTCTGCCTTATTTCTGCCACTACGTCCCGCATTTTTTCTGGCGATTCGATCTATCTCTTCTGGAGAGAGATCAGTCGTTTCCTCTAATTGTTTTTTAACAAAATCGTACTGAGACTGAAACGCTCTTTCGCTCAATTCTTTAATAAGCTGCTCTGTAGATTTACCGGAGTCGTCGGTCATTTTTAAAACAGTTGGCGGTAGGTTTTGTATAATGTCTACACTTTCTGGTTTAGCCAAGCTTTCAAATTCATCAATTAGCGACGCTACATTTGGATACATGCTTATACCGTTTTTGTCTTTTGCCTTATCTAAACCACGAGATTTTGCTTCCCGAATCAAAGGTTCCATTTTTCCAAGTTG
>FUFK010041679.1_pt1 | contig 14489 bp, 16 predicted proteins | sample 1021851 | NCBI WGS metagenome assembly FUFK01 (sample SAMEA51879418, study PRJEB19060) | metagenome | reverse complement strand
TGTTTGTGGATCATGTCTTGATGAGTTCATCGTAACAGTTACAAAGCTGTTAAAAATACCCCCTAAGTCAATAGGGTTATTTTGAAACTCATAAATTGCATCAAGGTTATTTGGTGTAAATCCACCATCATCAAAATTACCAGTATTATCATCAAAATTTCCAATTCCATCATCAAACAATTCACCTAATTGTATTTGCAGAAAGTTTGTGCTATCTCTGGTTACAACTTCACAATCTGTTTTTGTTCCAGCAAAACCTGTGCTTTCTGTTTGTGTAGATACAACATTAAAATCTTCATTAATTTGATTCAGAATAACAACTTTTTTTGTTGATGTTTCAGAGGCTATACCAAGCACATCAACTGCCTTTATCATATATGTTCCTGTCTTTGCTGGTAGACTTGCAACATTAGTTGCTTTTGAAATATTATCAGCTATAACTTCTGCCCCAGAATATACTTGACCTGTTGTTGCTGGTGTATGCCTTATGACATAATGTGATATATCTAAATCATCAACTGCTGTCCATGAACAAACAGCTTGATTGTCTATAATGTTCACAGAGAAATTACTAACATTAGATGGAGGAGCAGACTTACCTATAACTTCATGAGTTACAGTAACAAAGTCTGATGATACATTAAAGGCATTGACTGACTTTGCTCTGACTTCATATACTGCACCATCCTCAACATTTTGAATTTCAAAAATATTGTTTGTCGATCTACCTAATGATTTAAAAGTATCTTCTGTGTTTGTATTTCTATACTGCACTTCAAATTCAGCAGTTGTTCCCTGATTTGATCTTACTGTGGCTTGTATTACAGTTATTGGTGTTTGTGAATAAACTCTTAGTATATCTGAAACCTCAAGGGATGGCACTTCTACTGTTTGAAATGTAGGCAATGTTGTATTATCTTGACTAAATGTAGATTCTTCTGCGTCCCAGTCATAGACATTTGAACTGGTTTCTTTTAAAACACAATCTATCCCAATATCATTTTCATCAGCAACAAAAGTCCAGTCAGCCACCTCAAAAATTTTATTAGAAAAACCAAGTTTATTATTACTGATTGATACTGTATCTCCGACTTGTAATTTAAAAGCACTTAATTTCAAAGATGCTTTTAGTACCATTTGTTGTCTATTTTTAAACAGTACAATTTTTGCAATTCTCTGTGCCATAATGCTTGATTTTGTAAATGGCAAATCAATATCTGCAAATATTGTTTCTCCATCTTCTTCAACGAAAGTTGAACTTGTAACCATAGGATAATCTGTAGGTTGAAAATCAGCCTCATCAGATGTAAATATTCCTTTCACAGTATTGAAAGTATCTTTTCTTGATTGCTTAGGAGTTAGCTTTATCCCACCCCTAAAATCATCTTCATTTAGAGTAATGCTTGGTGCAACATACTTTCCACCTGAAATGCTAAATTTTCCATTCGTATAACTTATCACCCCTACACAAGAGGAAAGTAAATCATCTAATATTTCCATAGGGGCAATATCATTGAAAACAACTCCATGACATTCATATCTTTTTTGTGTTCCACCAGCAGAAAGGCTAACAGTTTCATCACAAGTATTNGCNACAGTTGTAAAAGATGTTGTNTCAATACTNCTTGTTGNTACNCCTAATCCAAATCTTGTATCTGATAAGTAATCATAAATTACAAGTGCTGGGTTTGATGAAAAAGCAGTTGAACCATCTCTATAATCTAATAATTTTTTACCCTGAATAATAGCAGATACATTTGGAATACCATTTGGGAAAGCATCTCTGTCATATTTAAGTTTTATATATAAATATGCAATACCTTGTAATCTGTGGTCATTAGTCCATCCAGATACTTCGTTTACTAAGTCTGCATCTGCTAACTGTGTATCTGTTCCTAAGTGCTGTTTGATTCTTACAGTTAATTCAGATGAGTCAGTAAATTTATGTATAACTTGAACAGCAGATCCAAGTCCTGTTGTTTGTCCACTTTCAAATGGCAATACATTAGTTCTTCTATTTGGTGTGTTGTAATATGCAATATGAACAAGTCCACTCGGTGAATGTTGTCTTATTGAATAGGCATCAACTTGCCTGACAAGTCCAGATGATATAGTAACCGACAATTCGTGTCTTGAGTTTGCAACAGAAGATGTGCCACCAGAATTAACAGTATAATCAACACCTCCAATATTTAACTTATCATTAGTTGCTATAGTAAAAGAAGCATCATTTATTAACTTGATAGTTGTTGTTCCTATTGGCAATCCAAAAGAATCCTTATAATAAGTGCTTCCAAAAGCCATTTGTGGAACTGTAACTTTAGTATAATCAGATGCAATCAAAGTTTGTTGTTTTGCTGTAAACCTTGATTCTGTTGAAAACTTGCTTGGAGCTGTAACTTTAAATCTTGCAATACCATTTGCATCATTACCAACACTCGATAAAGTTAATTGTTCTTCATTAAAAAATATAGATTCAACACTATTAATTTCATGCGATGCAAGTTGTACAATAACATGCAAATTTTTATCATTGTCTGATGTTTCTACAAATAAAATACCTCCAGATTTTTTAGTTTCTCCATAAACTACATCTCTTGGTATGATTGGCTGTTTGAACATAATTGTTCTGTTTTGAGTTTCTTGTTGAAAACTTGCCTGTTGTAGTGAGCTGTTTCTTTGTCTTGGCTTTGGAGCTAAAGCATTTCCTACCATCATCGTTGCAACAATTAATATTGCTTTAGTAACAGGATCAAGACCAGATAAAAATATTGTTTCGGAAATTTTAGATGTTAAAGCGCTAGCAACTCTTCGAAAAAATGATTTAAAAAAGCCCATTACCTATCTCCTCCACCCCATACGATAGCTTTATTTTGAATAGAAGTAACAAACTCTAAACCTTTATCACCAGAAAATAATTGTTTTTGATCTTGGTCTGTATATCTTTTATCAGTAGGCTTTTCTAAAGAAATAAGTTTATTCTCAAATCTAAATTCAATGTTGACTGTTTGTCCATTGTTGTCAATATTTACTACATCTAAAAAACCCTCGAACATTTTATAAGGAGTATCTACAACTTCTGTTGCATTAGATGTTGTTGTAAGTACACCAAAATATAAAGTACAAGGAATGTTTTGTTCTACTTCTGTCATGGATGCATTTAGAATGCTTTCGTCTAATCCTGTTAATACAATTTGCAATCCTGTTGCTTTTGTATCTGCTGACTCTGATACATTAGAAAGCCTAAGTAATGTGCCTGAACCCATAAAAGTTTTGTTATCAAAAATTACTTCGTGATAACCAGTCCATAATCTTAGGTTATTACTCTCATATCCAATATCTACAGCAAAAAAAGGTCTTACACTATTGCTAGTGATTTGTGTATTGAAATCAGTAGATATCGACCTTGACATTACTCATTACTTCTTCGCTGTTTTTTTGACTGTCTTTTTCTTTGGAGCTTTTTTTGTTTCAGTTGGTTTATCAACTTTAACTTCAATAGCTTGTTCTTCTGCTAGAAAAACATGAGCTAAATTAACTTCCCACTCTGCATTACAGTCAACTATCTCATCTGCTTTGTATAAGCGAGTTTGATTACCTGACTGATTACTTGCTCCGACAGAATCTTTTACCATTTTAATTTTCATAATTTATTCTCCTAGTAAAGAAAGGTAGAGGTTAATGAGCAAAACCCCTACCCAACTCTTTAGATGTTAAGCATCAGTTGAATCAATAGGATTACCCAATACTGCTTGAACACTTATAGGTGTTCCATTTGAGTGAGATCCTGTTGCATCAATCTTGACACGAACATATCTTTTACCACCAATATAACCAATCTGACTGGTCTGTGGTGTTTCACCATTTGCATCTAATGTTAAAAAGATACCTGATGAATCTACACTTCCCTCTGTAACAGATGTTGAACTTGTAACTGCCGAGAAAGTTGCATCATCATCTGACTCTTCAAGTATAAAGTCAAACTTTACACTTCCAGATAATGTATCTCCCTCAATACCAGAGTTAACAAGAAACATAACTGATTCAAAACCAATTCTGTCAACAGTAGTTCCATTGGCATCAGCAGTAAAGACTTTTGCATCTTGGCATGTTACAGCCTTAACACGATTTGATATATCTCTCATATTAGCCCCCTTATGCTGAAATGTTTTGTAGTTGAATTGCTTCTGCTAGTACAACAGCTCCACCAACTCTCTTACGAGCTACATATCTGATGTTCCCAGATGTGGCTTGTGAGAATGGATCACGAAGTACAGACATTTGCACTCTGTCTACGATTGTATATGCTCTATTAAAATCACCGAAAGCGATTGGTTTTGCACTTCCACCAATAGCTGGCATATCTGTAGCTAATACATAAGGATAACCAAGAATAGTGCTTGGCGCTCCACCGACTAACTGCATACCAACATGGAAGATTTTTTGACCCTCGCCATCTTCAAGTTTTAATAAAGAACCAAATGTGCCTCTGTTCATAACAAATCTGGCATTAGATAAGTAGTCTGATTTAATAGCATAGACTAAATCTAATAATCCATTTGTTGTTAAGGCTGATCCACTTCCAGAGTTAGTTGAACTTACTCCAGCAGTTGAATCAGTAAAACCTTGAGGTCTACCAACTGAACTTCCAGTAACAAAAGCTGTTCCCTCTGCCTTTGCAAATTGCTCTGCAAATTCGCTTGACATTTCTGACTCTAAGTCAAATGCAGAATCTTCAAGCATAGCTTGTGAGATATCAACTAATGCAAACATTTCGTGTGCATCAATTTGCATCATGCCTGTGGTATAGCCTGTTGTTTCTGATCTTGTGCCTGTTTCAGCAACAAATGATGCAGAAAACTGACCAGTTCTTTTTGGAATCTCAATTCCTCTTCTATCTGTAGATCTTACTCTAGCAATAGAACGAATAGGTGAGATTTCTGTTACACCTTTGATGAGGTCAGCAACATACTCTGCTGGGGCATAAAAACCACCAAGAGTATCATCTGATTCATAAAGTGCTTTTCTTTCTTCAGGATCAACTTCTCCTTTTCTTAACCATGTACCAAATGCTTTCATTTGAGTATCTACCTCAACATCTTTGCTTTGATTAGGTCTTGCAAGAGCAGTTTCTAGCTTCTCAAGTTTAGCTTGAGCCTCTTCTAAGTTCTTAGCTTGAATGTCGATATTCTGCTTAACTTCTGCCATTTTGCCTAAGTCATCAGCCATTTTATCAACTTTCTCACTAAGTAGAGGATCAGCATGTCCTTTCTTTTCAATTTCGTCTAAACGAGATTTGTTCTCTTTCTTAAACTCTTCAAAAGTAGAACCTAAATCGTCTATGACTTTTTTAATTTCATCTGACATATTTACTCCTAATTTTTGATTAAATTAATTAAATGCTTAATACTATCAACAACATCTCGCTGTTCATTTAATTCTGGATTAAATGATTTATATAATATGTTTGCACTTTGCTTCGCAACAGATCCAGACATACCAGCATCTCGCAAGTAATGTTCTATCTCTCTTACATTCATTTCTGCCAACTTAACTTTTGTTACTTTGGCTTTTGGATTCATTGGAAATGTAACCATTGATATTTCCATCAAATCAACTTCTTTAATAACTCTTTTCTTTTCTTTATCGTCATAATGATAACTTTTTGGATTTAAACGATAACCTATTGACATAGAATCTAATGCACCCATTTTCATAAGCTCATAAACTTCTCTGCCTTTTTGTGTGTTCATAGCAAGTCTGCCTTTTACTTTCAAACCTCTTTTATCTTCCATAACATCATCAATAACCCCAATCGGTTCATCAGTCTTATGTTGATAAAGTAATTTAATTTGTTTTGGTTTCTTTTTATGGATTGATTTGGAAAAAGCTCCCTCCATAATTACATCATTGCCTAAGTCTTTATTGTTAAATACAGAAGCATATCCCTCAAACGAACCATCCTCATCAGCTTCCATGCCCTTATATTCACATTCTAAATCTAAAAAATCATATTCAGCATCCATACTTTTACCTCTAAAAGTTGCAATACATACAGCAGTTCTTTGTGATCTACCATATTCACTTACCATTGTTGAATCCATCATACACCTTGACATATACTGACTTTCTGTTTCACCAGCATTTGGTTTTGGTATAGGCATATCTATTCCCCCTTGTCAACAATTTCATATATCGTAACACTAAAAATAGCCAGTAAACAAGGGCTAAATTAATATATATAAATATGTTGACATACTATTTAAAATATACTAATATTATAAATGTAACATTAACTATACAGGAGATAAAAATGAAAGACGATTTAATGACAGAAAGTGAAGTAATAGAAACATTAAGCATAGCAGTTAAAAAAGCTATGGATGAAGTCAATAAAATCCCTATGGAACAATGGGATGATCAAGGATTTGATGTATATTTTAAACTTGAAAGGTTATTAGAAAAAGAAGTATATAGTAAAATTTTTACAGATTAGTAAGTTATAATAGGACTCTGCACAAGGATGTGCTTTTTTTGGAGGGTGTATGAATATTATCATCGCAGTAATTTTGTTTTTACTTTTAGTCTGGGCAATAGTCCAATTACGAAAAATTAAACCATAGGAGGTTTTATGAATAACAAAACTTTGTTCCATTTTATGGACACACATTCAATGCTTCAATTATTAGCATTTACTTTAGGATTTGTATGTGCAGTATGTTTATTTGCACTTGTACATCTAAGCACAGGTGAGGCACAAGCTACTTCTCAATGTGGTAACTCGTCTTATAACCCATGTTATGTTAAAGTGGTGGAATGATGTTCAAAGAAGAAGAACTGGAGTATATAGAAAATTTGCTCTATAAACTTAGAGAGGAGTGTGCTAAGAAAGGAATTGAGCCACAGGTTTTTACCTACATTCTTCTTAAATTTGCTTTTGAAGAATGTTTAGGTAATGCTCCAGATGGTAAGTCTAGTGTGGCAATGATTGAGCAAGTCATGAGAGATTTATGGACAGAGTTTGATGAAATGGAGAACAGAAAGATACATTAAGTTATTTCATCCTCTGCATCATAGTAAGCAATAAAGCATCTGCAATTTATTACATTTAATGCTCCACCTCTTGGATCTCCAGCATAACTCATGGGCTGACCTCTGACGATAAAATCTTCATCTATTGGAATAGCTGGTTTAGGACTCATCTCTCTATGCCAATCCCTAACTCTATCATCTCCACTTGGCATCCACTTTTTAAGAGGTCTATCTAATCCCAAGTTTCCAGCAACTTTGTGTGAACCATAACTCATGGCGCTATGTGTTTCTGTTCTTGCAATACGAGTTGCCCTAGCTGAATTAAAAGCAACTGATTTTTCTAAGTCTTTACTTATATCTCTGATTGACTTTCCCTCCTCCAAGCCTTTTCTTAATACTTGTAAAACTTTGGTTCTTGTTGCATTCGTTATAAGAGTTACTTGTCCAAGCCCCAGAGTTCTAANATATTCTTCTATATCTTCCTCTAAAGGTTCTTCTTGCTTAAATCTTATCTTTCTCATCCTTACATCTTGTTCTTCAATACATACTCTGTAATGTCTTGACATTATTTTATTTAGATCCTCTGAAAAAGAACTAAAGTAGCTTTCTGGTATTCTTTCCAATCTTCTATAATCTCTACTAAGTTTTAATCTATACTTCTTAAATAACTTAATAAGTTTTGCTCTAAGGGTAACAGTCAATCCCCTGAATAATCTGGTCTGTTCTCTAAAGTCTTTTCTTAAATTAAATTTTATCTTCTGTGCCATTTTAGTATTTCTCTTGTATATTCTAATAGATATTCTTGAGTTCCAAATTTTTCTGTAAATGACTTAGGACTATGATGATAACTCTCATCTGATGTCCTGTGGTGATAAGGACATAGGGGTATAGTTTCAAAATGACTAGCTTTTTTGCCCATCATATTTTTACCTTTGATGTGGTGTATCTCTGCTGGTGTATTATAATATCCTAATATTCTACAAGCCACACAGCCTATTTCAGCTACTTTTTGTAAATGCTCTTTTTCCTTTTTTGTCAATTTGTAGCTCCGAGATTTTGCTTACACAGGATTTTATTATAACACTTAATCCAGCAATTCCCTCTTCATCTGATATAGTATCTACAACTTTATATGCATCTTTTGTTTCTGCCACTAACCACCCAACAGTTTTACATTGAACAGGGTTTTCTTTACTTGGATCATCAATCCATCCAGCATTTCCTGTGTGGTCTATCCATTCGATAATTACTAATTTACTTACATCCATTTCTTAAAAACCTCAAATACTCTGCTCCCTCTTTTACCTCCCAGAATATCTTAATAAAGTCTGGGTGTGTATCTTCAAGATTTGTGTTGATTACTGCAACTGCACAAGGCGACATCATTTTATTAGGCAAGTTTAACTGCTTGGCATAATCATCATATTTCTTATATGAACCTACCTGAACACAATGCATAGTGATTTCTGATTGGGCATCTTTGACTGGCATATAACCTGATATATGTTTATGACCAGCTACCAGCAGATGATCCCTTGAGTTGAATATTGCATGACGAACAATGCCATGAGCAGTATTATAAATAGAATGCCCCCTAAATTCATGACTACAGTTTATCCTCACATTATGTTTTGGTAAGTTTAATCTTATACGAATATTATGTGGAGCATAAGTAGTTTTTAATGGTCGCATCATCCATTTAACAGGATCTCCCTCTCCTGACCACATATCATGATTACCAGCAACAATAAATAATAAGTCTTTTGGATAATTAACTAACCACTCTGTCAATGCCCATGCTTCTTCTGATGTGGTTGATTGCTTAGACCATAAGCCCTCTAGCTTGGTTCTTCTTGCCCAGTTGTTTTGTAAATCACCAACATTAGCTGTATACATGCCCTCTGTTTCATTAGCTATGTCCATGTGTTCAATTAAGTCTGTGATAGCTGTTCCATCATCATCAATATGTGGATCACCCTGAATGTAGATACCAATAGGTTTTTTATCTTTAATTTTTATATTTAAAAATTCTTCGTTCTTTTCTCTTCGTTCTCTTTTCTCATATCTTTTTATTCTTGACTCTACTAAATCATCAACACTATCCCAATCACTATCTTTGAAAGGATTTTCTATTTCATAATTTTTACTTACGATGGGGTTGACAGTTTTTCTGCCACAGGATTTGCACTTCCACCTTTGAGGTGCATTCTGTGTAGACCCATCATTACCAGCCCTAATAAGATGAGTAGAATGACAATGTGGACATAGTAAGACATTACCAAAGTCATCTCTTTGTATTTTTTTGAGATTAGAGAAGTTACCTCCTCCCTCTCCTGATTGTCCTTTTCTCATATTCTATACTAGTTCAAAGTGAACAGCATCGACAAAGGTATTATTAGGATCAAGCTCAAACTCGTTAACTTTCCAGTTACCACCCCACCTCATATCAACACCTTTTACTTGTCTTGCTTTATCAAAATACTTTGCAACTTCTTGATAAAACTCAACTTCCCATGTTATCTTACCAGCATTGTAGCATACAATGTCAACTGCTAAACCCTTGCAATGCTTTGATAGTTTCCCAAGTTTTGACTTACCCTCTGCTTTTAAAAGCTCGGCTCGTTCTTCACTTCGCAAACCCTCTGTGATTCCAAAGTCAATATGAGATATGGATAAAGCATAATGGCACACTTCTTGCAGTTTCAAATCTACTGTTTCGAGTTTACCTTGTGAGCTTTTTCCAAATCTAAACATTATTTTTTAGAGGATAGTGGATGATCTCTTGGCAACAAGTCTAAATCAAACTTGCCACCTGAAAATCTGTTTGTAACAACTGCCCTAAGAAATGCATTAACACGAGCCATCGCCCATTGTTCCTCACTTCTTACATTACTTCTGACAGATTGTGGATTAGTTCTGTATGCTCCTATGCCTCTAACATAGACAGCAGACAACATCCTTACATTAACTCTTTTGCCTTTCTTATCTCCATGCTTATCATTATGCTCTTTTACTTTATTCTCAATACCTTTTCTTGCTTTAGCAGTAAGTCTTGGAGCTTTAGTTTCTTCTTCCTCTTCATCATCATGATATGCTTTATCTTCTCTTTTCTTGATAACCTCCATGACAACATCTTTCATGCCTCTTTCCCCAAGTGTTCCAATGGTTAACCATTTCATTTGAGCAATTACACCACCTATGTTTGATAAGTTTGGCATGGTGTCTGGGTCTTTAAATTGTGAGCCATCTTCAAAGTGTCTAGCACTCCATGATTCTCTTTCTTTGATTTTAGCTAATATTGTTGGAGTTTCTTTGTCATTATCTAGGTGATCTGTTAATAATCTATAAGAACGATTACCCTCAATGTTTCCTCCAGCCCTCCATATATCAGGATGTTCTTCTTTAATAGTCTTAGCAAAATCCCTATCAAATAAAGGATATTCACTATTTCTTAAACTTATCTTTTTATCATCACCTCTGTTTGGAAAGTTTGTTTGCTTCTCTTCTTCCTCGTTATCACCTCTCAAGGCTGACTCATATTCAGCATGGTTTCTGCAAGGCATATAAACTGTTTGTCCATCAATATAACTATGGCTGTGAGTACCAACACATCCAATCTCATCTGCTCTTTCTTGAGCTTCTTCTTCTGTTGTGTAAGTATCTTGCCCTACTTCTTCTTTTATGCCATAAGCTAAATCGTAATCCTTTTCGTTACCCTCTGCATCTACAGGTACATCATTATCTTCTGGTGATACATCTGCCTCACCAAGAGGAAATAAATTAGCTGGAACAAGTAAGCTATCAGCACCATCAATAGGCTCAAGCCCCAATCTTTCTCTTGCCTCATTTCTAGTAATAATCCCAGAGTTAACAGCAGTATTTACATTATCATAAACTTGTCGTCTTTTTTCTGCCATTGCTGGTATAGAATCAATGTCGTATCTTATCTCTAAATCACCATCATATAATGGAACAAGCCATTCGTTTAAGTCAGATTCAATTCTTTTTAGTAGAGGAATGATTGCCTCCTCATACAATGATAACCTTGCTTCTTGCACATTGGCATAGGTTTGATCTGCAATACCAACTAATTGAGCTGGTACACCAAACACTAAAGCAATTTCTCTTGCTGACATATTCATTAATTCTAAGAAACTCATATCTTTTGGAGTAAGCCCCATAGCTTGATAATCGAAATCCCCCTCTGCTAACATTACTCTTCCAGAGTTTCCAGCACCCTTAAATCTAAATTCTAGATCCTCTAATATTCTTGCTCTCTGTTCATCAGTCAAAGTTGTGCTTTGTCCAGTTTCATCTTTAGGTTCAAACTTCAACATACCACTTGGCATCATGCCATTTTTGAGTAATGCTAAGTTAGATAAACCAGCTAAGTTATGTTGGTCTACATTTATGGCACTTGCTAAGATTGGAGATAAACCATAAAAATCATCTAATGGATTCCATAGTTTTATATGCTTTACATCGCTATATCCTGATGACTGATCTACAGGATAAGTGTGTAAGGTTCTACCATCCATTACATAATCATAAGATTTTGGCAAGTAAGTTTGCCCTGTTTTAATATCCATTCTATCTGGTCTTAAAATATATAACTCTCTAGGTTCTCTTATGCCCTCTGTATCTTTAAGAAGATAGCAGTTGCCAGATATTAATAGATAAGAATATAAGCTGTGAAAATACTCCACTCCTGATTGCATTGGGTTAGGTCGCATTAATAAAGATATTAAAGGATGATTGTCCAACTCAATACCACCATCAAACACTTTCATTTTACAGGCACTAGCATTTGTTGATATCAATGATATACATTTATGAACAATAGGGTTTTCAACATAACCCTCCTTTGCTCCAGTTTTATAATCTTTACTGGTTTTCTGTGCATAACCATTGATCTGATTCAGATATAGTTTTGGTGCTTCTTTGGTTTGTAGTTGCTCATTTCTTTTAAAAAATCTATCAAATACTCCCATAGTTCCCTCTAACTTATTTTAAATACTGCCTGACCTGATGATTGTAAAGCAGATATACACCAAACTAAAGCATCCATTCTATCAGGTGAGTCTGTGGATTCACCAGTATAAGAACACATCTGTTCTTCTAACTCTCTGAAATAACCTACATGGTGAACTCTATTTTGCTCATATAAACTTGATACAGGCTCGGCTCTAGTCATCTTACCACGACTTGCTCTTACAGATTGATANGGNACAGAGGCATCTTGNACTTGTAATAATTTCAAAATTAANTCCCCTCCATTGTTNNNTTCANNNANAATCTTATTTGCCTGATAATGATAATATAACTCAATAGCCTTTTTTATCCAAATGTCAGGTGAAAATATACCAGATTTGTCATCTAATACATAGTAATGATTATTTATATCTCTTCCAGCAACAATAATTCCTGTTTCATCTGATGTTTTTTTAGATGTAACTGCTGGATCAATACCAACTACAATCTTTACTAACTCTGGGTGTTTATCAACTCTATTGTCGTGAATGTTGTTATGCTTGAATAACGAGTTCTCATTAATGTCTATGATCTCTGCATAAAGTTCTTGCTTACCAATGGTAGTACCCTCATATCTTTCTTTTAGCATTTGGATTGTAGATGCTGGTAAATTGTCTATGTTCTCAAAAGTATTGCCTTTGATTAACTTTACATCTCTTCTTTTGACCAATCCTTTGAGTAGCTTTGTTGGTCTTGGTGTTGTTGTAATAATACACTTTGGCTCTTTACCCAATCTTAGAGCCATCATTAAATTATCAAATGCTTCTGAATAACGATAAGAACATAATTCATCACACCATACTCTATGGAACTGCACACCTCTTAATCTATCATAAGACTCTGCTGGTATACCAATAATCTTAGATCCATTATAAAATTGAATCTCTAGTTCTGACTTATTATAACCAGACTCTCCTAATAATTCTGGAGGGATAATACTTACTAACCCTGACTCACCACCAAAACAAACCCTTTTTAGATCAGAATATGTTGGAGCTACTACCCCACAGATAACATCATCATTAGATAAACAATACTGAACAAGATCATAAGCACCAGTAAGAGTCTTGCCCCAGCCTCTACCAGCCAAAAATAAATGTATATTGTAATCAGGATGATCTACAACTAATTGATTAACCCTTGCTGTTGTGTACCAGCTAGTGAGTAGATTTACTGCTATCTTTTTCTGTGAGCTTAATGTTTCGTAAATCTGATAGCAATTCTTTGAATCTGTTGTTTTCATCTGTGTTGTCATTAACTTCTAATATGTTGGTTTCTTTCCAATGAGCTTGAGTCTTTAACCAGAAAATACATGCAGTTACAGATCCACTTGCTCTAGGTGATGTTGCTATACGAAACAATGTATCTGCCACCTGACTATTTGCTTCTGCCTTACCTTTTATTAACTCTTCACCATAATATTTGTAAAGTGTTGGTTTTGATATATCTAGCACAGCACATATCTGATCGTGAGGCAATCCAAGTCCTGACAATCTTTCTACTGTTCTACTACTTTCTTCTGTTTTGTTAACTACTTTCGGCATACCTTTTTTATATAGTAAAAATAAAAAATACTCAAGCAAATAATATCACAGTAAATTTTTTTGTTTTGGGTTAGTTGATATGGGTTTAAATTCAATATCTACTAGCTGATATCTGCCCTTATACTGACTTTGAATATACTTGCCTTTAGGCTTTAGACGACAACATTCTTCTACTGACAAAGTCATATATTGTCCATTATGCTCAATCTCTAGCCCTCCTTTCTGTATTGCCCTTTTTAAGTCATAATCTCTTACAGATACATACTTGCCTTGCCATAACTTAGTAACTAATTTTTTAAGCATCTACTTTCTCCTATTTACAGACCACACATGCCCTCGCACTCATCCATGAAGTCAAACTTAAATTGATCCTCATCCTCTTTAAAATTAACTTGGTCTATCGGTTGACAACTATTGTGTAAAAACATTTTACTTTTTATGTTAACCTTATCTTTAAATTTATCGGTATCTCTAATCATATAATCTATCTTTACTACTTCTTCCCATTCTTCTTTATTTTGTTTAATTCTTGCCCATTCCTTGTTGCTATGAAAAGGACAAAAAGTACAAGCACTTCTTGGTGGAGTTGGATAATTATTATTTTTCATCCATTCCAAACATTGCATCCTTGATATATTATTTTCAATCAATGGATAAATATTGGTAATGTATTTCAAACGATTAGGTTTCATGCGTTGCATTTCGTCTATTGAAATTCCTATAATAGTTTCTACTTTCCATTTCTTTTTATCTACTCTTTGTCCTTTGCTATATCCCATCAGTTCTCTAGTTTTCTGAACCACAGGCTTAATTTTATAATCTGCTGTACATTGTCGCATCAGTATNCCTTTCTTTCCCTCTTTGCTTAGTGTATAGAAAGGA
>FUFK010048171.1_pt1 | contig 14491 bp, 16 predicted proteins | sample 1021851 | NCBI WGS metagenome assembly FUFK01 (sample SAMEA51879418, study PRJEB19060) | metagenome | reverse complement strand
TGGCAAGAGATATACAAATGCACATAAGAGAAGCAAGAAAAATGCAAAAGAACGGAGAAGGCGATGGAACAGTCGTTTGATAGACCTATACCCGGAATGGGTATGACATTTGAGGTTGGTTCACGACCTTGGCAAACACCCCCTGAAATAACAACTGTAGAACAAGCTACAAACTACTATGTAGAAAGAATGAATACAGATCAGTTTAAGGCTCAACTCGTTGATGTAATAGAGATGGGTGTACCACTAGCTACATTAGCTAACACAATACAATTGGCAAGTGTTATGGAAGGTGTACATAGTGTTGATGTAGGTATGTTAGTTATACCTATTATAGTAGAGCTTTTAATGACCATAGCTGAAGCAGAGGGTGTTCAGTATCAAACTGGCATGGAAGGCATGGAAACAGAAAGACCAACTGCTGTCTCTAGAATTATTAACGATAAGATGAATGAGTTAAGAGCACCCACAGAAGATATTGGAATAGAAGAGCCACAAGTAGANTTACAACAAGAAGAGCAACCTCAACCTATGGGTTTAATGGCAAGGAGAGTATAGATGGCATTTTTAGGTTCTTTAGGAAAGGCATTAGGATTAGACTCAGAATTTGGTAAAGGTCTCATACGTGGAACTGCAGAAGGTTTTGCTGAAGGATTTCAAGATGATATTGATAGGACAAAAAATAATATCGATAATTTAGTGCAAACATCTTTTAAGAGTGGTCTATCACAAAAGAAAGAATTTGATGCAAGTTTTAAAGATAATAAAAAAATTGTAGATGAGATTATATCTAATCTAGGTGGCATAGATGGTAATAATGCAGAAGATGTGTTATTAGCCGCTGATGGTTTGGTTAATCAATTTGGATTAACAAATGCTTTAAAATATTCTAAAAGTGCTGCCGCTGCCTCTTTTTATGGAGATTCCCCTTTAGATGTTGTAAAAATTGCACAAAGATTTAATCATAGCACTCCCATAACATCTAGTCTCATAGCAAAAAGAACAGTAGATCCCGTGGTTATGCCAGACATGAAAGAGTTAGGAGAAGATGCCGCTGTTGGTATCATGAAATTTGATATATTTGGTGGAGANCCTGACTTTGCTGGTAATGAAGTAGCNAANAAATCAGAGGCTNTACTAAAAGCGGCAGGTGTGGATATTAACNATTCAGGTGCGTTAGATGANTTACCACCATCAGCAAAGGTTAAACTNGATCCTTTACTATTAGGCATGAGCACAGATCCTGCAACAGAGATAAGAAGATTGCAAATGTTTAAGGCAAAGTTAGATCCTAAAGATCCAGACTATATAAAAAAAGAAGCTAGAATAAAAAACATGATGGACTTTCAGTTTTTACAAGCTAAAAAAACTGCAGAATTACAAAGGTCAGGTAAAATAACTCCATTTACATTTAGAGATTTTATAACCTTAAATAATGAGGTGACAGATGTATTGGTTCAAACATATGGTTTCAATGTTAAGCAAAGCAATACTGGTGGATATTTAAGTGTTGGTGACAGTGACAAACAAAGAAAGTTAATAAATGAAACAGTAAGATATTATTCTGATATCATAGCTTTAGCATTTTCAGGTGGTGTTGATGTAAATCAAATGCCTAAACTTTTTCAAGCAATTAGTACAAATAAAAAATTAACAGTTGTAGATGGTAAGTTAGAAGTTCTAAACGAAAATCATTTATCTGAATCTCAAGTTAAAGATATTGAAAAGAAAAGCACCCAAATAGTATCAGTAGAGGAGAAAAACAAAAACATACAGCAACAAACCTTACCTAATCTTGTAAATCTTTTCAAACAAGCAAAAAATCAAAATAAAACTAAAAACATGTCTTTTTATGCAAGTAAGATAAGATCTAAGTTAGAATCTGAAAATCCAACTTTCACTTCTACTGAAATAGATGAAGAGATGAAAAAACTCGGAGTTCTTTAATGAAGGGTGATTACACTCAATTTTCTCAAGAAGATCTTACAAGAGAAAATTTAATAAACAATACTAATTTTATAAATGATGCTTCGCAGTTTCTTGCTGACAGAGAGGACTATTTCTCTTTGGATAGAGAAGATATATATGACAGATATCTAGAGCATTTTCGTTATCAGAATGTAAATGAGGTTACTGCTGTTAGAGATATGTATCAAGCTCAAGATTATATAAACAAAGGCGATGAAGAAGGTTTAACTAGAATGGGTAATCTCATGTCTACGTTTGATAGACAAGATTCAGAATTTACAGGCGAAACCATAACTGATTATTTGGGTGGTGTGTTTACTGCCCCATCTACGTATGCTGGTATGTTTTCTTTTGGGGCTGCCAAAGGAGGATCTTTAGCTGCTCAACAGGGTATAAAGTTTGGCATAAAAGAATTAATTAGAAACGGTGTCAAGAAAGAGGGCATGAAAGATGCCATAACAACTACAGCCATGAAGAAAGCAGGGGAGTATTCTAGAACTAAGAGCTCTGAGAGAGGGATTTGCTAAAGGTGGATATAAGACACTAATAGGTGCAGGAGTAGTTGATGGTGCGGCTGGAGCAGGCACAACAGCGGCACAAGAACAAACAAGAGTAGATTTAGGTTTAAAAGATGAGATTGACATGTCTACAGTGGCATTGTCTGCAGCATTGAGTATGGGACCGGGAGCATTGTTAGGTGCGTATACAGGAACAAGAAAAGCAATTACTGCAAATGTTGCAGAGAACTATGCAATAAAACAACTACAAACAAAAAGAAATGATGTAGAAGAAGTTTTTAAGAATATAACATCTAAAAATATAGGCAACAAAACATTTGTGGGTAAGGCAAGTAAAGAGCTTACTGACAGATTAAAATTATCTTTGGAAGAAACTGCAGGTACAACTGCAATGCAAATGGGTAAAAAGTTAAAACTATTAGGTCAAGAAGAGCCTATAGGTGATTTAGCTATATCTTTAGATGATAAAATAATAGCGAATATTGCATCTGCGGGTGCAGAGTTAGCCGATAAAGTTGGTCCTAGATTTGGTGTGGTAAAAGGTAGTAAAGAGGATTTAGAGGAGAGAATAACATCTAGGGTGTATAGAGCATTAACATCTGAGGGAGATGTTGGACAAGATAAATTAATAGAAGATCTTGGTGGCATATTGGAAAAATACAAAATAACTCCATCTGAGTTTGGAGCTTTATATTTAGCTGACATCTCTCAAGCAGGTAGAACTTTAGGTAGAGCAGGTAGAATACAAAAAGATTTAAATCAAAAAATAATGAAGGAATTAAATGAAGTAGATAAGGCATTATTTACTCTAGGTGAGGGAACAGAGGCAGCAAGAAAAAAACTATTAGAGAAAACAGATAAAGGTAAATTTTTAAATGCAACATCTGATTTTTTAGCAACCCTAAACAAAGCTCGTATAGGGATGATGACAATACAAGCAGCAACAACGGTAAGAAACACATCTAATGGATACTTACGTAACTATGTTTATGCCTTAAATAATTTTGGATCTGCAGTTTATAGAGGTATGCAAGGTAAAGTATATTATCCGTTAAAAGGTGCAGTTTTTAATGATGATCAAGCTAGAGAGGCAGGTAAACTAGCAGTTGCGTTAGGAAAAGCAGAACTAAAAACTAGCTATGATTCTTTAGTATTAAAAGACATGGTATTAGGATTACAAAGTGAAGATACTGCTGTTTTAATAAGAATGTTTAAAGATCCTACTTTAGGCAATTCAGATAGAGCAAAACAATTATTTAGAGAGCTTGGAGACATAGGTCAACTTGCTGGTAATGATCAAAGCAGAATGATGAAGACTGCAAGATTTTTTAATACCTTTAACACAATGAGTGATAATCTATTTAAAAGTGCAGTTTTTTCTCGTGAAATTGATAAGATGATCAAAGCAGATATATTTGTAGATCCTAAAACAGGAAAGACATCTAGTAGGGGATTTAAAGAAAAAGGAATAAATAATTTAAGTGACTTAGTTAACAGTGGTGGTTTAAAATTAATGGATGATAAATCTATTGCTCAAGCCATGAATCAAGCTATGGACTTTACTTATCAAACAGGTAGATTTAGAGGCAGAGGTGGTAGATTTAATGATGCCGCTGCTATATTTATAGATTTTTTTAGTAATTCTGCATTAGCTTCTACTTTTGTACCATTCCCAAGATACATGGTTAATGCATTTAGATTTGCTTATGAACATGCTCCTGTATTAGGTATGTTTAATTTAGGAAACATATTAAATAAATCAGGGGCAGCAGAAAGGTTTGGTAAACAAGTAACAGGTTTTTCTTTGTTAGCTGCTTTCTACGGAATGCGAGAACAGTTAGGTGACGAGAATACAGGTGCTTATGTATACAAAAATCCTTTTGGTCACGGAACATTTGACGCTAGAGCAGCACTAGGACCTTTTACACCATTTGCAGTAATAGCAGATATGTTATACTCTTACGGAGGACCTAATGGTCCTTTGGAAAAACAATTTGGGTATAGATTACACGAGAATGACAAAGTAATTCCCGATTTTAAAGTTAGAGATTTAATAACATCTTTAACAGGTGGTGCTTTTGGTAGAGCGGGTGTTAGTTTAGATTTCGTGGATGGATTAACTAAAGCGATAGTCGCAGAGGGTGATATCAAGGCATTAGAAAGAGCAGAGGAAATAGGAGCTAGACTATTAGGAAATTATTTAAGCACATTTGTAGTTGGAGCAGGGATGTTAAAAGATGTATATGCTATGATTAGTCCTGAATATAGACTACTTTCAGACAACACAGATGTAGAATTTTTACCTTATGCATTAAAACAAGCAACTAGATCTTTCCCAATAGAAATAAATGCAGATGGTGATGGTTTCTTTGAGAGACCAGCACAAACATCTCCGTATAAAACTACAGGGATTAGAAACCACATGCCTTTATTTAGGCAGATATCAGGTTTAACACCACAAGAAGAAAAGAATGATGTTCAAAAAGAATTTGATAGATTTAAGATGGACTATGTTCAAATTGCACCTAGAAAATTAGTTGGTGATCCTAAAGGAAATAGAGAGGCAAGACAGTTTGTTGCCACAATGGTTGAGACTGATTTGAGTCAGTTTATTAATAGTCCTGAATATATAAACGAACCCTCGGATCTTGTAAAAAAGAAAATGTTAAAAACTAGATTAGATGCCGCTAGAAATCAAGCCTTGGCTTATGCCACAGGTGCAAAAGANTGGGANACAGACAATGATATTATTAGAAAAAATAAATCACGTTTCTTTAAAAATTTATCAAGTGCCGAAAGAGCCATAGTAGTACAAGATTTTGAAAATATATATAATGTAGAAGTAGAGAACGATGACTACGGTGAGTTATTAAATATAGCTAGAGAAAGAGGCTTTATTAAGTAGCTACTTGTCTTAATATACCCATCATAAGAGCAGCACAAGCAACCCCATTCAATACTAGTAATGCTCGATCATGCCAAAGATAAGCCATNACAGTTAAACAACCAGTGCCTACGCAGGAGGATACTAAATCGTAGAGGGGAAACACACCGACTGCTCTGCAGACTATCCCTGACATGATGAACAATGACCCTATCCATTTTAANTACCAAGATAGGTCATAAGTTGGAGTTATTTTTTGCATTTAACTCCCTTAACTTTTTTAAAGTTACTTCAGCAATAACTTCTATATCTTTTAGATTCTTTATGATCTCTTCNATTATCCTTGGGAAAGAATTTTTCTTACCTTCCATAAATTTTTTAGCTTCGTCTTCTAGACTCATTCCTTGTTGCCTGTTTATAATAAGCAGAGTTATAACCTCTCTGCCACTCTCTATGTTGCATAGTTTTATCAGAGAAAGGATTTACTTTATTAAATTTAAATCCTGTCATGCCTTGATTAAATTGCAACTTTAATGGGGCATCATATTTACCCAAACCTCTTTCTTGTCTACTTAGAACTTTTTTCTTTTGTTTCATTAGGTTTATCTTGTTGTATAGGTCGCTCCAAGTATTTTAAGATCATGGATAATCTAGCATCATACTTGTCTATCTCCTCTAACTCTTTATCTATAGAGCCTTGTATATCAGAGTGCTCCCCAATACCAACAGATGTTCTCAGATAAATTTCAACATTAGCTATGTGTTTGTTAATGTTGCCTACGTAGTAGGATTTTAATGCATTTAGTAGCATCTCTCTCATCTTATCTTCCTTCTATATCAACTATTTCACACGCTCCTGCGACACACGCAAGATCTTTACTCCCCGTAGTTGTATCTTCTTTCTCAAACTCTTTTAGCATACCCCAATTGATTGTGGTAGGCATTTTTTCCATTAACTTATTATATTCTTGTTCATTTATATCTTGATAAGGTGCTTGTTGATATGTGTGCTCACTAAAAGGTAAGAATGATATACCCGATACTNCATCAAAATTTCTGTAAACCCATGCACCTACATCCATCCACTCATGTTCTTTTACAGATATGGTAACAGACGGTTTGTGCTCACACCAATGTCTTTGAAATAACAACCAATAATCTAACTGTTCTATAGCAGTCATTTCAGTTCTAGTGATAGCACCCTTTGGTGATTTCATAGGAAAGCTAAAAACAGATACACTATTTGGTTTAGTTATGTCAGGCTCAATAGGTATGCCTGCTTGTTGCATAAACTGTGTAAGTGGATCTTTGTTATCACCACGTACTGTTCTTACGTAAAAATCATTATGACGTGCATGTATGCCACTAGCACTGTCAACTAACTGAGAGACAGTTCCCGATGGTTTTATGCATGTAATAGCAGCAGACTGTGGAATACCTAAATCTTTTGCGATCTTTTCATTTGTCGTAACTGCAACTTCTCTTAGCTGTTCAAGTGTACCCTCTAATTCACTATTATTAGGCGAGAGTATAGGACAGTCAAGAATGCCTGTTAGTGAAACTCCTAATAGTCTTTCTTCTTCTGTATTATCTTTCCACACCTTACGTAAGTATTTAAAATCAGTTAGTGTAGATTGGAAAGTTCCTAATATTGTAGCTATGCGAACTTTATCTTTCAATGATTCTAATGTATCTGTNTCTCTACAAACAACCTCAGTTAAATTACAAAACTGATAAGGTCTAAGTATAATCTCACTACATGGATTACAACCAAACTCATAATCACTCTTACGTCTACCATTCTCTGATGCTTTTACTTTAGCAGATTGTCTGTTAAATATACCACGTTCACCTGACTTGGATTCATACAAAGCAGTCCACTCTCGCATGAATGTGCCCATTTCAGGCTTACCTTTAAACGCTACAGAGTTGTTAGCTAACGCTCTTTGTCCTTCATTCTCCCACCATTGACCTGACTTAGCATGACGCATTTGATCATCGCCTAAGTTAGATAAAGAGATAAGAGCAGAACGTCTAACACCACCCACAACTACAACTTCACCAATCTTGCACATAATGTCATGACACTCAATAGGAAATAGTCTTCTGCCTTTTGCACTTGTAAACTTCTCTATGCAAAACTTAAATAAATCTTCTAATGGGGCAGGACCTGATGCTCTACCACCAAATGTTTTTAGTCTAGCACCTGAAGGTCTTATCTGTGATAAATCCCACTTTGGTATTTGTCCCACATAAAGCATTGCTATCATTTCTCTTAGAGCTTTTGCCCATCCGGGTCTGCTATCTGCAACAGTAATAACTGTAGTGCTTTCTTCAAAATGCTCATTAACTATGGGTAGCTTATCTACATTTTCTCTTTCAACAGAAAAGCCGACACCAGTGCCACACATTAAAATATACATACACTCATCAAAACTACGAGGACTATCAACNGGTATATAGCTACAGTTATAACCAGCGACATGACATCTGTCCAAAGCAACACCTGCAGTCATCAATGCTCTCATGCTAGGCATAACACTTAACGAGGTGATTGCATTTGTAATCTTTTCTTTTAATGCTTTTGTAATAGTATAGTTATGCTGACTATATAAATGATTAGCCATGTAATCAGANTACCTATCNACNGTTTCAATCCAAGTTTCTCTNCGTTGCTCATCNTCTTTCCATCTAGCATATCTAGATAAAGCAATAAAGTTTTGATAATCTGTTGGTAGGTAGTTGTTAATCATTTATGTATCCTCTGTAACTATTCTTAAACTGGTTATTTTTAAACCATCAACCTCATGTATTATGTCCCTAACGTAATCCTCTATTTCTGCTGCTAGATTACCGTCAGAGGGTATTGTGTACTCTTCGTGATCTACTTTTACTGTAATCAATATTTTAACTCGTGTCATCCTTTTTTGTTTCTATTAACTTCTTGAGATACCAAAGTGCTTTCTCTAAATCTTCAACACCATTTTTGTATCTGTATCTCCAAACATATTTGAGTATATTACCTTGTAGATAATATTCAAACCCCCCATCGGTAGCTGCCATGATAGCATCAATAGTTTCAATACCCGCCTTGTTATANTGAGGTGGATGATTGACCATATCCATGATCTCTTTGTGATCAGATTGTTGCTCTGCTTGTTTTGCTCTCATTTTCATATACTCTAAATGTCTCAATTATTATTTCTCTTTTTTGTTTTAAAGTCAATATGTATTACGTTACTGTCTTCATCTCTTTTTACAAACTTATCTTTTACAAAAGACTCTAAGAAGTTTTCTAACTTAGTTAATATGGTAGGATCTAAATCCATCATAGGTACACAAGATGCAACTAACTGCGTCAAATGCATTAGACTAGATCTACTCTCAGCATCTAGCTCAGAGTCAGGGTGTGCTATTATATTCAAAACAACTTCACCAGTCCAATATGATCCATCTGCTTTTGGATCTAGTTCTATGTAAATAGCATTAGGTTTTTTTCTATATATCATTTTGTACCTCCTATGTACTTTATAAATTTTGGATGTTTGTTCTTCCCCTTTTCCTTCAACCAATCTTCAGGTATTATCCTATCATAGTATCGGAAATCTTTTTGCATACACCATTTAGCATATGTAGTTTTTGACCCCTTGTATATTTTATTTTTACTGTTACCAAACACAAAACGTATGTCTAAGTTTGGATGTTGTCTTCTTATTTCAATGTGCTTTCTTCTTTCTTCTGTTTTAAATTGACCTTTTACTTCAATAATTATGCCATTATCAAGTATAAAGTCAGGAGTATATATTCTGTAGCACAAATCTTGCCACTGAATTTTAATAGTTTCATATTCAAATTTAGCTTTACAAATCTTTAGTTTGTTAGCAATCCCATGCTCTAAACTACCTTTGTAACCATTACGTTTGGCGATGCGATTTTTGGTGCTCTCATTCAACTATTTCAAACTCCATATTTGACTAGCGTCTTGTTTCGCTTTGTGCGACCACATCCACGAGTCAACATTTGGAAAGAATAAAGAAGCAATGTAATGTTTATCTTCACTCAATGATAACAATCTTTGAATACTAAATGCTACAGTTTGNAGTTGCTTTTTATACAAAGATAAATCTTTAAGTCTAAACTTTTTATGCATCTTCGGTGAGGCAAAAAATAAATCAACTTTCTTCTTTGGATATGCCATAGAATACAAAGCCATCTGTCTCATTTGTGCCTCTGTAGGTTTTGATGGCATTCTAACTGTTGTCTTTAGATCGACTATTACATCCTTAAATAAAAAATCTATATAACCAATAACAGGTATAGGTAGATCATCAAACTGAACCTCTACCTTTTGTTGATANCTTTCTAAATTTTTATANTTAAAATTTTGATCAATNACTTCNCCAAAACTAGCTAAANTGTTTCGTTCTTTCTTTACTTTTTCATCGTTTAAATCAATACCTGCTTCACCACAAAGACCAACAAACTTAGTATCAAGCTCTAGAAAATCAAAAGAACCTTTTTCATATTTTTGCACTAACACATGCTCTTCAGCAATACCTCGAATAGCACCAGCACCACTATCTGATCTAATGCCAAATAGATATCTCATAATCCACTGTGGTGGATCTGTGATATAGGTGTTGATGCTACTCGGAGATAAGTAGTTTATATTATGTACCCTAAATGGGTTGTTGGAAATCACTGAACTTCTTCTGTATCAATGTCAATGAAATCCTCGATCACTTCTTGATCAGCTTCGCTAACGTCACCTTGTCTCTTCTGTACGTTATTGTCCCACTCTTTGCATACCCAATCATTAAAACCTTTTATGAACATACTAAACTCACCAAAGAGTTTTTTATCTTCCTCATTAATCTCAAATGATTCAGTGTAATCAACTTCAGCTATCGGTGTGTAAAATGAACTACCATTTGGTAATTGATTTGCGTGTGTACCATTTAAATGCATTGCATGTTGAATTGGTAATCTAGACTTCTCTGATAGCTCTGAGAATAAATCACCAAAAGTTTTAAAAGCATCCTTGTTGTCAACTTCCCAAATGAAAGGAGAATCTGAAAAGTTTTCAACAGGGACACCTTTTTCATCTACGGGATCTTCCATAGATACTGTTCCAAATAAGACTCTTACTCTTTTGATTTGTCTTATTAAATCTTGAGTCTCCTTTGGTAATGCTTGAAAGTCTTGTACGTAACCTGATGGCTTACCACAGTTAAAACGACCTGTGTTATCTTTTAAATCAATGTTAAGGCTGTCAGCCATAATAGTTCTATGAAAAGAACCTTTCTTCTCGCCACTTTTAGCACCTACATTTGCAACATATCTTTTTAACATAAAACGCTGCATAAAAGGTCTAATTGTTATGTTCTTTGCAAATATATAATGAGAAGAGTCTTCACTAACAACTTCTAATCTATATGCTCCACCTTCAATTACTTCAACATTTGTAGGCTTACCATTAACTTCAACCTTACCCATAATAGGTGAGTGCCAAATTCTTAATCTATTTAGTGTGCTAGTTTTCTTGGGTGCTTTTTTCTCTGTAGCCATACCCATTGCTCTAGCTAAATCATCGTAGTTATCTACGTTTAAGTTTGCTAAATCGTTCATTGTTACTCCTTAAAAAAGTCTTATAGTTATATCAAGAGACATCTTTTGTGTCAAGCCAGTTGTCTCCCATCTTCGCTTCTAATAATAAAGGTACATTAAAATCAATACCATAGCTATTATCAATTATTGTTTTCATATTTTTATTAGTATTGTTTATTATGTGGATCACGTTTATTTCTTCACTTGGATGCACATCAATAACAATAGAATCGTGCACTGTATTTACAATGCATGATTTAAAATTTTGTAGCTGATCATCAATAGCTAATAAAATTAAAGGAACAATATCAGCAGTTGCAAAACTTTGTACTGGGTAGTTTTTAATTTGTGTAAAGTGTGTGACACTTCCATTTGTTCTTCTCTTAACATCCGGGAATGAAAACTCTCTACCAGAAGGTATTCTAATCTTCTGTGTATTTACAGCTTCTTTAGCCAATCGGGTGTGCCATAGTGCGATTTCTTTGTACTTTTTCGTGAACTGTTCATAATATTTTGCTTCAGAAGTCGTTCTCCCAAATCCTGTTGCTCCATAGAGAGGGGCAAAGGTATGAGCTTTTGCTTCTTGCCTACTAATCTTTTGACCCGATTCCGTAATGACACTAGCAGTGTACGCATGTACGTCAAAACCATCTTGTATCTCCTTCATTGCTATTTTATCTTGGGACAGAAATGCTGCAGTTCTAAACTCTAACTGTGCAAAATCTGCTTCTAATATCTTGCCACCTTCCCAACGTGACACGAATACTTTTTTAACGGGGAATGTACCACCTCTTGGCATATTCTGCATGTTTGGATCAGCACCACTAAATCTACCTGTGGATGTTCTGTGTTGTAAAAGTCTAACATGTAACATTCCATCTTCCTTAGTGTGTATTTTGATACCCTCTACAAAAGAGGATAAGTATGTATCTAGTGCTGATAGTCTTTGTATATCAGTTAAAAAGTTAAATGCTTGAACACTGTCATTTCTTTTTGTTACGTGTTGCAATACTTCTAACATCTTTTTGTTTACACTAAAACCATTTGCACTTGCCCACTTTACGTTGGGTGGATTGAATTTAAATCCTGCTACTTTTCCCACAGAAACAAAAGAATAGCCATTCCCATTGCAGTCAGGACATTTAGGTAATCGAGCATAAAGAGTTCCATCCTTTTTCACCTTTCTAATTACACCTGATCCAATACAAGTTCTACACTTTTGTGCTTTTGTTTTATAAACTATATCGGTATTNTCTTTTATGGTTTGATTAAAATTACTCTTTTCCATAGCATGTGCGAANTTATTCATCCACGTAGATTTATCTTTTGGCTTTCTACTGTACAGAATCCATGACATCTGCTCTGGACTATTTAAATTAATAGGTGTATCACCCATGAGTTCTTTCACTTGCACTTGTAATCTTTTTTCTATCTCACTTTTTTCATTTTGAAATTCTTGTTGAACAGACTCAAGAGTATCTACATCTACCTTAAATCCTCGTTTGTATATCTTTGCAAGTGCAACAGACACTTTGTTAGTNAACANAACAGTATTCATCAANCCAGCATCTTTTGGTGNNTTNAATCTNTANTATTGNTTATCNCTTAGTTGTTGTGTTGCATGTAAGTCTGCTGAAAGATAGCTAGACAGTTCTGCTCTTGGAATCTCATCTGTAGCAAAGCCTTGAGCAAAATAGTTTTTTAATGTGTCTTCTTTCTTTGTCTCTAAATCATACCTCTCTGCACAATCTTTAAGGTGCAAAGGTTCTTTGATCCCTCTTTGCAAAACATACTCTGTAAGCATGGTGCAAAAGATAGGACCGTCATACTTAAACCCTGACTCCCAAAGCCACATTAAATCATAAGCAATGTTATGACCNATTAGGATAGTAGCTNNGTCTAGTAACTCTTGAATTGTTACATCNTAATTNTTTTGATAAGTNCCATCCATNTTAAATANATATTCATTACCACGATCATCTAAACACCCTACCATAACTAGCTTGTTTGATGGCTCAAATGGATCGAGGTGCATCTTACCATCTCGTTTGGTTACTGTGTTTTCTACATCTACTACCAACTTCATTCTAATCTCTCCTGCAATTTATCTATTGGTAAATTAAAACATGTTGCCCTTACAGTATAATTATTAGAAGGGTCAACTTCCCCTTTTTTTAAATAGGTTGCCTTATCAAAGTATTCTTGTTTTTTCATGACACCAAGATACCAACCTACACTAAAGTCTTTCTTAACTCTTGTGAATGCATAATAGTCACACTCTTGCTTTGCATTGTATTCTGTAATGCTACACTCATAGTGTGGTAAAGGTGTGACACTTGTTTGTTTAGTTTTAACATCTACTTTGTACCCATTAATTAATAAATCATAATTGTATGTATTATCCCATTCACCACCTAATACAAACAATACAATCTGTTCTCCTATGAAACCTGCTAAGTTTCCACCACCATTTAATATGGAGTTTGTCAGTCTTCCTACTTCTACTGCTTTCTCTCTAGCTTTGAGAAACATATCTTCCGATACAGTGACTTCAATCAAGATTCATACCTTCCTAGTTTATAATTTAATTCACAAGTTATCATACCATGCCAACCTGTTAATTTATTCTTTACGATATTTAAATGCCTTTGTAAATCTTCTTCATCACCATCCTCTTGTTTTGGTGGATTCTTAGCTATCAATATCATAAGATCTGCTTCAGCAGCTTTACCTGTTCTACTGCCTTCCATCATGGATTGATTTAGTAAAACTTTACCTTCTGCGTCAGCAGATAGTTGAGACATATAAAATACTGCACACTCATGTTGCTTTGCAATCTGCCTTGCATGTATCGCATTTGCTTTTAATGATTCATCTGCTCTAGCAAAGCCTTGTGTTCTAGCGAACTTGTCACCCATATCAAGCAGTAGCACATCAGGTTTGTATGATTTACATACACTCTCTACCCATGACATGTCACGACCAGTAGCATCTTTTATTTTAATCTTATCTTTTATAGGTGCATACAAGTCTCGTGCTTTAGATGGATTCTGTTTCACTTGTTGCATTGTCATACCAGTGGCTGCAGTTAAATATCTAGCACCAACTCTGTGGCTACCTTCTTCGTTACACAGTATGATGCAGTTAGCACCTTGATGTGCCAAACCATTTGGTGAAGCAATAATACTCGCATGGAAAGATGTCTTGCCTGTATTTGGTCTAGCACCTACTTCAATTAAATGTCCAGCATTCACACCATGAATCATTCGTGTGAGTGAGGGTATGTTAAAGTGCCACCTAGCCTCAAGATCATTCTTAGCTAACAATGTTTCAATCTCAATGTCATCCCATTCTACGTTCAGATCAGGTGTGAAATCATCATTGTATTGTTCAAGTAGTAATCTTAGTGGCTCAAGACTAGTTTGAACACCATTCACGTAGTCAAAACCTAAGTTAGCTACATCTTCTCCAATCACTTGCTGAAATAGTTTTGATAACACTTCTTGTGCTACAT
>FUFK010059829.1_pt1 | contig 14497 bp, 16 predicted proteins | sample 1021851 | NCBI WGS metagenome assembly FUFK01 (sample SAMEA51879418, study PRJEB19060) | metagenome | reverse complement strand
AGCGCTGACGTAACTGATATAAATTATATTGTAGCGACTGCTACTTTTAAATATACTATTTTTAATGTGGAGAGTCTACTAAAGAATGAATCTTGAATTTATACAAGACTTATGGGACAAAGATTCCATAATTGATAATGAATTACTACACAACGAATCAACAAAAATACCCGCTTTACACGCCAAATACTACAGAATATACAATAACATACTGACTCTGAAAAAATCTCAGGAAACTCAGTATAAAATATTAAAAAAAGACAAGTGGCAGTATTATACAGGTAAGGCATCACCAGAAATTTATAAAGAAAAACCTTTTGACTACAAGGTTTTAAAAGCAGACTTAGATAAGTATTTTGATGCAGATCCAGATCTCATCAAATGTACTGCGAAGATAGAATACTATGACATCATGCTTGAGTATCTGGAAAGTATTCTTAAAATTATATCTAATAGAACATATCAAATCAAAAATGCCATCGAGTGGCAACGATTTACCAATGGACTATGAGTGATCTTATCATTGCCAAAAAGAATGAAGTACATCTGACCGTAGATGCACAACCCCATGTGCAACAAGAGTTGTCGGATTATTTTACCTTTGATGTTCCAGGCGCTAAGTATATGCCTCAGTATAGGAACAGACATTGGGATGGCAAGATAAGATTGTTCTCCACCGCAACAGGTGAGGTGTATGTAGGATTGTTGGATAAGATTGTTGCATGGGCAAAGAAGTCAGATTATAGTGTAGAGTTTAGAAACAATGAAACATATGGAACTCCACATGAGGAGAATGATGAGATATCACCAGAAGGCGTAAAGGACTATATGACTGCAATCTCTAGTCACACACCTAGAGATTATCAGATAGAAGGTGTATATGATGCACTTAAGTACAACAGAAAATTAATTATATCTCCAACTGGATCAGGCAAATCCCTGATGATATACGCAGTTGCAAGATATCATGTAGGAAGAAAAAGAAGAATCTTATTGGTTGTGCCAACCACATCTCTTGTGGAACAAATGTTCAAAGATTTCCAAGACTATGGTTGGGATGTGGAGAAGTATTGTCATAAAGTATATGCTGGTAGAAAGAAAACCACACAACAACGTGTAACTATTTCGACTTGGCAATCCATTTATAATATGGATAGACAGTGGTTTTCTCAGTTCGATGTCATTATAGGAGATGAAGCACATCAATTCAAATCAAAATCACTTATCGGTATCATGTCAAAACTTAAGGATACCAAATATAGATATGGATTTACTGGAACTCTAAGTGGATCGCAGACTCATAAGTGGGTTCTAGAAGGATTGTTTGGTCCTTCTTACAAGGTAACTCAAACATCTGATCTGCAAAAGAAAGGACAACTTGCTAAGTTAGATATACGAATCATCATTCTACAACATCCAGCCATACCGTTTGATGACTATAGGGAAGAGATGAACTATATCATTGAACATGAGAAGAGAAATCTATTCATAAAAAATCTCGCACTGAGTTTGAAAGGTAATACTCTAGTTCTATACAGTAGAGTAGAGGCTCATGGCGAACCATTATATAATTTGATCAATGAAGGATCAAGTAGTGACAGACAAGTATTCTATGTACATGGAGGAGTAGATGGTGAAGAACGTGAAGAGGTTAGATCTATCGTTGATAGAGAAGCAAACGCAATCATTGTTGCGTCTTACGGAACTTTTTCTACAGGAATTAACATTAAGAACTTACATAACGTCATTTTTGCATCGCCTAGCAAATCTAGAATTAGAAATCTACAAAGTATTGGTAGGGTCCTTAGAAAGGGAAAAAACAAAAACAAAGCAATGTTATACGACATTGCCGACAACATTACAGTAAAGAACAAACGTAACTATACCTTGAATCATTTGATTGAACGTGTTAAAATATACAATGAAGAGAACTTTAATTATGAAATTGGAAAAGTTTATTTAAAATGAAAGTCTTAGGCATATATGGATCTATAGGTTTTGATGGTTCTGATAAAGAATCTTATATACATGATGCTGGAGCCACTCTATTCATAGATGGTGAACATATCTGTAGTATACAAGAAGAGAGACTCAGTGGATTAAAGTATGATGGTAGATGCCCAGATAAATCTATAGATTATGTGTTAGACGAGATACCAAAAGAAGAAATAGACTTAGTAATATATGTAGATATTGGATTGCAAGAGTGGGTAAACGAACTTCTACTCAAAGGCGTAGCAGATAAATTTCTACAATCCAAATTTCCTAATGCAGATATTGGTTTTGTATCTCATCATCAAGCACATGCCTACTCATCTATCTTTACTCAACCATCAAATGAAGGAGTTTGTATTGTAATTGATGGTGGAGGATCTCATAACTGGAGTGAAAATTCTAGTATGGGATTACAGAAGTGTTCTCTAGTTTATTTCAATAAGAGAAAAGGCAAGTTTAGGTATATTCCTTTCAATGGTGAGTGGGGATTATTATATCAAACATGGGCACATCATATCTACTGTACTAAAACAAAAAAGAAGATATCCTATGATGATCCAAAATATCATTGCTCATTCAATGGGAAGGTGATGGGTCTTGCATCTTATGGATCTGGTAAACATATACAAAAATTATATGAGTTTGGACATTACTTCCCAGAAGTAACATTTGATATGAGAGATCCAAGACCTTATCCAATCTCTTCTTCAGACAAAGCTCAGTTATTACAATACAATTTTGAGGAATCTCTAACAGAACTAATGTTAAGATTAGATGAAGATTATCTAGAGCAAACAGTTTGTTTAACTGGCGGAGTCTTTCTTAACATCAATGCTAACACAAAAATAGTACAGGCACTAAAGAATAGGAAGTTTCACATCACACCTTTTGTGAGTGATTGTGGTTTATCATATGGAGCAGCTGCTTTTGGTGCATCATTATGGAATGATGTTAAAGTTCCTCCTAATCTAGCATTTCTAGGAAAGGAATATGTTACACCAAAAGAAATCAAAGGAGATAATCTAGACCTAAAAAAGGTTGCACAATACTTAGAAGACGGAAAGATAGTCGCATGGTATCAAGGTAGATCTGAATTTGGGCCTCGTGCATTGGGCAATAGATCTATTTTGATGTCCCCTAAATATAAAGAGAATAAAAATATTTTAAACGAGAAGGTAAAGCATAGAGAAGAGTGGAGACCCTTTGCTGGTGTCATACTTAAGGACTATCTACAGGACTACTTTGAAGAAAGTATCGAAAGTCCATACATGTTGTATTCTCAGACGGTAAAAGAAGACAAGAGAGATAAGATCCCAGCTATCACACATGTGGACAACACATGTAGGATTCAAACAATCAGTGAAGGCATCTTATCTGAGTTACTAGAAGAGTACCATAAGGTCAGTGGAGTTCCTGTATTGTTGAATACATCTTTCAATGATAACGGTAAACCGATAATCGAAACTCCAGAAAACGCTATGGATGCTTTTCTAAATATGAATATAGACTACTTGGTTATTAACAACACTATCATAGGAAAATAGATGGAAGAAGATTTCTACGCATCAATAAAACTAGTGTCTGGGGAAGAGATCTTCGGTGAGGTCATGCCTTCTGAAGAAAATGGTCGCACGGTTTTGATAATCAGTGATCCTGTAGAAATTGAGACAGTTAGTATGAATGGTTCTTCAGAAGGACTCAGAATGATGCCTTGGTTGAGAAGTATGCCAACTGAAAATATTATTATCATACCTATGGACAAGGTAATTACCGTTGTCGAGGCCCGCGAGGATTCTGAGGTAGTCAAATATTACCAGAGATTTATCTTTTCAAACTTGAATGGCACTCAATCAGAGAAAATAAAGGTCACAAAGAAGATGGGATATGTAAATTCAGTCGAGAAAGCTAGACATTCTCTTGAGAAGCTTTATAAGAAAGGCGAAGCTACATAACTTCCCTTGAACTCTGACAGAGTTATTGTACACCGATTTGCACCACTTGTCAAGTGTTAGATATTATGGTAAACTATAATCATTAAGAGGTAATAACATATGCCTGCAAAAGGGACAAGAAAAAGATCCGAACATTACGTTAACAATAAAGAATTCTTATACGCAATAGTTCAATATAAAGCTGACGTAAAAGAGGCAGAAGAGAAAGGTGATCCAAAACCACGCATCACTAATTACCTTGGAGAGTGCTTTGTAAAAATCGCGACTCATTTGTCATACAAACCAAACTTTGTGAACTATATGTTTAGGGAGGATATGATATCCGATGGCATCGAGAACTGTGTTCAATACATACATAACTTCAATCCAGAGAAATCTACGAATCCTTTTGCTTACTTCACTCAAATCATACACTATGCTTTCCTCAGACGTATACAGAAAGAGAAAAAACAAATGGAAATCCGTGAAAAGATCATTGAGAAGTCGGGGTATGATGAGGTTATGCACGTTGATGATGCTGACGGCTACTCTAGTGATTACAATTCAATAAAAGAAGCAGTACAAACAAAGATGAATCAATGAAGTTAACTCAAGATATGATAGATAAGATTCAAGAAGCAATGAATCATACTAAGAAAGATGGTAGTATTAATTGGCAAGATAGTGATGAGATTGAGGTAAATCTAGCAGGAACTTTTGCCAAGGATAGATTCATTGTCATCAAGAATAAAACTTTAGATCCTGTTATAAAGGCTGCACCACATCCTTTATATGATTATGAAAAGAATGTCTTTACTGAAGATGGTAGAGAAGAATACATGAAAGAGCAGTGGATTAAGAAGGAGATAAAGAATGAAGATAGCGATAATAACTGATACTCACTTCGGAGGTAGAAGGGGTAGTAAGGTATTTCATGACTTCTTTCAAAAATTTTACGACAACATATTTTTCCCAGAACTAGAAAAAAGAGGTATCAAACACTGTATCCACATGGGAGATGCCTTTGACAATAGAAAGAATATAGATTACTGGTCACTTGATTGGGCAAAAGAAAATGTATATGATAAGTTTGAGAAACTAGGAGTCAAAGTTTGGCAACTCGTAGGTAATCATGATGTCTATTATAAAAATACAAACAAGATCAATTCGATTGATTCTCTACTAGAACACTATGATAATATAATCCCTATATCTAGACCAGACACATATGATATAGATGGATTCAGAGCGATGATGATGCCTTGGATATGTGATGACAACTATCAGGAGACTCTTTCAGCAATAGATAAGTCTGACGCTAAGATGGCTTTTGGACATCTTGAACTCACTGGATTTGAATTATATCCAGGCATGTTTCAACAGGGAGGTATTGACAAAGGTATCATCACTAAGTTCCCTACAGTATTCTCAGGACACTATCACACCAGAAGTAATGACGGTCAAGTCTTTTACTTAGGCAATCCATATGAAATGTATTGGAATGATTGTGGAGATAAAAGGGGATTCAATATCTTAGATACTGAGACAGGTGAGATTGAGTTTGTTGAGAATACATATCATATCTTTGAGAAGATATACTATAATGATACACCTTCCGCTACATTTAAAGCACATGAATACTCAGGAAAAATTATAAAGTTATTTGTCAGGTCTCGTAAGTCTCAGTTAGAATATGACAAATTTCTGGACAAACTTCTAAAAGCTGGTATAATAGATTTAAAGGTAGTAGAGAATACAGAAGTCAATGATAAAGAGGTAGACCTTGATGGCGAAAAGGTAGAAGACACACTTACACTTCTAAATAAGTATATCGAGGACTCTGATTTTGAATTAGAAAAAGAAAGAGTTAAGACACTTCTAAAAGAAGTTTACCTAGAAGCTTGCGAAGCAGAGTAATGTTCATCTTATCACTTGCTGGTCACGAAGGAGAGGGAGCGTATGCTGTCACTAATGATGACGGTCAGAAGGCTCTTTATCTCTTTCAACAAGAAGATGATGCTACAAGATATGCAGGCCTCCTAGAAGCGGAAGAATCCACTGTATTGACAGTTGTGGAAATAGATGATACACTAGCTGTCGAGACCTGTAAAAAACATAAGTACAAGTACGTTATTATATCACCTGACGATATAGTGATCCCGCCAAAAGATTATGATAACATTCAAGACGATTCGGTGGCGTAATTTTTTATCAACTGGCAATCAGTTTATAATTATTAGTTTCCAAAAGTCTCCCACAAATTTGATAGTTGGTTCTAACGGTGCAGGCAAATCCACGATATTGGATGCTTTGACATTCGTTTTATACAACAAACCATTCAGAAAGATTAAAAAATCACAGTTGATAAACACTGTGAATGAAAAAGAGTGCGAAGTTCAAATTGAATTTGAGATTCAAGGTAGAATTTATACCATAGTTAGAGGTATGAAGCCAACTTTGTTTGAAATTTATGTTGATGGTAAGAAACAAGATCAGTTTGCCAATCAAAATGATCAACAGGCACACTTAGAAGATAATATTTTACGATTAAATTACAAATCTTTTACTCAAACTACGATTTTGGGATCGGCAACGTTCGTTCCTTTCATGCAATTGGGTGGTTCAGACCGTAGAGCAATCGTAGAAGACGTTTTAGACATCAAAATCTTCTCTGGAATGGCAAAAATTCTTAGAGAAAGGATGAGTAAAGCGAATACTGAGATCAGAGAACTCACTATCAAGAAAGAAATGATAGAAGAGAAGATCCAGATGCAAAAAAACTTCATTGCGGATCTAGATAAGACAGGTCAGAAGAAAATTAAGTCAACCAATGAGAAAATTCACAATTTAATGAGTGATAGTTCTTCTCTGATGGACGAAAATAAAGAAATACAAGAAGATATTGAGAAGAATCGTCAACCACAGCTTGAAAAATTATCATCAGCTAAGGGTTCTCTTCAGAAAAAGAACACAATCAAAGCAAAACTGGAACAACGGATACAGAATATAACATCCGAACATAAATTCTTTAAGGAAAACGTATCATGCCCTACATGTGAGCAGAAAATAGAGGAAGAGTTTCGCTTAAATAAAATTGAAGACATAGAAGGTAAGGTCAAGGAAATCAATTCCGCCTATCAAGATCTTACCAAGTCTATAAACGCAGAAAAAGAAAAAGAGGCCAAGTTTATAGACCTTTCTAAGCAGATAACTAAGTTAACGAATGACATTTCAACAAACAATTTTAAAATTTCTGAGTACCACCGACAAATACGACAGTATGAATCGGAAGTTCAAGAGATTACCCAACAGATTGAGAACAGAAATACTGAAAGAGCAACACTTAAGAGTCTGAAAACTGATTTAAAGGCCGTAGAAACAAATAAGGCAAACCACTCAGAGAACATAGACTATCTTGACTTTGCAAACTCCATGATGAAAGATTCTGGAGTCAAAGCAAAGATTATAAAGAGATATTTACCTGTCATGAATCAGAAGATCAATAAGTATCTTCAGATGATGGACTTCTATATCAATTTTACTTTAGATGAACAGTTCAATGAGTGTATAAAGTCACCCATACATGAGAAATTCAGTTACGAATCATTTTCTGAAGGTGAAAAAATGAGAATCGATCTAGCCATACTCTTTACATGGCGAGATATTGCTAAGATGAAGAACTCATCTAGTACAAACATTCTGATCCTTGACGAAATATTTGACAGTTCACTCGATAGTAATGGCACTGACGAGTTTACTAAGATAATCAAGTATGTCATCAAAGATGCTTATGTCTTTATGATATCTCATAAGATAGATGAACTCACTGATAGGTTAGATAATTTAATTACCTTTGAAAAGATGAACGGATTCTCAAAAGTTAGATATTCTACATAATAGTATACTACGGATACCGTATGATACTACTAGATGGATGCCACTCACTTAAACTTGAGTGTGCTATAAGGGAACTCGGTTTCATTGATATGGAATGGAGAACTATCGCTCATGCAGGCATTTTTCTGGTACAACCTGTGGGTATGCCGAATGATCCCGAAGGTGATCTACTGGGATTTACAATAACATATGAGAGTAAAGTAATAAAATTACAGAATACAGCAAAGAAAGCTTTGGATACAGCGATAAGATGGTCAGGGGACAGTTGAAAAACTGGCACATTGTTGATTGAAATTGGCACAGGATCGATTATCATGTGTACATAGACAAGAAACGAAATGCTCACCAAGATTAATTACGAAGTCAAAGGTCAACTCGCAAAACTACTTGCAACTGAAGATCTTATCATAGAGAACCGTAAGGTCGATACAGCGATGTTTGACGTAGAACGTAGGGTATTGACACTTCCAATGTGGGAGAAGGCCTCTGCGTCCGTATACGACCTTCTCGTGGGACATGAGGTTGGACACGCACTTTACACACCAGTAGATAACTGGAAGATAGATTATCCAGAACTACCAATGTCTTATGTCAACATTCTTGAGGATGTAAGAATTGAGAAGTTGATGAAACGTAAGTATGCTGGTATTGTCAAGACATTCTTCAACGGATACAAAGATCTTTCAGAACAAGATTTCTTTGAGTTGGAAGAGAACGATATAGATGAGATGGGTCTACCAGACAGACTCAATCTAAACGCTAAGATTGGTAACTTTGTAGATGTTCCTTTCTCAGATGATGAACAGTATTTCAAGAACAAAGCAAACAAGACAGAAACATTTGAAGAGGTCTTGGCTCTTTCTGTGGAACTCTTTGATTTTATGAAAGAGAAGATCAAGGACTCAATGCCATCAGACAACGGTGAGTTTGATAGCGATTGGGAAGTTGGTAATGGTTTTGGGTTGAGTGAATCCATTCAAGCAGAAGTTCTTGAAGAACTTAAAAATGATATTCCATTTGACGAATCCGATTCAAAGTCAACTAAAGGTGAAGGTCAACCTACTCCTGATACTTCATCTGATTTTGATGCTGAAGACATGGAAGCGGCCAGTGATACCACAGGTGGAGAACATGGTAGTCTAGAAACTATTACAGATAAAACTCTATCTGACAATCTAGAGAACTTAAACAACAAAGAGAGGAGTAGTTCAAGAGATCCTGAGTATTGCACATTACCTCAACTCTCTCTTGATAATCTACACATTGGCGTTTCTGATATTCATAAGAATCTTGACAGTTGGTACAATTTGCAACAGAAGAACTACAATCTTGATTGCGTAGAGAACACTTACAGACCTAAGAAAGACATCTATCAGGAGGTTGACAACGACTACAGATTGTTCAGAAGATCTGCTCAAAAAGAAGTCAACTATCTTGTAAAGGAATTTGAATGTCGTAAGTCTGCTGACGCATACGCTCGTGCTACAGTATCAAAGACAGGTGTTCTTGATTGCACAAAACTTCATTCATACAAGTACAATGAAGATCTGTTCAAAAAGATTACCACTCTACCTGATGGCAAAAATCACGGACTCATCTTTGTCCTTGATTGGTCTGGGTCTATGAGCACAGTTCTTATGGATACAATCAAACAGTTGTTTAACTTGGTTTGGTTCTGTAAGAAAGTTCAGATTCCTTTCCAAGTATTTGCTTTCACTAATGAGTGGAATCGTTACTCCAATCTCGATAATCAATCAATTGAGGATTATTACAGAAGTAGTTACCATCTACCTTTTAATCATCACACAATCAAGGATGGTCAACTCATTGTAGAAAATACATTCTCAATGATGGAGTTCCTATCAAGTGATGTCAAGAAAAAAGATCTAGAGCATCACATGTTGAACATCTGGAGAACAGCATCAGTTCTGGACAGTAGAGGTCGTTGGAACAACAACTATTACTATCAGGCTCCTCATGGATTGAGTCTATCTGGAACTCCTTTGAATGAAGCACTTGTATCTCTGAACTATCTTATCCCACAGTTCAAGAACAGAACAGGTGTTCAGAAGATTCAGTGTATCACTCTTACAGATGGTGAAGCACATCCAATTAGTTTCTCAAAAGAGTTTACTGATAGAGACGGTCACAAGTATATGGGATCACGTTCTACTCACAGTGGTGCTGTTTTCATCAGAGATGACAATGGTAAGACTCATAACTGTGGTAACAACTATCATGAGTTTACTTCCGCTTTGATACATCAACTCAGAGGTAAATTTACTGACGTAAACTTTATTGGAATCAGAGTCCTAGACAATCGTGAGTCCAGTAGTTTTATTCGTAGATACTGTGATTGGGATCAGGACAGAGTTGCTGGTCTTCAACAACAGTGGAGGAAAACCAAATCTGTTATGATTGAAGATGGTGGTGGGTACAATGCTTACTTTGCGCTATCCTCATCTGCTTTGAACTCTGATGATTCTTTCGAGGTCAAAGAGGACGCTACTAAGTCACAGATCAAAGCCGCTTTCAAGAAATCATTGTCTGCAAAGAAAATGAACAAGAAAGTTCTAGGACAATTTATGCAGTACATTGCATAGACAGTTATATTAGTGTCACAAGACCTGTGGTTTTCTGACACTTCTATGATTATAATGAATACATATTACAGAATGAACCATGCCTTTTGAAGCTAAAGTGAACCCAGACCAGTTGATCTCATCTCTAAGAGATCTATACGGAAACAAAATTACCGCTGCACACATCAAAGCATACTGTGCTCAGAATGATGTGACATATCAAACTGTGACAAAATATCTTGCACAGTTCAAGACCACAAAAGGTAAGTGGAATCTTACAGTAAGAGAGAAGAAGCAGAAACTTGAGAGTTCCTTCTCTGCTCCTGCTGTTGTTCCACCAGTAGAACAGAATCTAGTTCCAGAAGTTGACCCCAACTTTGTCAAGTTTGGTAACTTCCAAGATGTGAAGAAGATCATTCAATCCAAACTTTTCTACCCATGTTTTATTACTGGACTCTCTGGTAATGGTAAGACCTTCGGTGTAGAACAAGCTTGTGCTCAACTTAAGAGGGAGGTAGTTCGTGTTAACATCACTATTGAAACTGATGAAGATGATCTTATTGGTGGTTTTCGTCTTGTTAATGGTTCCACAGTATGGCATAACGGCCCAGTTATCGAAGCCCTTGAGAGAGGTGCAGTATTGTTACTTGACGAAATCGACCTTGCATCAAACAAAATCCTCTGCCTTCAAAGCATCCTTGAGGGAACTGGAGTCTTCCTTAAGAAGATTGGAAGATATGTCAAACCAGCACACGGATTCAATGTTATCGCAACCGCTAATACTAAAGGTAAAGGCTCAGACGACGGAAGGTTTATTGGAACTAACGTGCTTAACGAAGCCTTCCTCGAAAGATTCCCAGTTACCTTTGAACAATCTTACCCAAGTCCCAAGACCGAAGAGAAGATCTTGAATCTCCTATGTGATGACAAAGACTTCTGTAAGAGACTTGTTGATTGGGGAGACATCATTCGTAAGACATTCTTTGATGGTGGTGTTGAGGAAGTTATTTCTACACGCCGTCTTGTTCATATCGTAAAAGCATACGGTATCTGGAAGAACAAAGAGAAGGCGATTGAAGTGTGTGTAAATCGTTTTGACGATGAGACTAAACAAGCATTCCTTGATCTATATGACAAGGTAGATGCAGATGTAAATTTTGGAGGTGAAACATCAACTGATGAATCTATGGAAGAACTACAAGTCCCTTCTGTATAAAACATTTCCAGACCTAAAGTTTGAGTCCGAGTGGGCTTGTTGGGAAGGTAAAGGTACTAACTTAACTGCTAGAACCTATACCAACCCATACTTTATCAAGTCTAGGGAAGTGGATATATGGAGTGATAAATCATGTATCTACAATACAATCATCTATCCCAAGACAGGAAGTAACTTACCTTGCTTTGGTATGGATTTGATGGGATTTTTTGAAAAGAAAGTTATTATCGTATTTGACTTTCAACATCCTAAAGAGAAGTATCTGTTCTCTGTGCCTGGATTACCNAAGGCAGAACAAGACTATCGATTTTTTGAAATGGGAAATCATTTCTCAGAAAACATCTTTGTAAGGTATTGTACGTTTGCTGACGTTGACGAACACTTAGATATGTTTAAACAATACTTGACAAAGTATAAAGAAATGGTAGAATTAGAAAGGCCAAGTGGAACAGATACCAGCCACTACAAAGACTTTGATGCTTACATGACCAAACTAGATCCAGTAGGAGGATATCTTGCAGGGAAGTTTGGTAAAGAAAAAGCAGAGAGTCTAGTTCACGATTTCTTATTTACCTATGGTTAACGCATGGAGTCTCGCTGGTTCAATTATGAATGGCACATTTGAAGAGGATTACCCACTAATGGACAAAGAAAAGTACATCTATGAATCACCTGATGGTGGTAAAACTGTAACTCGCAGAAAACCTTTTAGCGATAAGAGAGAGGTAATTCAAGGCGATTATTTTGAGGAAATACCTTGGAGTAATGTTGAAGACAAAAGGGATAAAGACCTTGATTGGATTGAGAAGAGTGGTGGATTTGAATGGACACCAGGCTCTCCNTGGCCACCAGAGGTTCCTGATGAAGAAGCATGTAATGGTGATGATTATGTCGAAGCCTTTGATTTTGCGATGGACTCATGGGAGNCANTAGNTTATGGGAACACTGCTACCGAACCAGAACATTCAGAATACTATTACGACTACACTAGGAATGATCCCGACAGACCAAATCCATTTGTCAATGATTATCTTGCAGATGTAGATGATCAAAGAGCTCATCACTTTGGACAGAACACAGTTCCTCCATACATAACCAAAACATTTAAGTATGAGGAAGATGTAATTCTTAAACAAGCAGAGGATTATATTGCCAAAACNTACGAATTGCACTATACTGGAGATAAGGGTAAGATGCAAACCNTAGATCTNATNGAAAGTATTGGAGATGCGGAAGCATTTTGCCGATCCAATGCAATCAAATATCTTTCAAGATTCGGCAAAAAAGATGGTAAGAATAGAAANGATATTCTAAAAGCCATTCACTATTGTACACTCCTATATCATTTCTCTTTTAATGACGACAGCAACTAAANTACCNATGAAACTTTCNGATAGAACTATCAACCTACTNAAGAACTTTGCNNCTATCAATCAATCTATNNTGTTCAANCAAGGTAANTCNNTGAGAACTATTTCTGTNATGAANAACATTCTTGCAGAAGCAAATATNGANGANGANNTTCCNCAAGANTTTGGNGTNTATGATCTNAGTCAGTTCTTAAACTCACTTGGATTATTTCATGATCCAGAATTGAATTTTACAGGTGATAGTTTTGTAAACATCAAAGAAGGAAAACAGAAGTCAAAGTATTTCTTTGCTGATCCTAGTGTGATAGTTTCTCCACCTGAGAAATCAATCTCTCTTCCTACAGTTGATGTAGAATTTACACTTAAGAGTTCACAACTTGACAGACTACTCAAGGCTGCAGCAGTATATCATCTAACAGATCTATCTGTTGTTGGTGATGGTTCAGAAATTAAAATGGTTGTAGCAGATCGTAAGAATGATACTTCTAATGACTTCTCTATTGTAGTTGGTGAGACAGACAAAAAGTTTGGATTACATTTCAAGGTAGAGAACATCAAGATTGTGCCAGGCACATATGATGTGAAAATCTCTCGTAAACTTTTGTCACAGTTTAAGTCATCTGAATACGACTTGACTTACTATATAGCTCTAGAACCTGATATTACATGGGAGGACTAATGATTTTTGCATCACATCCATCTGTATATACTCTGCCAGGCACATGGGAACCACAGCCTGACGTAGTATTTGATCCTACAATTTTACTGGCATCCGCCGCAGTTGTATTTGCAACCGCAGCAATTATTTCTGTAATATCAATCAAAAGATCTCGAAAGAGAGTTTGATTTTTTTACCACTTTATTATGAAAGAATTTGATTATGGCCTCGATTACAAGGCGCTTGACTTTTCAGTTGAAGAGAATCGCAACCTTTATCGTATTGGAAGGGGAGAACAGGGAGTTCTACTGGTTCGCCCTTATACTGACGATATTTGTGCTCATTGGAGATTTAAGACACCAGAGATTGCAGTAAAATCATCTAATAAAATCTTTGCTATGTACCTAGATTATAGGGATAGTAAAGATTTTATTGGTATGGATATGTGTCGTAAGTTCCTTGAAATGGGTTTTACTAGATCAAGGAGATACGCCAATCATAGAGACGGTAAAAAGTATGATAAAGAAGGTAACGTAATACCCCAAGAAAAAGATCATGCTACTTGTCATTTTGCGAAGTCTGCTACTATATTTAAGAAAGTTAGAGACATTGTTGCAAAATCTGACGATTATGTTAGAATGAGAAAACAATGGAGGGCATCTGAATGAACATCTTTGTNACTGANCCATCACCAACTNTNTCTGCTNGANNTNTACCAGACAAACATATTGTCAAGATGCCNNTAGAGACATGTCAAATGTTATCTATTGTTTGTTCTGAGAAGTGGGGTCATGGTTATGGTGAACTTCATCGTCTTGATGGTCAACCATACAAAACAGAGAAGGGTG
>FUFK010045462.1_pt1 | contig 14497 bp, 12 predicted proteins | sample 1021851 | NCBI WGS metagenome assembly FUFK01 (sample SAMEA51879418, study PRJEB19060) | metagenome | reverse complement strand
TCCAGAGAGAAACTCTAACACCCTCAGGTATTTGAATATTAGAATAGAATCCATCAATTAGATTATATACAGAATCTGTATTTTCAAATGGAACATTTATATTAACATTCTGCCACGTAATATTTTGTGCACTTATATTTAAGGAGATTAGAGATAAGATAAGTAGATATGTTTTTTTCATAAGTATGATTTATCGTAAACATCTAATTTAACAAAAAATTTTTCCAGAACAATGATCTTTTGATGCACCTGTTACTGAAGAATAGCAATTATTGATATTTAGATATCTCAAGACTCCTAAAAATGCAAAAATTAAAGCCTCTTTAAATTCAATTATATTTTTCGATGGAATTATAATTTCAGAAGCTGTTTTTGATCTAATTATATCAATTAAATAATCATTATATGCTCCACCACCTGTAATTAAAACTTTATCTATATTTTTCAAATTATATGAAATTTGATTTGCAATGTGATTTGATAAGGTATTTAATAAATCTTCTATTGGATAATCAAAATATTTATTAATCAATGGAAATATATTTGCATCTACCCATTCAATTCCTAATGACTTAGGNGGGCTTGATTTATANTANTCTAATTTTTCCAATTCCTCATAAAGGTTTAAAATAAGTTTTCCTGACGAAGCAATAGATCCCTTATTATCAAAGTCTTTCCCAATTTTTTTTGATAGGTTATTTAGCACTATATTAACTGGACATATATCATAGGCAATCAAACTTTCCTGTAAATGATTTGAAATATTGGCAAACCCACCTAAATTAATAAATGAATCATATTCATTAAATAAATATTTTTCACCAACCGGAACAAGAGGAGCTCCTTGTCCTCCTAGCTCTATGTCTTGAACTCTAAAATCACAAATTATATTATAATTAGTTTCCTTAGATAAGATAGGTAAATTTCCAATTTGATATGTAAATGAATTAGAAGGATCATGAATTGCAGTGTGTCCATGAGAACTAACAAAATCAATTTTATTGATGGAAAATTCATCTATGAANTGGTTAATATATATTGCCAACTTCTTAGAATATTCNATATCAATTTTTTTAATCTCCTCAATACCCTTTTTAGATATATCGATCAGAAATTCAGTTATTGAGTCTTCATATTTATATGTTTTTGAGTTGATAATTTTAAAATTCCAAGTATCATTTTGAGTAAACTTGACGTAAACAAAATCTACACCATCTATTGAAGTTCCTGACATTACCCCTATTACATAAAAATTTCTCATTTTTATTTTATTGGAAGAAATTCCANACTAAACCAAATCTAACAGACATATCTCTGTATGGAGTAAATGGGTCTGAATAGTAATCATATCCACTTAAAGAACTATTTAAGTGTTCGACTTTTACAAAAACTCTTGTCTGCTGTATTTTAGCATTAAAGAATAAATCAAATCTTGGGAACTCACCTATTTCCTTATAATTCTGAACTACAAACTCAGAGATGAGCGGATTATAATAATTAGCCCAAAATTTTGTAAAATAATTAAATGTAACTCCAGTTTGTATATCAAGAGATCTATTAAATAGTTTAGAGGAATACATAATTGTATTTCTTGTTATCCACTCTGGAACATTAATTGCAGATAGCTCATTAAATTCAACAATCTGATCTTTTTTCTGATATTGAACAGTGTTGACTATTGAAAACTTTCCAATAGGAATATTACTATATAGCTTAACCTTATAATACTTAATTTCATTTATTGATTGATTAGGTACAGCTTTTCTAAAAAGATCAAATTCTCCTAAAAAAGGATTGGCTGATTCTCTAAAGAAAGTAAAGTTCTCGATTATATTATACTCACCAATTAAATTGACATAATTTTTATAAGAAATGTCAAGAGATACCTTAGATACTCTTTCGTCACTTAGGTCGGGGTTGTACCAATTATAACTTTCATATTGACTTCTAAATAAAACAAAATTGAAGTTTGGAGATCTTTCAAATTGTGAACCAGAAATAGCAAATTTGAAATTTTTTAAAAAATTTCCTTCAATTCCTAGTTCAATTTTATTTGATTTAAAAGAGTCTTTTAGTGAATTATCAATATCAAAGTACAAACTGAAATTTGATATATTCTTTTTCCAATTAATTGAAATTTTTGATTGCTTAGGATTTAACATGTCAATTAAATCTATATCACTTTCAATTTGATATATGTTTTTCCATTTAATTTGTTTGAATTGTAGATGGATTATACCAAGTTTATTCAAATTAGATTTTATATAAAATATATTTTCATCTAGAATAAATCTGGACAAGTCATTAATCGATTTATCTTGAGTGTCAACAGAAAAAAAATCACCAAAGAATTCGATAGGTCTAGTTTGTTTAAAATTGAGTTTTTTATACTCATGAATATATTGATAACCAAGGATTAAAGATGTGTTTTTATCAACTTTATTTATAATTAATCTTGAAATGTCTGTAAAAAATCTTTTTGAGTATAAGCTCCCAGATGCAGCTAAATTTGGACCAAGTCTGGATCTGTCTAGATAACCATCATAATATATCATTTCATATGTTCCGTCATCATTTTGAATTTGATTCCCATATTCATCTAAAACAAAATAATCTGGTGCTTGTTCGAAAAAATAAATACTATCAGGATCAAGTCCACCATTCTCATCATTAAAAAGATTTTGAGAAGTGAAATGAAGCTTAACATTGGTTAAATTGTTATTTGAATTAAATATTGAGGAAAGTCTTAATTGGTTTCCTCTTGATTTAATTGATTGGTACTTTCCAAGAGATTTATATCCTTTATGGGCAAGAGTAATATTATAATTTGGATTAAAATTAATTGAAATTAATGCATCTAAAATTTGTCCTTGTTCAAAGGTAGATTTAGCAAATAATTCAGTGAATGGAGTTGGAACTTCGTAATAACCAATATCATCTTTTTCAAAATAATTAAAGTGTTTTCCCAAGGCACCCATCTGAGGGTAATCATAATGACTAAAATTATATCCTAAATTATTATATGTATGGCCAACATTTGACATTTTAATTAATTCAAAGTTGTCCTTTCTTGTAAAGTTAAATTTGTAGTCTTTTGTTATAGAAAGTGATGTATCGACAGTTTCTATCCTTCCATCTATGTAATAAATTTTATAATATTCAGTGGTTAGACTGTCTGTTTTTTTATTTGCTTCCTCCTCTATTTTTTTTTGTTCTTCCTGAGCTTTTAATTTACCCTCAATATCATCAGTCTGAGCAATTAAAGTTATTGGGATTAAAAAAAAGGTTGTTACCAGAAAAAACTTCTGCATCTATTTTGTAATTTCATACTAAGGTAAGATTTCTTTTAAAATTTGATTTTATTAAAATGTTAATGAATAAGTTTTCAAAATTTAAGTATGAAGCAGGAATTGACGAAGCAGGTAGAGGAAGTCTGGCAGGCCCTGTAACAGCTGCTGCTGTAATACTAGAGAAAGATTTTAAAAATAAAGATCTTAAGGATTCAAAAAAACTGTCCCCAAAAAAAAGGCTAGAACTTAAAAAATATATTGAAAAAAACGCATTAGCATACTCAGTTGCATTTGTCAACTCATCATACATTGATAAAAATAATATTTTAAACTCTACTTTTAAGGCAATGCATATGTCTCTAGAAGGCTTAGATATTAGACCTGATTTCATTATAGTTGATGGAAACTTATTTAAACCATACAGGGATTTAAAATATAAGTGTATTATTAAAGGTGATCAACAATATAAGAATATTGCTGCAGCTTCCATATTAGCAAAAACATACAGAGATGAATATATGTCTAATTTACATCTAAAGTTTCCCGAATATGATTGGATAAAAAATAAGGGATATGGAACAAAATATCATATAGATATGATTAAGAAATTTGGCAGAACAAAATATCACAGAAAATCATTTCAAATTAAGTCTAATCAACAAATTCTTCAACTCAACTAATGAAATTTCTTGTAAGAATAATATTATTTCTTTTCTTATTAATAACTGCATCATGTAGTAAAATTGAAAATTCTAATATTTCCGAATTAGATTTTATTCCTTTAGAGTCAGAAAAAATTATCAACATAAATGATTTAAGTATCACAAAAAATATTCTTGAAAAGAATCAGCTAATTTCAAATCTTTATCCAAATTCTAAAGTAGTTTATAATAATTTGAATTTACTTTCAAATAGTTTTACTAAAAAAGGAGTTTTAAGTTTATCCCGTTTTAGTAAAGATGAAACAGCCTATACGTTTATTAGCAGAGTTGAATTAAGTGACTCAATATTTAATAATGATGACTTCAATAGAACTTATCAAGACTTTGATATATATTCAAAGGATAATATTAGCAAGACAATTTATAAGACAATCATTGGTGATTTTTATATAAGTTCAGATAATGACATAGTCCTGGAAAACATTATAAGAGATCATAGAACAAATAACAAGAAAATAAATCCTGACTTATTAAAAATTTCAAAAACAATAGACAAAAATGATCCATTTAATTTTTTTATTAAATCAAATGGTTCAAATTCTGGTAATTACAGATCATATAATTTACCNCTATTACCTAGAGTTAAAACATCATGGATTGGATATGATTTTGTAAACTCAACTGATATTGTTCAACTTTCAGGTGTTACTAAATTAGGAGACTCGCTTAGTTCCAAAATTTCAATTTTAAAAAATATTTCCTCCAAAGAGATTATATCTGATAATGTTATTCCTAACACATTTAGATCACTTTTCTCTTTTAGTTTAGGAGACTCTGAGAGGTTCATATACAATCTTAAAAATTACTTTAAATCAAATAATATTGCTGCTGATGATTATAGTTTTAAATCTATCAATCTTATCAATGATATAAGTATAGTTGATGATCAAGAAAAATTTTTAGTTGTTAGTTTAAAAAATATAGATCAAATTGAAGAATATTTTAATTTTCAAGAAAGTAACTACACAGATATAAATTTTATAAACCTTGATGAAGGCTTAAAATTATTGTTACAATCTTTTAGTTATGATTCAAAAACCAACTATTCAACTTTAATTAATAATTTTTTAATTATTGGTAAATCTGTTTCTCAATTAAGAAATATAATTAATTCAAATAAAATCAATGATGTTTTAGGTTCTAATTCTATTTACACAAGTTATAAGAAGAATATATCTTCTAACAATAATTTCAACTGGGTTTTAAATACAAAGAATAAAATGAATTCAAGTATAATGAGTTCTTTAGATTCAGATTCATATCCTTTTATTTCATTTGGTGGTAAATTTAGTCAAGATATAGCACTTTTAAATTTTGATTTTAAAAAAATAAATACCTTCTCTCAGGAAGGTGAAGCTTATACAGAATTTCTTGTTTCATCTGATAGTGAAATAATTTTGGATCCAATTTGGATAAAAAATCATACTACTAACGAATATGACTTTGTATTTCAAGACATTGAAAACGTATTACATTATTATTCAAATAAGGGTAATCTTATTTGGAGAAGAAATCTATCTAGCAGAATCATCGGAGATATAAAACAAATTGATGCATATAAAAATGGAAGACTCCAAATGCTATTTAGAACAGAAGATAGATTATATCTTTTTGATAGAAATGGAAATCAGGTTAACGATTTAAGTTTTGATTTAGAATTAGCAGACAACATAAACCCAATTTCTGTTTTTGATTATGAAAAGAATAGAAATTATAGAATAGTTATAACATACGATAATCAAATTATAATGTATGATGCAAAGGGAAAAATTGTAAATGGTTTTAGCCCTGATAATTTTTCATCAGATATTATAAAAAGTCCAGTTCATATTAGAATTGATGGTAAAGATTATATTGTTATTCAACAAAAAAATGGTGATTTAAAAATTCTTAATAGAAGAGGTGAAGACAGAATAGTTGTTGAGAATAAAATTCAGTATAATGATAATACTGTATATTCATATCTAGGTTCATTTACTACTTCTGATAACCAAGGAAATTTAATTCAGATTGACACTAACGGAAATTTTAACAGAAATAATCTAAATCTATCCGAGAACAGTATGATTAATATTTATGATGATAAACTCATATATATAAGCGAGGATATTTTATCAATTAAAGGTATTAATGTAAAACTTCCAATTGGCAGATATTCTAAACCTAAAATTTTCAATATATCTGGAAATTTCTATGTTGGAACTACCGAACTTAATGATGATAATATATATCTATATGATGACAGTGGAGAGTTAATTGAAGGATTCCCACTAAAAGGAAGTTCATCTTATGATTTGATTGATTCAGATATCGATGGTAAGCTTGAGATAATTTCTAAAATCGACAATTTTTCAATTGTATCATATGAAATAAACTAATTATCATAAACTAAATTTGCATCAAAATTTTTCTCAAAATTTTCAATAATCTTCTTCTTTAATTCTTCTATGTCTACTTCTTGATTTAAGATATCTTTAATTGAAGTAACACCTTTATCCTTTATTCCACATGGTATAATATTATTAAAATAAGTTAAGTCAGAATTTCCATTCAATGAGAATCCGTGCATAGTTACCCATCTACTTGCTCTTATACCAAATGCACATATTTTTTTAAATTCATTTTGATTTTTCACCCAAACACCAGTTTCTCCTTTAATTGTAAATCCTNAAATGTCGTAAAAACTTAGAGTNTCTATAATAGTATTTTCAAGAGATCTTAAATAAAGATTTATATCAGTAAAAAAATTATCTAAGTCAATTATAGGGTAACCCATAATTTGACCTGGACCGTGGAATGTTATATCGCCCCCTCTATTAATTTTAAAAAATTCAATTTCTTTTTCTTTTAATTGATTNTCATTTAAAAGAAGATTNGANATNTCTCCACTNTTTCCAATNGTATANACNGGNTTNTGNTCTGTNAAAATTANATANTTNTTGGTTTNTANTTTTTTTTCTANAGTCCTATTTTGAACTTTTTGATCAATTATTTTTTGAAAAACATCTTCTTGATATTTCCAGGCATCAGAAAATGAAGTCCTCCCTATATCTTTAACTATTATTTTTTTATTTTTCATTAATCATTCAAATATAGAAATTTGTACTTCAATGATTATTTTATAAAACCTATCTTTGTTTAAACAAAATATAGTGACCGAACAAGAAAAAATTAGGAGAGAAAAACTTGAAGAGCTAAAAAAGCTTGGAATTGATCCTTATCCGGCTGAACTTTATCCTGTAACAAATTATTCTACAGATTTAATCTCTAAATATGAAGATAAAAAACAAGTGGTAATTGCTGGTAGAATTATGTCTAGACGAATTCAAGGAAACGCTTCTTTTGCAGAAATTTTGGATAGTAAAGGTAGAATTCAGGTATATTTTAATAGAGATGAGATTTGTGAGGGAGATGATAAAAGTAAATATAACTTAGTTTATAAAAGGTTACTTGATATTGGGGATATAATTGGTATAAATGGTGAATTATTTAAGACCAAAGTTGGAGAAATCACAGTATTAGTAAAAAATTTCAAAATTCTTAATAAATCACTTAGACCACTTCCATTACCAAAAGTTGATTCTCAAGGAAAGGAATATGATAGTTTTACTGATTTAGAACAAAGATACAGACAAAGATATGTTGACCTTATTGTAAACCAAAGTGTAAAGGAAACATTTGTAAAGAGAACAAAAATTATTAATTCGATAAGAAATTTTTTAAATAATAAAGATTATCTCGAGGTAGAGACTCCCATATTACAATCAATTCCAGGTGGAGCAACAGCTAGACCATTTATAACTCATCACAATGCATTAGATATACCTCTTTATCTAAGAATTTCAGATGAATTGTTTTTAAAAAAATTGATTGTTGGTGGGTTTGAGGCTGTTTATGAATTCTCTAGAGATTTTAGAAATGAAGGAATGGATAGAAATCATAATCCTGAATTTACAATACTTGAACTTTATGTTGCTTATAAAGATTATTTCTGGATGATGGAACTCACTGAGTCATTGATTGAAAAAGTATGTTTAGAGCTTCATGGTAAAACTAAACTTGAATTTGATTCGAAGAAAATAGATTTTAAGGCTCCATATGAGAGGATATCAATTACTGAAGCTATTATTAAATATACTGGTTATGACATCTCGGGTAAAAATGAAAGCGATTTAAGATCCATTTGTAAAGATCTAAATATTGATATAGACGATAGTATGGGAGAAGGAAAGTTGATAGATGCAATTTTCGGTAATAAATGTGAAAAAAACTTTATCAATCCTACATTTATAACTGATTATCCTAAATCAATGAGTCCCCTAACAAAAGAGCACAGATCAAATCCTAATCTCACAGAAAGATTTGAATTAATTNTAAATGGAATGGAAATTGCAAATGCATATTCAGAGCTTAATGACCCAATTGACCAATTAAAAAGATTTGAGGATCAATTAGAATTAAGTAAGAAAGGTGATGATGAAGCAATGTTTATTGATATGGACTTTATTAAATCTTTAGAGTATGGAATGCCTCCTACATCAGGAATTGGAATTGGAATTGATAGACTAGTTATGCTTATGACTGATAAAACATCAATTCAAGAAGTTTTATTCTTCCCTCAAATGAAACCAATAAAAAAGGAACCCGATATTTCCGAAGATGCAAAGGTTATTTTTAATAGGCTCAAAAATATTAAGCAAATTCTTTTAGCTGACTTTAAATCAGAATTTGATTTATCAAATAAGAAATGGGATAAAGTTTTAAAAGAGCTTAGGGGAAATGATTTAATAGATATTTTTAAGTCTGATGATGGAAGTTTATTCATCAAACCTGTTTAATTTAAACCTTTCAATTAAACTTATTAATTTCTCTGCATATTTTGGATCGGTAGCATAACCAGCAGCTTTAAGCCCAATTGCCCATGACTTATAATCTTTTCTATTTAACTTAAATAATGAACTGTATCTGTCTCTTCCAACTAGAAATAAAGAATGGTCTTTATAAGATCTTAAAGGGTTTTTGTATGACCTAAAACATTCATCTTTTGCATCATCATCATGTGAAATTGATTTTCCTTTCCATCCTTTGTGACACTTAATACCAAAATGATTATTTGCTTTTTTTGCCAGAGTACTTTGACCATGACCCGATTCCAGAATTCCTTGAGCTAACGTTATACTTGCAGGTATTTTGTAGAATCTCATGTTTTTAGTTGCAGCCGGAGCATATTTCTTGATATATAAGTTTATCTGATCATCAACAGACAAATTACTTTCTGATAAAGGCCTAAATGATGAACATGAAGAAAGAAATATGAATATAAAAAACAGTAATAATTTTTTCATAACTTTAGAATAATGGAAATTATAAAAAAATTATACTCTCAAAAAATAATATTATTCACATTTGCTTTAATAATTAACTCATGTGGAGTATATGTTCAATTTGATTATGACTCTGATGTTAATTTTAATAATTACAACTCATATTCATTCTATGAGCCAGATATTGAAAAGGTTGAAATCTCTGATCTTGATAAAAAGAGAATCTTAAAATCATTAGATATAGGCTTAAAATCAAAAGGGCTGGAAAGGTCAAATGATCCTGATATTTTGGTAACATTTGAGACTCACTCTAAAGAAAGGGTTTACATGAATAATTATTTTTCATATGGATGGAACCCTTTTTTCTATAGATATCCATATTCATCTGCTTACTCATCAGTTCAAGGTACACTTTATATTAATTTTATTGATAGTAAAAACCAACAACTTGTTTGGCAAGGTAAGGGTGTAGGAGTGTTAAATGAATACTCAAAAGATAGAGATAAGATGATTGGCAATTTTGTTGAAAGGATACTTGAAAAATTTCCTCCTACAGCTGACTAATTATTTTTTCAGACTCAGCTAAGGCTTTATCTATAGCATTAATATTTTTTCCACCTCCAGTAGCAAAGAAAGGCTGACCTCCACCGCTACCATCAATTATAGGAGCTAACTGTTTTATAATATTTGAAGCATTAAAATTCCTTTCAGCTATTAAATTCTTTGAAATAAAACATGAAATAAATACTTTTTCGTCACTACTAGATAAAACAATCATAAATAGATTATCTATTTCATTAGATAGTAAGAAGCATAATTCTTTGATTGATTTATTGTCTAGTTCTAATTCCCCCGTGAATGTATTTAATCCATTAAATTCTTTTATCTCTTTAGTAATTACTTCTTTTGTTGATTGAATTTTTACCTTGTTTTGAGAATCTATTTCCTTTTGGAGAAGTTTATTTGCTTTTTCACTCTCAGCTTTTTCTTTAATTGCTTGAACTTTTAATTGTTCTTCCTTAATTCTAGTTAAATTGCTAGAAGCTGAGATTCTTCTTATACCAAATGCCTGAGAACTCTCGGAAATTATTTTGAAATCTTCTATCTCTCTTGTATTTTTCACATGAGTACCTCCACATAATTCATAAGATTCACCAAACTTAATGGTTCTTACAACATCTCCATATTTTTCTGAAAATAAACCAATAGCTCCAGCATTTATAGCATCATGATAATTTGCCTGCCTATCCTCAATACACTGAATTTTATCTTTAATTAGACTTTTAACAAGTTCTTCAACATCATTTAATTCTCTATCTGATAGTTTAGATTGATGTGAAAAATCAAATCTAAAAATATCTTCAGTAAGCATGGAACCNCTCTGCTCTACATGGTTTCCTAATATTTTTTTTAGTGCAAATTGAAGAAGGTGCGTTGAAGTATGATTTTTCTGAATAGATACCCTTCTATCTTTATTAATTTTCATTAGTAAAGATTCATCTAGTTTATCTGGTAGATCATCTACGAGATGAATTATATCCTCACCTTCTCTAAAAGTATTTTTTACAGCTATAGCTACTGATTTTGAAATAATTTCTCCAGTATCTCCAATTTGTCCACCTCCCTCGGGATAAAAAGGGGTTTCATTTGTCACAAGATGGTATTGAGTTTCTCCCTCACTAGTTATACACTCTCGATACTTGAAAACTTTTGATTCAAGTTCATAATCATCGTAGCCTTTAAATACATTTATAGATGAACTCTCATTTACAATAACCCATTCTTTAACCTCTTCATTACTTGTTGACTTTGATCTGCTTTTTTGAACTTTCATATGTTCATTAAATCCATCTATATCAACTTGAAAATCATTTTCACTAGCAATTAATGATGTAAGATCAATGGGGAATCCATATGTATCATAAAGCTTAAAAGAATCTTCACCGCTAATTATCTTATCATTTGGATTAGACTCAATAATTTGACTTATAAGGGAGAGGCCTTGATTTAATGTTTTGAGGAAACCTTTTTCTTCCTCATAAATTAATGAACTAATGTACTCACTCTGATTTTTTAAGTCAGGATAAATAGTCAAATATTTTGAGATTACTATATTAACAAGCTCATAAATAAATGGAGTTTTTATATCAAGATTTGTATATCCATATTTTACAGCTCTTCTTAGAATTCTTCTAATAACATATCCTGGTCCACTATTACTTGGCACTTGACCATCTGAAATTGTGAAAATTAAAGCTCTAATATGATCAGAGATGACTCTTANGGCAATATCAACATTTTCATCACCTGATAAATATTTCTTATTTGAAATATCCTCAATTTTTTTAATTATATCTGCAAATAAATCAGTATCATAAGTTGACTCTTTTTTTTGTAGCGCCATACAAAGTCTTTCAAGTCCCATTCCAGTATCTACATACTTCTTATCAAGTTTTATTAAGGATCCATCCTTCTTTCTATTGTATTGAATAAATACTAAATTCCATATTTCTACAACTTGTGGATGGTCTTTATTTACAAGATTAGCTCCTTTAATTTTTTTCTTATCTGATTCTGATCTTAAATCAATGTGGATCTCCGAACATGGGCCACATGGTCCTATATCTCCCATCTCCCAAAAGTTATCTTTTTTATTACCACTTATAATTCGATCTTCGCTAAAAAATTTTTTCCATTCATCGAAAGCAACTTGATCGAATTCTAGGTTGTCTTCTTTAGATCCCTCAAAAACAGAGACATAAACATCTTCTTTATTAATTCCATAAATATTTACAATTAAATCATATGACCATTCAATTATTTCCCTCTTAAAATAATCACCAAAACTCCAATTTCCTAACATCTCAAAAAAAGTATGGTGATACGTATCAACACCAACCTCTTCAAGATCATTATGCTTTCCAGAAACTCGAAGACATTTTTGGGAATTAGCCACTCTAAATAATTTGGATTCTTGATTGCCTAAAAAAATATTTCTAAACTGGTTCATTCCAGCATTTGTAAACATTAAGTTTTTGTCTGATTGATTAATTACAGATGCTGAGGGTATAATATTGTGTCCTTTATCTTTGAAGTAATGAAAAAATTTTTCTCTTACAACGGATGAATTCATTTTTTTTATATTTGTAGTGATTTACAGCTATTAAAAGCTTGAAATTACAACAAATTGGTATATGTCCAAAACTAAATATTACTTTGATTCCGATAATCTAGAGTTTGTCCCAATTAAAAACACCTTAGGCAATCGCATATATAGGCTGTCTTTATTTTTGATAAGTTCAGTAATTTTTGGAGCATTTATTACAGTTATTCTATTTAATACTGATTTTGTTAATACTCCTAAAGAAATTGTTCAAGAAAGGGAAATAGATAATTACGAGCTCCAACTTAAAGTATTGAATAAAAAATTAGAGCAAGTTGAGTCTACTCTAGCCAATATTGAGAAAAGAGATAACAACTTATATAGAGCTTATTTTGAGGCTAGCCCAATTCCTGAAGATCAAAGAAAAGCAGGGTTTGGTGGTATTAATAGATATGACTACCTAGAAGGATTTGAAAGTTCTGATCTGATAGTAAATACTACCGAAAGATTAGATATACTTACTAAAGAACTTGTTATTCAATCTAAATCACTTGATGAGATTGAACTATTAGCAAAAAATAAAGAATCTCTTTTATCTTCTATTCCATCTATTCAACCTGTGAAAAGCTCTGATTTAAGAAGAATGGCATCTGGCTATGGATATAGGATTGATCCTTTTACAAAGGCTAGGAGAATGCACTTTGGAATGGATTTTTCTGCAAAAAGAGGTACTCCTATTTATGCTACTGGTGATGGAACAGTTTCAAGAGCTGACTCAAGAGCTGCTGGTTTCGGTAAACATGTCAGAATAGATCATGGTTTTGGATACGTTACCATTTATGCTCATATGGACAGGTATCTGGTTGTAAAAGGTGATAAAATAAAAAGGGGAGATCTTATTGGCTATGTTGGAAGTTCGGGAAGATCTGTTGCTCCTCATCTTCATTACGAAATTGTTAAGGATGGTGTAAAAATAAATCCAATTAACTTCTACTCGGGGAGTCTTTCCCCCGCTGAATTTGAAGAGCTTGTGAAAGTTGCCTCTCAGGAGAATCAATCTCTTGACTAAAATGTTTAGTAGTCTTCCAGAAAAAAAATATTACAGNATAAGTGAAGTAGCAACTCACTTTAATGTCAACACTTCATTATTAAGATTTTGGGAAAAAGAATTTAAAGAAATCAATCCGATGATAAAATCATCTGGAATAAGAAAGTATACTAAAGAAAATATTGAGTCAATAAGATTGATTTATACACTGCTTAAAATAGATGGTTTAACAATTCAAGGAGCAAAAAAGAAGCTAAAATCCAAGGATATATCCGGAGATGAAAACCTTGCAATAATAAAAAAGCTTAATAAAATCAAGGAAGAATTAAAGTCTATTAAAAAAACTTTATAATTATTTNTTTCTCAGAAAAATATCGATTGGGACTCCAAAAAAATTAAAGTTTTTTCTAATTTGATTCTCCAAGAAGCGTTTATAAGGATCTTTGATATATTGAGGTAGATTACAATAAAATGCAAACTGAGGATATTTAGTAGGGAGTTGTCTACAGAATTTTATTTTAATGAATTTACCTTTGGTACTAGGAGGAGGTTTTTGTTCAATTATAGGTAAAATAATATCATTTAACTTTTTAGTTGGTATTTTATTTTCCCTTCTTTGATTTACCTCCATTGCAATTTTTATAGCATCAAAGATTCTTTGTTTTGTTAATGCAGAAATAAATACTATTGGTATATCAGTAAATGGGGATGTTTTTCCAATTATTTCCTCTTCAATTGATTTGGTTGTTGTATGATCTTTTTCTGCTAGTATCCCATTTGTTAACCAAAATAACAATACCTTTTTTATTTCTTGCAGCAAGCCAAAAAATATTTTGAACTTGAGAATCAAAACCTCTCTCTACATCAAACATTATTAAACATGTATCTGAATTTTCAATTGCTCGAACAGATCTTAAAATTGAGTAGAACTCAATATCTTCAGAAACTTTACTTTTTTTCCTAATACCAGCTGTATCAATTAAGTCAAATTCAAAACCAAATTGATTATA
>FUFK010036468.1_pt1 | contig 14498 bp, 20 predicted proteins | sample 1021851 | NCBI WGS metagenome assembly FUFK01 (sample SAMEA51879418, study PRJEB19060) | metagenome | reverse complement strand
TACTGTAATTTCCAAAGTTAATATTTTTTCCCGTAAATAAACGAGTGATTAATTTATGCATAATATACAAAAATTTAAATATCGAATTCATCAGTATTTCAATCAAGAAAAAAATTAATATGGATGAAGTTTCAAAAAAATTAAAAAATCACAAAACACTTCTAATCGGTAATTCAGGAATAGGAAAGTATCATGGTTATGAATCCTTCAAAACTTTCAGTCATTTCAAACCATACATAATAAAGTCTAATATTTTTGATCTAAAATTTAAATATAAATTGAGTAAGGACTCCAATATCTTTAAATTAACTAAAAAACTAATTAAATACATTTCAATTTAGTGAAAAAAGAATTTGATAAGATCGTTAGGAGTAGAAGGTCTGTCCGAAAGTTTAAAGCTATAGACATAAATGATGATGTGGTTAAGGATTGTATTTTACACGCGTCCTTAGCCCCAAACAGTAGCAATCTTCAGTTGTGGGAGTTTTATCATGTAACCTCAAAAGAGTCTTTTTGGCCTATTCTTCATACATTCCCTAAATATTTCGATGTTAACAACGCAGATTGGAAAATATTTGAGGAAGTAAATAAAAGGTTTGCAAAAACTGCTTGTAATCAAGCAGCGAAATCAGCAACAATTTGGATACACGATTACAATTTATGGCTTGCGCCTCTCTATATTCGGGAAATCAGGCCTGACATTAAAATTATTTTTTTTCACCATACTCCATTTCCTGCCAGCGATGTATTTGCGATTCTGCCTTGGAGAAATCAAATATTAGAAAGTTTACTTTCATGCGATGTGGTTGGATTTCATATTCCGAGATATGCAGAAAACTTTGCAAGAGCGGCAAGCTCTTTTTTAGGAGCAAAAAAAGATTCTAAAGAGTCTGTTAGTAAAAAATTTATTTCAGTAGGAAGTGCACTCTCAGAACCATCCTTTACTCCGTATCTACATTATGGTGGCAGAAAGATAAAAATAATCTCTTCCCCAGTTGGGACTTCTCCAGATCTAATAGCTAATCTAATAAAAAGTAAGAATGTAGAGAATCATATACAAAAGATTAAAGAAGGTACAAAAAAAGGACGTAAGCTGATTTTGTCGGCTAGTAGAGTTGACTATACAAAAGGCAATGAAGAATTGCTTTTGGCCTTNGAACGTTTATTGGAGAAAAGAAAAGACTTGCATGGAGAAATTGTATTAATGATTGCATGCGTTTCAGCTGCGAGCGGAATGAAAATATATAAGGAAACCCAAAGGGGAATAGAAGAAATTGTGGGTCGAATTAACGGGAAATTTAGTCTTATTGATTGGGTCCCAATACGCTTATCAACTAGAAGAATTCCCTATGAAGAAATGGTTGCTTGGTTTACTCAAGCAGATATTTGCTGGATTACTCCTCTTCGAGATGGACTAAATCTTGTCGCCAAAGAATATGCGGCAGCAAGAAAAGGTAACCCAGGAGTTCTTGTTTTATCGGAGTTTACAGGAGCATCCGTATTGTTAAATGGGGCAATTCTAACTAACCCTTATTCTCAAAATAAAATGGATGCATCCATTCATGAAGCAATTTCAATGCCGCTGGAAGAACAATTAGAGAGAATGGAGAGGATGACATCAGCAGTAGAATCATACACTGTGCAGGACTGGGCAGAAGAGCAAATCAAGTCTATTGATCTTCATTCGTAAAACTCTATTATCAACAGAAAGTTCAAAAAATTATCTTTGTCTTCATGACTGAGATAATTAAGATATAAGCTTATTCTCTCGTTAATCGTAAACTCCTAAAAGCCTAAATTATGATTTTAAGTAGGTATACCTTGTCCTCACGAGTATGTGGCTGACATGTTTAGAGATATCGCAGATGCTCTTGAATTTTCTCATCATGAATCTGAAAGTAATTGTTCATGCTGTTAAATTCTGAGCNNAATTAAATANTTNCTGTATTAGTTCTATACAGAAACTGATANTNATTAGACTTTTTCTGAGATTTTTCTTNGAAATTACTTGTNTNNATTGATTTTTGTTTATAAAAATGTAGTTATTGGTACAAATTTTGGAACTTTAATATTTTGGGATCATATAAAGTAAAAACCTTANATAAGGAAAAATCATTTTCTTTTTCAAGAATNGGACCTGATATTTACGGCTCCACTCATCCTCAGAATTTATTATCTGAAATAAAGGAAAGAGCGGAATTTCTATATGAGTTATTGGACAGGCATGTAATTTCCATAGACCCCTTCAGTAAAGATTGTCTTCTACAACTTTTCAGGCTGGCGGCAAAATTCGAAAGTAACCCAAACAGATATATTTCCCATAACAGTCCCCTCAAGGGAAAGATACTCATAAATGCCTTCTATGAACCAAGCACCAGAACAAGATTATCGTTTGANAGNGCATGGCACAGGCTGGGCGGCGATTCAATAAATATCACCGATAAAAGTTCCACTGGAATTGCCAAGGGAGAAACCCATCTGGATATTGCTCATATGTTTAATAATTACGGTGACTGCGTTGTCCTCAGAGAAAGTGACAATGAGGCGATCTTTGAAATGACAAAATCATTGAGAATTCCAATAATCAATGCCGGTAACGGAATCGATGAACATCCCACTCAGGCGATGTCTGATCTTTATACGATTTTTAAATGGAGACCGCATCTGGTTAACAAATCAATTGATGATAGTGAAAAAATAACCATTGGTATCATCGGAGTTCCATCACGTATGAGAACAGTCAGATCTCTTCTGAAATTATTCTGCAAGTTNCCATATTTCATAAAAAAAATTATTGTCATTTACGATGACAAANCCATTGATNAGAACGATCTATTTGATGAAGGCCAGCTGGAACAACTTATTGAATCTGATCTAAAGATTGAGCTGGAGACTGATATGCAAAAAGTATTGCCTTCCCTNGACGTTACNTATATAAATGCAATTGCATGGGTGGGAGAAAATTATGAGGTTCATGGAAGTTCATTTAAATTGCACAGTGAGTTGCCATTTAAAAAAGATTCCATAATATTGCATCCACTTGCTCGTGGTCCTGAATTGTCAACATCATTGGATCAGACCTCAAAAAATTGGTATTTTGCTCAGTCAAGAGGAGCNGTATTTGTAAGAATGGCATTACTTACCTGTCTGATGGATAGAACAACAAGAGTNATGGATGTCGTTTAACTAGATGTGTGGAATAGGNGGGGTTTTTAATAAATCAAAAGATAAATCTGTTGANCCTCAGATTCTTGTAAATATGGCTGCTATTCAAAGCCATCGTGGACCNGACGGTTTTGGATATAAATTATCAGATGATGCTTCTGTAGGATTCTGTCATGCGAGANTATCNATAATAGATTTAAATGAAAATCGAGCTAGACAGCCTTTTGTTGGAGGTGCCGAAAATCATATTNTGATGGCNCATAANGGTGAATTTTATGACTTTCANAGAATCAGGGCTGATCTTGTTGCNCAGGGCGTAAGCTTTTCTTCAAAAAGTGATTCGGAAATATTGCTTAGGCTTTATGAGAAATATGGCATTGATGAGTCATTATCTTATCTGCGAGGAGAATTTGCCTTTTCATTGTTTGATGCAGAANAGGATTGTCTTTATCTTGTAAGAGATCGTTTTGGGATTAAACCTCAATACTGGATTGAGACCGATGATTCCTTNATATTTGGCTCTGAATTAAAAGTATTATTNGCCCATCCATCAGTTGAAAGAAAATTTACNGGTGAAGGACTGGTTCATCAANTGATGCAGGTAATGGTACCTGGCTCTACAGCATTCGCNGGTGTTAAACAAGTTAANCCCGGATATATCCTTAAGGTCAAAAGAGTAAATAATAAATTTCAGATAACAGAGGAAAAATTCTGGGATATAAATTTCCCTAAGAAAAACACTTATGAAAGAGATAAAAGTGAAAAATATTTTATTGAAAATATTAGAAAAGAATTNTTGAGAGCNGTTGAANTAAGAATGGTCGCTGATGTTCCTGTCGGCTGTTATTTGTCCGGNGGAATTGATAGTTGCTCAATTTTGGGATTGGCTTCTGCCATAAGTCAAAAATCAGTAAAGGCATTCACGATTGGTTTCAGTGATGAAAGATATGATGAAACTTCGATAGCAAAAGAGATGGCTGTNGCCACAAATGCAGANCATGAGATTTTAAAAATAAATGGAGATGATCTGTATGGGAATTTTGAAAAGGTTCTATGGTTTACTGAAAGATCTATTTATAACACCCTTGCAATTGCAAAGTACCTTATGAGTAAAAGAGTGAATGAGCTCAATTATAAGGTCGTTATGACAGGAGAGGGCTCAGATGAATTGTTTGGAGGCTATCCCGCTTTTAGAAAAGATATGTATACCTATGGGGTNGGAATTTCTAATNCAGAATCTGAGAATCTTAAAGAAAANCTAGAAAATTCAAATGATATTTTCAAGGGCGCGATGCTAGCTAATGAAGAGATAAGTAATCAATCTTTCAAGGAATTTTTAGGATTCACGCCAAGTTGCCTTCAACCTTGGCTTGCATGTGAAACTTATGCNAAAAGTCTAGTCTCAAGTAAATATAAAGAGATAACGGAANATTATGATCCCGGNGCGGCAATTTTTGGAGAACTTGATCTTGAACAGTTAGAAGATAGATACGCAATTGATCAGGCTCAGTATGTTTGGATGAAGACTATGCTTGAGGGCCAAATTCTCACATGGGGNGGAGATAGAGTGGATATGTCAAATTCAATGGAAGCCAGACCTGCATTTTTAGATCATCACCTAGCTGAAGCTGCCGTTGCTGTNCCCCCTGAATTAAGGATTAAAGACAATGTCGAGAAGTATGTTTTAAGAGAAGCCATGTCAGGATTGCTGCCTGAATCANTATATAAACGTGAAAAATTTCCTTTCATGGCTCCCCCTTCCCATGCAGATAAAGATAATTTAAGTTCTATGCAGGAAATTGTGAATGAATTTTTAAGTCCTGAGAGGATAAGAGAATTTGGAATCTTGGATGAAACAGAAGTAAATNATTTGCTGAATAAATTTTTTAGTTCAGAGCTTGATGCCTCAGAAAAAGTACAATTGGATGCAATAATCAATCATCTTTTAAGNGTTCAGATCTTATATAAGATTTTTATAATTGAGGATATCCCTGATAAGGCTCAAAAGATGGCTGATAATTTGGGCTGGAAAGTTTGAATTCGTTTCTTAAATTAATTTCTGAAAAGGTGTAAACCAATACAGGTTTTATTTGAAAAATAAGAGACCTTAANTAGGTTTAAGTAATNGAAGTATGAGTTATAGCGCNGGNTTAAATATCCTAGAGCCACAGGTAATAAATAGGGAGAGAATCCAAGACTTGATAAATTCTTTTTCTTCAATCGGAGCTTCTGAGAATGGTTCTGTTTCAAGAAGAGGTTTTTCTGATGAAGANATATATGCAAGAAATTTTTTTATGAAAACCCTNAAGGAATTAGGTTTGAAAATAAGAATTGATACTGCNGGAAATATTATTGCAAGATTAGATGGGCATGATAATAATCTACCTCCCATTGTTACCGGATCTCATCTCGACACTGTTCCAAAGGGAGGTAAGTATGACGGAACTTTAGGAGTGATTGCAGGAATTGAAATTGCTTTTTTTCTTCAGGAAAATGACATTAAATTAAATAGACCATTTGAAATAATTGTCTTTGCTGATGAAGAATCGACAATGATTGGTTGTAANGGCTTTACNGGTAATTTATCTGTNAANGAAGAAGATTTTGTTACCAGTAATTCTTGCTCAATAATTGATAATCTTTCTCGGATTGGTGGAAATTGGCTTGAGATTAAAAGTGCGGCAAGAAGTAAAAAAGATATATTCGCTTTTCTTGAATTACATGTTGAACAGGGAAAGGTACTTGAGGATGGTGGTTTGGATATCGGAATTGTTAATGGAATAGTAGGTCAAAAAAGAATAACCGTTAGGGTTAAAGGNCAGGCAAATCATGCAGGAACTACNCCGATGTCAAATAGAAATGACGCACTTTTGGCNGCCTCTAAAATTATTGTTGGCATTGAACAGATAGCTAAAACTACTTCTGAAAGTGCAGTCGCAACTGTTGGTAAATTGAAACTACATCCCAATGCGGCAAATGTTATTCCAGGAGAGGCAGTATTCACNATAGATATGAGAGATTTGGATNAAGATGTNATTGGGAAAATGAGNTTAAGAATTGAGAATCTATGCTCAGAAATTCAAGAAGNTACTGGATGCGTAGTACAGNTAGAACCTCAATTTGAAGTNNTNCCCACTAAGTCATGNCCTAAATTAGTGAGCTCTTCATTTCATGAATCTGAAAAGTTGGGATTTAAAACTGGAATCTTACCAAGCAAAGCAAGTCATGACTCACAAGAAATAGGAAGGATCTGTCCTATGGTCATGATCTTTGTCCCAAGCAGAAATGGTCTGAGTCATTCCTATAAGGAATATACTTCTCTTGATCAATGTGCTAATGGTATTGAGGTTTTATTAAATACAATATTTTCCATTGATAAGAATTTTTTAGATAAGCCTCTAATGATATAAATGACATTTTCAATTATTGGTTTTGATCCTTTAAAAAATAGATTTGGTGTTGCAGTTTCTTCTTGCCATATAGCTGTNGGNTCAACAGTTTCATTCGTTAGATCACAGGTTGGTGCTGTTGCAACTCAAGGGCAAACTAATCCNTATTTAGGANTAAGAAGTCTTGAGTCACTCCAATCCTGCTCNNATTCNAAAATTGTTTTGGAAGATTTAATTAAAGAAGATTTTGGCAGGGAGAAAAGACAAGTTCACTTAATNGATAANTATGGNAGAAGCGCATGCTGGACAGGTCAAGAATGTTTTCANNCAAGCGGACATATNAGTGGAGAAAACTTTTCTGTAGCTGGCAATTTTCTAGAGAATATTGAAGTTCTTGAGGTGATGGCAGATGTTTTCAAACAAAGTGATCCAAACATTAAATTAGGGAAAAGACTACTTGATGCTCTTAATGCAGGAGAAAGTGTAGGTGGAGATAAACGAAGCCTCCGTTCAACCTCAAGCGCTCTAAAAGTTAGTGGNGAACTAGGCTTTCCTCTTTTAGATCTTAGAGTTGATTATCATGATTCCTCTGTAGATGAACTAATTAGAATTTATAAGCATAGTCAAAGTGAGTGGGCCCAGGAATGGAGAGACTCAATGAATGACCTGCCTGAAATGAATATGAAACGGGAATTTAGGGTTGCTTAAACTTTAATTATTATTGTCAAATTTTTACAAATGAAAAGCGACCCACTTTTCCGAAGTTGTCAAAGATTAGTAAAATCTCGTTTTATGTCGATCGCAAAAGACCTATTAAATTAGGAGCAAAAATTTTGCTCAGATAATGCAATAGGGGTTGCTGAAAGACTTACTGCAAAATAATCTATTGCATTTAAATTCCTTTACAGATTTTGAATAGATATTAGCTGTAAGGATCGCTCCAAAATTTACTAAAACCACAGTCAAGACCAGTAGCTCGATAGCGAGGTTGGTCATAAGATTNCCCTCCTTAAACTTATATNAAAACTCTATAACGACTTTGTAAGTATTGANTAGAGTTTAAATTCTTATTTTTGGGAGTCTAAATCTTTCTTAGTTAGTTGCTTTTTTCCCCTTAGCNATCATTACTACTGGTACTAAGAGATAAGTAAAGAAAGAGATTAAGAAAATGTCTATGTTCATTGGTTTTTACTATAAATTTTTTAAATCTTGCTCTATTTTTTCAAGTTTTTTGTTTAGTTCTGTTTTCTCCTTCAATAGAGCTTTTTTCTTTAATTGAAGTTCTTTGTTAAATGGAGAATTGAAGTACTTTTTGTAAGCTAGAAAAAATACAGCCAGTGCTACAACAATCCCTATCGCGCCAATTATTAGTATGGGNGAAGATGGAAAATCGTAGAATGGTACAGANANTAAAAGCATTTANACNAAACCTGGNATTATTTGGCCTGTTGTTAAGTAAGCTCCNACAGCAGCAATTANTCCAAGCATTGCGAATCTGCCATTNAGAGTTTCTGCAACAACTTTTTCTTTTTCGATTGTTTTTACTTTAGGGTTTGAATTTGTCATTGGATTTGAAATTAGATAGTTTAAATTTTCGTTTTGAAATTGCTTGGTTAGATAAGCAACGAGAATAGCTGTGAAGAATACGATTACAGCTAAAAAACCTGAAAGAGGAGACATTAAAAAATACCTGGAATTATTTGGCCTGTAGTTGCATAAGCTCCCAAAAGTGCAACTAAACCGATCATTGCCCAACGACCATTAACTTTTTCTGCGTTTTGAGGATATCCATCGTAAGAAACAGATTGATCAACATAAGGACGAGGTTCAGTTGGGAAAATATTTTGCCTTCCACCTGATTCTGTAGTTATGTATGAAGAATTAGTCATTGGTTAAATAATTTAATTGTTAACAAACGTAACATTCTTATTAACTAATGTAAAGAAAAAGGCTNAAAATATGNGTANTTCGGTACTTTNNANGCAATNNNGNNACANATANGTAACANTNAGTAATTNATTTTTNANGTTGAAGCTAATAATTAAAAGNTCATGGAGATATNAAAAAGCNTCNTCNGATTTNTTTTTGATTNATCAAAATTANAGTNATGACAGATCCTATTCTCTACTTATCAATGATCCTTGGGCTGGTAGGTTTTTATGTCTTGATTGCCTCTTTCAACACTGGCTAATGCGCTTAAATTTCAGAATAAAAGTGATGAAATCTTTGATCATCAACGTCAGCCATTAAATCATATTCCTCTAATTTTTTTGTAATCCTTTTATATTCAATATCAATTACAAAATGAGCTATATATTTTTCTAAAAAATTTATATTGGTTTTTAGTTTCATTAATATCCTTTATTTATTAATAGCTATTAATTCTCTTTTTAACTTTTATTGAATAATTGTTCTATTAAAATTGAGAAAATCTCATTAAGTTTAATAAGTACAGCTTATAGAGGGTATGAGAGTAAGTAATTATACTCACAATTATATTTTTCTATTATTAGATTCGTTTCAAGATTGCATTAGGAAGCGTCTTAGCTAAACAACCAACCAAACAAATGAACGAAACAAAAACAGTTGAGAAAGAAAAAATCGTAGCTGAGAAGCTTAACGGTAGATTTGCGATGATTGGCTTTATAGCCCTTATTGGCGCATATCTAACAACAGGACAAATTATTCCAGGGTTTGTATAAATGGATTTTTTATCTAAAAGACAAGGATATGTACCTCTTAAGATGGTTCCTTACATATTCTTTGTTGCAGTTGTTTTAAGCATCACAACAACAACAACATTCGTATAGTTTTTAAAAACTTACATCGTCATGGAAGTCAGCTAGTAGGGATACAGGCTGACTTTTTAATTGGTATTGAGTAAGTGACTTGGAAGAATTAAATCAAAACCAATAATTAAAAAATAGAGAATATATAATTAAAAATTTACTTTTTTAACTGCTATAAACTTATTCTAAATTATTATCAAATTCAGGCCTAAATTTAGTAAGTTTAGAAATTTCTAATTCAAGTTCCTCTTCGGAATTAAAACCTAAATCTTCAAAGGATTCTAAACCTAATGAAGTTTCTTTTTTTAAAATTATTTCCATTTACTATAAATTATTTACTTAATACTAGATTTTTATAATTTAAAGAAAATACTTAGTTGTTGATTCAACACCTTAAACCCATTTAAAGAATTGACAGTAAATATAAAATGAAAAGTAATAAGCTTATTTTAGAATGAAGTTAAAAAATATTTTAAAAACTACTGGGAGTCTTCATATCCTATTGGGATTATTAATTATTTTCCTACTAATTTTTTCTGTGGAAACTATCGCAGGCAATGCTTCAAGTGAAACATTGCTTCTTGTAAGAGGGACTGCAGATGTTGTAGCAGCTAGTAATTTAGGGATAGGATTCTTATTGATTATTTGCAGCTCTATCAAAGATAAAAAATCTTTAAAAAAAGTTTTATCAGGTGAACTAGCTTTAATGGCTTGTTTGTTAGCAGTAGCCTTATTCAATACTTTTAATGCTGGAACAATTGTTGATGGAGGTCCTCCACCTCCCTTTTGGATTGTTTTAATAGCTAATCCTCTTTTATGTATTTACGGATTAAATAAAGCCAACAAATGGAACGCTTACTAATTGCATCGATCCTTTTTTATGCCTCCAGCTCCTCCTCCAATTTAATAAAAATCGCCAACCCTTTATATGTAAGTAATAATACTTAGGTGTTGAATTAAGAACCTTGCCGTAATTAATTGCATATAAGACTTATAAGTTATATATGGATAAAGAACATTTAATTGATTTAATATCAAACAGTATGACCTGTGAGATTAATAATTTGGAAACTTATGAGAACAAATTCAATACCACTAATTACTTAAATAACCTAAACATAAATCAGTTGCGAATTATTTCTAAGGAATTTATTTTGTGATTTATGTTACAATTACCTTATCTCAGGTAGAGATAAGACTAAGCAATATTGACCAGCTAAAGAATTTTTGANAAAGAATCCCACCTGCAAGAGTCAAATACTTTCTGCTTAACAAATTGTTTTGATCTATTCAATAGAGTAAATCCAAAGAATAAAATCACTTATTAAGCCTGNGTACATAAATTTAAAAAAAGTAATTAATGAAAAAACTAAACAAAAAATATGCTGACTTAATGCGCAAAGCTCAACAAGCTACTGGAAGAAAAGAAGCAGTTGGATTAATCCATAAAGCGGCAAAGTTAAAAAGTAAATTTGATCAATATGAGATGATGTAGTTTGATATTGATTGATAGTCGAAATAAGTCGAAAAAAAAAGAATTTAAGTGTATTTGAATGGATTTTTACTTTAAATTACTAGAAATATTATTCAATTTTCACATCTTATTAAGTCTATACAGTTTGGATGATTATTTATATACTTATTAAGTTCCATTGCTAATGTTCTAGCCTCGTAAGCGTCAGAAGCATAAAAACAATTTTCTAATCTTATATTTTGAGAATCACGGTAATGCACTGTATANGGCTTCAACATATTGTTTTTGTTTATTTTAATTTGCTAAAAAGCAAACATTCTACATATCAACCATGCATATATTTATAAATTAAAAGTACATCTTTTGTTGTTATCAAAATATATTCAATTAATTTATGTATTTAAAGATACTTATAAAGCCTTTAAAATTTCACACTGATTATGTTTTGAATCTAATTATTTAGATTTTAAAAATTTATTACATTTAAAAATGCCTTTAAAAGATCACAATAATCCAACTTTAAAACTACCATCGTGGGTTGAAAATGCAGTTGTTTATCAGATTTTTCCAGATCGATTTAAAAGAAGTAAAACATCATATAAAAAGAATAATTTTGAATTTATGAATTGGGAAGATCCCCCAGAATTACAAGGTTTTCGGGGAGGAGATTTATTCGGCGTTATAGAAAGATTAGATTATCTAAAAGGAATTGGAATCAATTGTATTTATCTAAATCCAATTTTTTCTTCAGCAGCTAACCATCGTTACCATACCTATGATTATTTTAAAGTTGATCCTATTTTAGGAGGGGATGAGGCACTTTACTCTCTAATTGATGAGGCGCATAAAAGAGATATTTTTATTGTTTTAGATGGTGTATTTAATCATTGTGGCAGAGGTTTTTGGCCTTTTCACCACATAATTGAGAACGGTAAAAGTTCTCCCTATAAAAATTGGTTTAAGTTACATGAAACTCCATTTAAGGCGTATCCAAAGGAGAATGAAACCTGCGGTTACGATTGTTGGTGGAATGATCCTGCATTACCTAAATTTAATTTTGAAAATAAGGATGTGGAAGATTTTCTTTTATCTGTTGGGAAATACTGGGTTGAAAAAGGTATTGATGGCTGGAGATTAGATGTGGCAGAAGAGATCCCTTTTTCTTTTTGGGATAAATTTAATTATGAAATGAAAAGAATCAATTCAGAAGTTTGGGTTGTAGGAGAAATTTGGGGTGATGCTAGAAAATGGTTAAATAAAAAATATTTTGATGGGGTGATGAATTATCGAGTTGGATGGAGCACTATATCTTGGGTCGCCGATTTTAAGTTAAATTCTCCCTATAAAAATTCTTTTTACCCATTAAAAAATTTAACTTCTAAAGAATACATTAATATTTTAAAGATTACGGAATCTTGGTATTCTAACGAAATTAATAATGGAAATCTCAATTTATTAGATAGTCATGATGTGCCTAGGGCACTAAATACATTAGCTAAAGATATTAAAAGTTTAAAACTAGCACTTTTCTTACTTTTTATAAATAAAGGAGTTCCGTGCATTTATTACGGAACAGAAATTGGTTTATCTGGGGGGGCCGAACCCCATTGTAGAGAAAGTTTTCCTTGTAATAATAAATATAATGATGATATTAGAGAGTTCATAAAATCTATAATTGAATTTAGGAAAACATATAGAATTTTTATAAAAAATGGAATTAAGTGGACATCTCCAGAAAAAGATATTCTTTGCGGAAATTTTAAATCAAAAAAAAATAAAATTACAATTTACGTCAATAGAAGTAGATTGAGCGCATTCAACTTATCAAAAACTGTTTCAAAAATAATTTTCAAATCAGAAGAATTTAATTTAAAAGAAGTTTTACCTCCTCAATCTTTAATATGTTATTTAAATTCAATATAGCGGAACTAATTTATTTCTTCATCTGTAAAATCTTGCCAAATATTAATTATTACTTAAGAGAAATTATGGAGTAAAGGAAACGCTTATTACTGACCGATATTTTTGAGATTTAATTTCTTCATAAAAATCTGTAGATCCAGATTCGTCTTGGCATTTAGAACAAATTGATTTAACTACTTCATATGTTGGCTTTGCTGTCTTCATCGCCCGCTATGTTAAAAACCATTTATTCACAAGATCTTTTACTTGATGATGACTGAATTAAATTACCCATCCAATTTTTAATATCTGATAATACTTCCAAATCTAATTTGTAGTAAACCCATCTACCCTCTTGTCTATCAGAGATAAGACCTGAATCTTTTAGGATCTTTATGTGATAAGAAATTTTTGATTGAGATAATCCAGTTACTTTAACTATGTCGCAAACGCATATCTCTCCACCCATCATTAATTCAAGAATATTTATTCTAATCGGATCAGAAAGGGACTCCATTATCCCAATGAATTGCTCACTATTAATCTTTTTAAGTTGTTCTAACAAAATTAAAAGATCATTAACTTCTTAAATATTAACCTAAAAAAATCAATTACACATATCAAGGAATATTGATGTATCAATTATTTTTGATATATAATAACCTTGGTTTCGATATTTGTTATGAAAATTGGAATTAACGGATTTGGAAGAATTGGTAGGTTAGTTTTAAGAATTTTATGGGAAAGAAAAGATATAGAAATAACTCATATAAATGAAATAAGTGGGGATTCTTTAACTGCATCTCATCTACTAGAGTTTGATTCTGTTCATGGAAGATGGAATAAAAATATAACTTCTAATGACAACGAAATAATAATTGAAGGTAAAAAAATTTCCTTTACATCAACAAAGAACTATCTTGATGTTCCATGGAATAAATCTTCGGTTGATCTTGTTTTGGAATGTACAGGAAAGAATAAAAAGCCAGAAAAACTAAATCCCTATTTTGATTCTCTTGGGATGAAAAGAGTAATAGTAGCTTGTCCAGTCAAAGGAATTGTTGCAGAAGCTGAATCACTTAATATTGTTTACGGTATAAATCAAAGTCTTTATGACCCCTCCAAACATAAATTAGTAACTGCAGCATCCTGCACTACAAATTGTTTAGCTCCGATAGTAAAGGTAATTAATGAAAATTTCTCAATTAAACATGGCGCTATTACAACTATTCACGATGTCACTAACACTCAAGTTCCTGTAGATTTTTATAAAAGTGATTTGAGGAGAGCAAGAGGATGTATGCAAAGTTTAATACCTACTACNACTGGATCTGCNAAAGCTATCGCTGAGATCTTTCCAGAATTAAAAGGAAAATTAAATGGCCATGCNGTAAGAGTTCCTCTACTTAATGGTTCTTTAACAGATGCAGTTTTTGAATTAAATAANNAAGTGACAGTTGANCAAGTAAATTTGGCACTTAANGAAGCTTCAGAAACTTATTTAAAAGGAATTCTTGGCTACGAAGAAAGACCTTTAGTTTCTGCAGATTATGTAAATGACTCTAGAAGNTCAATAGTTGATAGTTTATCAACGATGGTTGTTAATTCAAATTTATTAAAAATATACGCTTGGTATGACAACGAGTGGGGTTACAGCTACAGACTTGCAGATCTTACTGAATATGTAATCAAAAAAGAGATTTAATTTATGTCTTTATGAAGTTATCTAATATTCAACAATATAGTGTTGTAACAGCAAACTATTGGGCGTTCACGCTT
>FUFK010044455.1_pt1 | contig 14505 bp, 29 predicted proteins | sample 1021851 | NCBI WGS metagenome assembly FUFK01 (sample SAMEA51879418, study PRJEB19060) | metagenome | reverse complement strand
TCGGTGGAGCAAATAGATTCCGCTAAAAGATTGTCAGATAAAGTTTTAGAACTAAAAGATTTAGAAGATGAAATTGCAAATGCAGAAGAGTCTTTAAAAAAATTAAAAGAGAAAGCAAGACAAGTTTCAAGCATTGAAATTCCTGCTATGATGGATGAAATGCAAATTACAAAATTAAAGCTGAAAGATGGCGAGTCAGTAGAAATAAAAAAAGTCTACGGCGCTTCTATTCCTAAAGATCAACAGGAAGCAGCTTTTACATGGCTTCGTAACAACGGTCTAGGTGATGTTATTAAAAATGACATTACTGTTACCTTTGGTCGTGGCGAAGATAACAAGGCAGCAGAATATGCTGACCTTGCACGAGGCAATGGGTTCGAACCTGTCCAGAAGATTGGAGTGAACCCAATGACACTCAAGGCACTGGTCAGGGAACGACTTGAATCTGGACAAGACGTTCCTGCCGACCTATTTAAACCGTTTGAAGGTAACCAAACAAAAATAACAAGGAGAAACTAGAAATGAGTGACGCGAAACAAGTAGCAACTAAAAAAGAAAACTTGCCTTCAGCTTCATTNTTTGAAGCAGATGCGCAAGCTGGTTTTGAGAATGTGAAGACAGAAAGTCTGGCTCCACCTATCTTAAAACTTTTACAGAACGGATCAGCAGAAGCACAGAAACGTAATCAAAATTATGTTGAAGGTGCAGAGCCTGGTATGTTCTTAAATACTGTTACGAAACAGTTATACAATGGTGATAAAGGAATACAGGTTATTCCATGTCATTATAAATTAGAATACCAAGAGTGGGCAGATTATGGAACAGGTTCAGGTAGACCTGAGATGATCTATCCGGATACTTCGGATATTCTAGATAAAACTACAAAGGGACCTGACGGCAAAGATAGATTACAGAATGGTAATTATATTTTAACTGTTGGTCAACACTTTGTAATTATATTAGGTGACAGAGGTTCTGAAACTGCAATGATATCTATGAGTTCATCTCAAGGTAAAATTAGCAGAAAATGGAACTCCATGATGAAGTCTATTAGTTTAGATGGTAAGAATGGTCCTTATACACCACCATCGTTTAGCCACATATANANNTTATCTTCTGTATTAAATACAGGTAAAGGTAATCAATGGTATGGCTACAACGTNNAAAAAATNGGTATGCTAGANGATGTNAANATGTACGAACGAGCNAAGAAGTTCTACGAANNCATCAAGAATAAAGCATAAATGATTTTGGGGGNNAGNGNTNNNTNNCTTTGTCCNGCNCTCCCCCGAAACACAAAGTGGTGATGACAGANNTAGATAAATTTATAAATATATTTGAAGGTTCGTATAGTGCATACGGTCAAACTAGAAAGACAGATGAGTTTGATGAAAGAGGAAAGCACAAAACAAAATCTTTTATAATTAAACAAAAGCCAACCAAACAAATGTTCTTTGATCATTTGAAAGGTAAAGATCCTGCTCTTGGTATTATTCCTATAAACGAAGAAAACAAATGTAAATGGTCATGCATAGACATTGATGTATACAATGGCTTTGATCATAAAGAGTTAATTAAAAAAATAAGGGAGTATAAGTTTCCATTATTAGTATGTAGATCTAAATCAGGTGGCGCACACGTATTTTTATTTACAGATAAGTTTGTGCCTGCAGCATTATTTAGAAGTAAATTAAAAGACATGGCTGCTAAATTAGGTTACGCAAACGCAGAAATATTTCCAAAACAAAATAAAGTAGATATGAATAAAGGTGGCACGGGTAGCTTTTTAAATTTACCTTATCATAATGCGTTGTTGTCTGTGAGATATGGAATTAAAGATGATGGGTCAGCAATGGATATATATCAATTTTTTGAAGCGCATAATAAAGTAAAACTAACAGAAGATCAACTCTCCAAACTGTCTATCCAAGAAGAAAAAGTAGTTGACAATCTACTTAAAGGTGCTCCACCATGTTTGGTTACAATCGCAAAACAAGGAATACCAAACGGTCAAAGAAACAATGCACTTTATAATTTTGGTGTGTATTGTAAAAAAAGATTTCCTGATACATGGGATAGAGAACTCTTCAAATACAATGATGCTTACTGTGAACCACCATTAGATAAAAAAGAAGTAGATACATTAATTAAATCTATTGATGGCAAAGAGTATAATTATAAATGTAAAGATGAACCTATTGCATCTTATTGTAATTCTAAAAAATGTGTTATGCAAGAGTATGGCGTGGGTGATGGTGTACCTGAAACAGAAATAAAAGAGATACAGAANTATGACTCTGATCCACCATTNTATTATGTAACAATAGGTGATGAACAAGTNGAAGTAGANTCACAAGATTTACANGANCCAGATAGATTNTCANTNAANTGTTTAGAACAAATTAATCAAGCCATGCCNCCAGTNGGTAANNTAATNTGGAGAAANGCAATNAATAAATTATTAAAANATACAATACCNATAGAAGCNCCNGANTCNACAAAANTAGATGTGCANNTNAAAGANTTANTNNTTGANTANACNANNAAGATACCTGGNAAAGANTGGNNAGATATATTANGNGGNCTNNCNTNNACAGANGANGNNNTNANTTATTTTAAATNTAAAGATTTTTGGAAATATATATTAAGNACNAAACTTTGGGACACAAANAAATANACNAANNCNAANACTGCTAGAATGTTAGANACTTTGTTTGGAGCAGAAGAGNTNCCNGGTAAAATAAATAANAAGAGTGTNNGNTANNTNNCNATNAAACANCAAGANGTNAANAAACCNATTGTNAGAAAGACAAAAATGAAGGAGCCACCTTTTGCGTAGAATAATTATTCCTGGNCCACCAGGCACAGGTAAAACACATAGACTCATGGAGCATTTAGATAATGAATTAAATGTTGTTAAAACAAAACCAGAAAGTATTGCATACATAGCGTTTAGTAATGCTGCAGCTAACGAAGCTAGAAAAAGAATACCTAATGATAGAATAATTGTTAGCACTATGCACGCTCTTGGTAGTAGAGAGCTACAATTAAATACCTCTACGTATTTATTAAAAGGAGAAAGATGGAAAGGTTTTAAAAATTTTTCTAACTATTGTTCTGACTTATCTTTTGAAAGTTATATAAATGAATCAGGATACCCACAATATAAAAACAATCACATGAAAATTATAGAATACGCAAGAAATAAAAAGATGTCATTGAGTGATGCTGCTGTAGAACTTGACTTACATTATAGCACAGACATCTGGTTAACCGAACAAATCTATGCAGATCTAGAAGCATACAAACAGCAGACAGGTATGTTTGAATATTCTGATATGATTTCCAAGTTTGTCGAGGAGGACAAGTGTCCACCACTACACTGTGTTTTCCTCGATGAAGCCCAAGATCTAAGTCCTTTGCAGTGGGACATGTTCTTTTACATAGAAAGTAANTGNNCTCGTTCTTACATTGCAGGGGACGACGATCAAACTATTTATACATTTCAAGGAGCTAACCCAAATATATTTATCGATTTAAAAGGACATCTAGATCCACAAATACAATCACGTAGAGTCCCTCGTAAAATACATAAGTTAGCAGAATCTATATTCCCTCACATGACAACTCGTCTAACTAAAAAATGGGAACCAAGAGATGCTGAAGGTAAAGTTATTTATAACATAGACTTCTTTTCGCTAGATCTATCAAAGGGAAACTGGATGATATTAACTAGAACAAATAAAATGATGGAAAGATTACGAGAACATTTATACGATTTAAATTTAAGATTTGATTCTAAAGCTCAAGAACTATTACCTAATAAAATGTTAAATGCATATAGAACCTGGATAAGACTTAATCAAGGTGCTTCTGTAAGTAAAGATGAAGTAAAAGATTTATGGGATTATCTTACAGTTAAACAAGGGCATTTAGTTAGAGGGTACGCAGGCGGTAAGACTCTAGAAACTATTGACTCGATTAATATAGAGGGACTGAGAGAACACCACGGGTTGCGAGCAGCGGGGGGCTGGGAAACACTAAACTTTCCTGAATCAAGCAAAGAATACATTAGAACGATTCTAAAGAATGGTGATGACATGATGAAGCCATCTAGAATAAAATTATCTACAATACATGGTGTCAAAGGTGAAGAATGTGATAATGTAGTTTTATTTACAGACTTAGAAAGAATTATATACGAATCAGCTCAAAGAGATGCTGATCCTGAACACAGAACTTTCTTTGTCGGTATAACAAGAGCAAAGCAAAACTTATTCATAACCAATCAAGATTATGAATATCAATATAACATAGGAGGACCAATAATATGACAGATGTAAATATGTTCGAAGAAATGATGGACGAAAAAAAACCACACTACAAGCAGGTAGGTGGATCCCATTATATGTATTTTGACATACAGCCATACGAATTTATTTCAAGAAATAATCTTTCGTTCTTTCAGGGCTGTGTTGTGAAATACGTTTGCAGGTACATGCACAAGAACGGAATAGAAGACCTGGACAAAATCATTCACTATTGTCAATTAGAGAAAAAGAAGTTAAAAGATACTAAGAAGAAAAAGAAATAATGTTTACAGCGCAAATAGAATGGGATTGTCCTGATAGCTTTCCAGATTTATCTGATGCAAAGTACATTGCAATCGACTTAGAAACAAAAGACCCAGACTTAAAATCAAAAGGATCTGGTGCCATACAAGGTCATGGAGAGATTGTAGGTATTGCTGTGGCTGTAGAAGGTTGGTCTGGTTATTATCCTATTGCTCATGAAGGTGGTGGTAACATGGATAAACGAATTGTTTTAGAGTGGTTTAAAAAAGTTTGTGCAACAGATAGTGTAAAAATATTTCACAATGCAATGTATGATGTATGTTGGATAAGAGCATACGGTATACCAATAAATGGACACATTATTGATACCATGGTTATGGCATCATTAATTGATGAAAACAGATTGTGGTATACATTAAACAGTATATCTTTTGATTATCTTAGAGAAGTAAAAGACGAGAAAGCTTTGAAAGAAGCTGCAGAGTCTTGGGGCATAGATCCTAAAAAAGAATTATATAAATTACCGGCAATGTATGTTGGAAGTTATGCAGAGAAAGACGCTGAACTTACATTAGAATTATTTAAAGTATTATCTAGAGAAATTACAAAACAAAATCTTACAAACATATTTGATTTAGAAACACAGTTGTTTCCTTGTTTAATAGATATGAAATTTAGAGGGGTGTGTGTCGATGTCGAACGTGCTCATAAATTGAAGAAGCAGTTACAACAACAGGAAGAAGAACTCCTATTAAAAGTAAAAAAAGAAACAGGACAAGATGTTCAAATATGGGCAGCAAGATCAATCGCAAAAGCTTTCGATAAATTGTCTTTACCTTACGCCAGAACCGAGAAAACAAACTCACCTTCATTTACAAAAAATTTCCTTTCCTCTCATCAACATCCTATGGTTAAGAATATAGCAAAAGCAAGAGAGATAAACAAGGCACACACAACCTTCATAGATACTATACTAAAACATCAATATAGAGGTAGAATACACGCAGATATTAATCCAATAAGATCAGATCAAGGTGGTACAGTTACAGGTAGATTTAGTTATTCTAATCCAAACCTACAGCAGATACCTGCAAGAAATAAAGATTTAGGTCCAATGATTAGATCTTTATTTATACCAGAAAAGAATCACAAGTGGGGTTGTTTTGATTATAGTCAACAAGAGCCAAGACTTGTAGTTCATTATGCTGCAACAACAGAACCAATATGTTTTGATAATTCTGTGGCAAGTATTGTAGATAAATTTAAAGACAACAGTGTTGACTTTCATCAAACAGTTGCGGACATGGCAAACATATCTAGGACACAAGCAAAGACGATCAATTTGGGTCTTTTCTATGGCATGGGTAAAGCTAAACTACAGGCAGAGTTAGGTTTAAATACAAAAGAAGAAGCAGAAGATTTATTTAATCAATATCATCAGAACGTACCTTTTGTTAGAGATCTCATGAACTACACATCTAAAACAGCTCAGACATCTGGGTCAATAGGAACTTTGTTAGGTCGTAGATGTAGATTTAACAAATGGGAACCAGCTCAGTTTGGCATGCATAAACCTATGGACTATGAAGAAGCTGAAAGAACTTATGGAAGAGGTAGAATTAGAAGAGCTTTTACTTACAAAGCTTTAAATAAATTGATACAAGGATCAGCTGCAGACATGACAAAAAAAGCCATGGTAGATTTATACAATGAAGGTGTAATACCACATATACAAATACATGACGAATTAGATATTTCAGTTGAGTCTGATGACGCGGCAAATAAAATAATTGATATTATGGAGAATGCTGTTAACTTGGAAGTCCCAAACAAAGTTGACTACGAATCAGGTAATACTTGGGGCGATATATATGGATAATTATGGCTTACTTAAATGCAAACATTCCTGTAGAATATGCTCAGATAAGGAGAGAATATTTATATGATCTTAAAAGTCATCATGGCGAAGTTGAAGACTGTATTATTTTCGGAATTAGCTCGATCACTGGTAAATCGCTTTTGTTCCATGCAATCATGGAAAACGGCGCTATCTTTTATCGTCTCCCAATTACGGCGTTTATACAACGCGGCTTCAAATCGGAAGATGTTCCTAGGCGTAGACTTGATGAGTTACAGTTATGGAATTGTTTCAGTTATTATCCTTCTGTTCATTCTTGGGATATCTTAGAAGCACAAGCTGGTAAATACATAGGAAAAGATAAAAAATGGCATCATGGTAAATATTTATTTACCGTTGACTTCGCTCACCCAGAGCCTAATATTTTGGATACGGATCACTCAGAGATACCGCACGAGCATAAGTGTGCTCACATCATAGCCCTAGATGATGGGAACTATGCAGCGCAACCAAACAATAGATGTATTTGGGATATACCTTCGTTTACAGTAAAAAATAATATCCCAGATTGGAAAGTGCAAACATCTGAATGGAACGTAGAGAATACAAGTAAATGGAAGACAGAGGACACTGATAATTTCTTCTACGAAATAGAAGAAAAAAAACATGATGTTTAAAGAATATAAAGTAGACGACGAGATAATAAACGATATCTATAAAACAATAAAACCTTTAAAGCTTAAAGATGTTTCAGACACAACTTTTACTGAAAGAGGCTTTCAAACAGAAAATTTATTAAAATATTTTAAGGAGGATTTACTTAAAAAACTACTACCAATAGAGGATATGTGGAAAGAAATAGGACACATACATTATATTAAATACTCTTGTGGTGGTTATCAAGACCCTCACAATCACCCAAAAGAGAGATATTCTGCTATTATTTACTTAAATAACTCTGACGGACCCACTGTTTTTGAAGCCCCTATCAATAAAAAAGTGATGCCAATTAAAGGAAAATCGGTTATATTTGATGGTCATATTTTTCATCACGGTGAAATATGCTTTAATAATAAGGAAATATTAGTTATAGCTATAGGCAAAATTGAGGAGAAGAAACATGATTGATAAATGTAAGAACGTTTGTTGCAGAGCCTGGAATTGGATTAAAGGTTTATGGAACAAGTGGGTCAACTGGATCTTTAAAGGTTTCTACAAGTAATTTATGGCGTTAAAGATCGGAGAGGAACAAGCTGTGCAGATGCCGATGAAGACGGTAATCAGTTTGATCGTCATTGTAGCCTTGGGCACAATGGGCTATTTCCAAATCGTAGAGCGCCTTAACATTGCGGACACTAAAATTAAGATCATGGAAAAAGATCTTGAAGAAAACACGGAGTTTAGAATAAAATGGCCTCGTGGTGAAATGGGATCTTTGCCCGCAGACAGCGAGCAGTTCATGATGCTGGAAGACTTATATAAGACTACAGATAAGATTAACAAACACATTGAGTCCATGATGAACAACAGAATAAACATCGAGTTCTTACAAGGACAAATGACAAAGGTCTTAGAAGATATTGAGGAGCTAAAAGATAAAAATAGGGATATGTATTATAATGGATCGAATTCAAAAACAGGTAATTAAATATATTTCTGATATGGAAAAGAAAGCTAAACAAATGAGTTATGTTAAGCATCTTAAAAAAGAAGTAGAGATTGGTGCTAACGGCACACAAAAATATATGGTAAAAGAAGGACCAAACAAAGGTAAAATATTATGATCGCCGAAGTTATAGCCCTCCTAATGTTTATAGGCCCTGATATTAAGGAGCACAGAATACAAGAAAATATGGCTACCTGCCTACGACACAAGAGAGTCGCAGAGCGCCAATACCAAGAGGGTATCACTTATAAATGTATACGCTCTAAAGCTAATCTAGATGAAAACATAGACGGTACAAAGTCAATTAGATCGCTAATTTTAGAATAATGGAACCCTTCATACCAGTAAATACTATCATAGCTTTTCTATTGCTTTGTGTTGTAATTTATGTAGGGTTGAAAGATAATAATAAATAATGAAACTTACAGCTAACATAACCTTGGACGAGCTTACCAAGAGTCAAACAGCAGAACGTAAAGGAATAAATAATAATCCTAATCCTGCACAGATAGAAAATTTAAAGGCTCTCGCAGTAAATGTATTACAGCCAATTCGTTCTCATTATCAAAAACCATTAATTATATCTAGCGGATTTAGATGTGCTCAGCTTTGCATAGAGATTGGTAGCAGTGTAAACAGCCAACATGTGGCAGACAATGGTGCAGCTGCAGCAGACTTTGAAATACCTGGTGTAGATAATAGAGAGCTAGCTCTTTACATTAAAAACGAGCTAGAATACGACCANCTCATCTTNGAATTTTACCGTGATAACGAACCNACTTCAGGCTGGATACATTGTAGCTATTCAACAGATCATAACAGAAACCAATCATTAAGAGCACAAAGAGTTGATGGTAAAGTATCTTATACGCCATGGTCAGAATAGGTTATATTGATACTGTTCATGGTATTTGTCCACATTGTGAAGAGGACACATTATTAGTTGCGATTGTAACTGATTATTATAAGTGTACTATGTGTGGTCATGAAACTAGACAGTATGTTAATGGCTCTATTAAGTATTTAAAACTAGATGATAAAGACAGAGAGTTTATTGAAAAGACAAAAGAAGTAGAAGAGAAAGATGGCTAAGANAGGTAATTTTTTAAATAAAGTTATTCATGAGCCCATACATCACAAAACTTCGATCGGACGCAGACCAAGTCTACAAAAAATGAACAAACATAGACGCAGAACATTTAAATTATACAAAGGCCAAGGCAGATAATGAAACCTATAATAATTACGTTGTTATATTTAACAACTTTTGGTGATATTAAATTAGATAGTTTTGAGATAAATATTCCTTGTGATACTTGGTATCATTACAACGTAAAAGTTTTAGAATCAAAACAAAGAAAAATGTTTAGCAATCTGTATTATCACGAGTACAAAGGTAAACAAGTTGTTGGATATATTTGTGGTGATGATCCACCACAATAGAATAATTCTAAACTGGACTACCAGTCATTGCACATTTAAACTGAACTGTTATCTGACTTCTATTAACTTCATCTTCGCCTAACTCTCTCATTAAACCCATAGCGTTAAGATAACCTGCAGTTGCACAATCAAAATGGGTCACATATTCGCCTGCCGGCATCTCATTCATGCATGATAAATGTATCGAAGAACACACCTGCATTATCAATAAAAATTTCATTTGACCCCTTGTATATTTTGAGTTAATGTCCTATATTNNANAAAACAAATAATAAAAGAAAGGTTACAAGCTATGACAGACTTTAGCAAGTACAAAAACATAACGGTCGATAATGACACGTATGCGACCATAACAAAACTGCAGACGAAGTTGGCACCCGATGTAAAACTTAGTCGTAGTCAAGTTGTAAAAACATTAGTGAATGAGAAAGCGAGAAAGTTAAATGGCAGACTTAGCAAATAGCGGAGTATTCTTAGAGCGAAAACTGACTCCAGAACAAAAACTTTGGAAAGCAGTATTATCTCAGGGAGTATACGAAGCATGCTCAAGAAAAGCACAGGCACTGCCATTGACTTATGGTGAGTTAAGATCAGCATTAGAATGGATTGATCTATCTAATAATGATTTTTGCACTGTATGTGCTTTTGCAGGATATGATCCAAGATATATCTTGCGAAAAACAAAAGGTAANATCAACAAAGAGGTGCCAAATTATGGTACGTAAAATTTGTGATAAGTGTATGGGAAACGGATATCGAAGGATATGGAAAGACCAACACGAAAAAGAAAAGGTAACAATACAATGTGTAAAGTGCCAATCAGCAGGGGAGGTGGAAGATGAAGATTTTAACTATGATTATAGTGGTATTATTCACAATAAGTTGCAGTAAAACTTTTGATCCTAACGACTTGTTGGACCCGACTTCAACCGTTGTAAAAACTATATTGAAAGGTAAAAAACAATGAGGACAATAATAATGATAATGGCTGCCTTAATTTTAACAAGCTGTACATATAGAATACATTTTGGTAAGGCATGTACACCAGGCAAATCTGAATGGAGTTATGTTTGGTTAAAAGAAAAAGGTGAAGTAAATATATCAAAAGAAAACTGTAACATATGAGAGTCAAAGAATATAAAGAAATGATGAAGACTATGACGGAGCATGAAGAATATAAAAACGCTGATGTTCCAAAAGAAATATGGATACAAAGAAACGAGTATTTACATAAACATATAGATAATCTTTATGAAGAAATAAAAGAACTTCGTACTGATAACATAAGACTAACAAAACAACTTGAAGAACAATTACAGGAGTTTAGAAATAAAGGCCAAATATGATTCTAAAGAAGTTTATAGTTAGATTAAGAATGTGGTACGCCGATATACGAGGACATCATGGTAAACGTTGGGATTACGAGCCGGGTGACTGGTATATGGGCCGACACAGAAAGAACAGAAAGGAAAAATAATGCGTTACACTTATAAAGTAAGAGAGTTGACCCAAGATGAACAGGACAAGAAAGATAATGTTGTGAATCTAAAAGAAGCTGAAAACATGTATGCAATGTCTTTTAAAAAATTAAGAGCAAGACTCGATCCTAAAAAAGAATACTTTGTCGAGTATACAAATAAAAAGAAAAATTTTATATCGACGATAATAAATGGAAAGAGAAAGGACTAAGATTTTATGACAATACCGGACACAATAGATCTTATAAAAAGAAAGTATAAAAGACTTATTGATATCCCTTTGTCTTGGATGGAGACTATAGGTTCAAAGATGAGTTGTTATGCTTGGAACAAAAGATGGTCCAACAGAGAAAAAGGAACTGGTTATCATGACTCTTAGAAGAAAATATGTTAATTCAACTTTATCACACAAAAAGTGTAAAAGATGTTCAAAGGTATTTCCAAGAACCAGTGAGTATTTTTATCCAAAAAAACATAGGACAAACAAGGGTAGAAAAGAATTTGATACAGCATGTATTAAATGTGAGAATGAACGAACAGCAAAATGGAGAGTAATAAACGCAAAGAAAAAAAATATATTAAATAATAGATACAGAAACTCTGAAAGAGGATACTTTATGGAACTATGGAACTCTACTAAACAAAGTAAACATGGTAATGAATTTAAAGATTTTGATTCTTTTTTTAATCATTGGGTTGAACAACAAAAAACATACGGGACTCGTTGTCCTTATTTAAATATTGAAATGACTAGAAAAAAAGGAATGAATAAACCTGGATTTAGGGGCAGAACTTGTCCGACTAATATATCGAGAGACAGAGTAGATAGCTCTAAGCCTTATAGTCCGAAGAACTTAATGTTTTGTTCTTGGAAAGCTAATGATATGAAAGGAAGTATTACACCTTTAATTGCGAAAAGGTATTTAGGATTTTATAAAGAAAGATTTAGTGATGAGTAAAAACCCAGTAGCAAAGGAACTTAGGACTAGAAAGTATAGACCTAAAGTGGTAAAAGATAAAAAGAAATACGATAGAAAATATAATAGTGCGATTGCGTATCGTGAGATGTTAAGATATTTTAGAAAAAATTATGAAGAATAAAATTGACCGAGGTAGGGGTACAAGTCCTGCAGAATTGCGTTCCACTGGACCTAAGCTAAGACCTGATAAGGGTAGCGTCGAACCCTCGGCGTTAGACGGGGAGAGTATCAGACGTGATGTCCCCGCTGACGAGATGGATACAATTAGATTCGAAGAACATGACGAAAGAGATTATAAAAAGAAATGTAAAGCTTATTTTGGTAAAGATCCTATCTTCATTAATGAAGATGAAGAATACGCAAAACATTTAGCAAAGTTTTTTAAAGGTGAAGTGGAATAAAAAATTTACATATCCTAAGTCTGTGCGTTCTCTAGTCAATGACGCTAGACACTATGAAGTGGGCGACGAGAAACTACCGTCTGTCACCACGATACTAGCAGCTACACAGAGCGACGAGAAGCGAGAGTCTTTGGCAAAGTGGATTGCTAAAAAAGGCAAAAAAGAGGCAGATCGTGTCAAAAATGAGGCAGGTAAAAGAGGCACTGCAATGCACAGTATTTTAGAACATCACATCAACGGAAACAACATCTTAGACATGACAGAGGCTGGCCAGGAAGCGCATCGAATGGCATCTGTGGTCATCGACAAGGGCTTTTCTAATCTTGAAGAAATATGGGGCTCTGAGGTGGTTCTATCTTATCCGGGACTATACGCAGGGCAAACAGATTTAGTTGGTGTCTATCAAGGTAGAGAAAGTATTATTGACTTTAAACAATCGAACAAGCCNAAGAGAGAAGAATGGATAGAAGATTATTATTACCAAGGTGTAGCCTATGCAACAGCTCACGATTGTATTCATGGCACAAAGATAGAACAATGCGTGATCATGATGTGTACACCGGATTTATTTTATCAACAGTTTGTCCTAAATGGGTCAAGATTTAGGCAATACAAATGGTTATGGTTAGCTAGATTAAGTGAATATTATAAGAAAAAAATGTAGAGAAGCTGATTTTCTGGCTGCCCGTTTCTACAAATTAGCAGGGGCAGACCGGGAGCGAGCGGCGAGGGACTGGAAAAAGAAGGTAAAAGAGGCTGCTGACATGGTAAATCAGCTCAAAAAATGTAGAAGGCACTCCGCGTCAAATAAGGATTATTTCACCGTAACATCGAAAAATGTAGAAAATGTAGAACGAAATGTAGAAGCGGGAACCGTTGGTATTATTGACTAATAGTATGTTTTTCTACATTTCTACATTTTATTTTATCAAATCCAAGAGACGACTCCTTAAATGAGAAATTTATATCTATAAATGTAGAATGTGATAAAACAGGGTATGAGAAGGAAGAAGAGCAAATATAAACACGCTGTGATAGGTAAGAAGAAGTATTACTTCTACAAAATTGTATGGCACGATCCGTGCGGTGATGCAGGTCATGCAGATGTAGACGAGATGAAAAAATTAAAACCTGCTGTAATGATTTCACAAGCATACATATTTGATAAAGATAAGAAACACGTTTGGACTTTTGCGTCTTATGATACGGAGTCAGCTGTGTTCTCTGATCGTAACTGTTTTCCTAGATCAATAATTAGTAAGATGGAGAAGATAAAAATATGACACCAGATGATTTTGATCCCAAACCTTTGAGCAAAGAAGAAAAGTTTAATGCTGTCTTAGATGCAGTTATTGTTTGTCTGTGCTTTCTTTGGGTTGTTTCAGTTCTGATAAGGATTCAGTAGATGTATTGGATTTGCTATGTTTTTCTAGGACTTTGGATTTTAGGTCAGACAGACTCTCCCCCTCAAGTATCGGAGAGTACTCATCTATTATTAACTTCATACGATTCTCAAGTTCTTCAGCAGTTAAATCCTCTAGTTTACCCGTACGAATAATTTTTTGTTCTATGTAAAGACCTGCTGCCTTTCCACGTGCAACCTCAGCATTCACCGCAGCAGACCATGCTCCCTTTTCTAACGCAGCTTGTCTTATCTTGCCCAGCTCAGCTATGTGTTTGCCATAGTCTACTTCGTACTTCTTGTTGTATTCATCTCTAATCTCACCAATATATTTAACAACCAAAGGATATTTTCTTGGTGATTGTAATTCTGATGCAGTGATAGTCGCTCTCTCTTTTGCATATCCAGCTTCGATAGCACACTCCGTTGGAGTCTTTCTACCTTCGTTGGTTACAAGTAAGTGAGCAAACTTAATTTGCATTTCTGTAAGTTTCTTTGGTAAACCCATACATTGACATATAAGGTAATATAGCGTACAAAGCAATGGTTATAACAAACACAGTCGACACACAAAGGAGTTGAGGGGTGGACGGGAGACTGAAAGCCCCTCGTTTAAAGAATGCAAGGAAAGTTATTAAGACAGGCACTAGATAAATTTATGCAGGGTGAAGTAGCACAGAATGCAAGGGTGCAAGTTGTGTTA
>FUFK010054486.1_pt1 | contig 14514 bp, 18 predicted proteins | sample 1021851 | NCBI WGS metagenome assembly FUFK01 (sample SAMEA51879418, study PRJEB19060) | metagenome | reverse complement strand
TAAGATTAGGGAATTGAAAATATACTCCAATAAAAAAGTATCTTTTAATACTTGATAGTAATTGGAGGTATTGTCAAAAAAACTAGAAAAGACAGTTAAAATTGGAATAATTACAAATAATGAAATTACAAAAGAAGATATATACCAAAAATTTATTCTCATAATTTATAATCCGCCTTATAAACATGAAAGTATTATGTTCAAGGCCTTAATAAGGAGACAACTTAATTAAGGCGCTTGAACACCCAGAAAATCAAAAATCAAATACTTTTAGGATATGCGGAACCTCCTCAGTTTTAATTTCTGAAAGCTTTCTGTTATTTACTCTTTTNTTGATTTTTTCACACTCCAAACTGCATGGGGAACATGCTTTGGAAGANTTATTTAAATCAACTTCAGAAATAAATTTNTTTTNTTCTTCCATNNGNTANTTCCAACCAGCNGCTGTCATTACTTCAACTGCAGCAGCTTGATTTTTTCCATAAGAAGCTAATTTAGTTTTCATATCTTGTTTGAAATCTAATCCTAAATTATTGACTACTAATGGACTTGGTGAAACACCATCAATCATTGGGAACTCAAAAGTATTGTTTGTAAAATGCTCTTGAGACTCTGGAGTTAATAAAAACTCTACAAGTTTAACAGCGTTAGCTTTGTTAGGTGCACCTTTTACTAAAGCAGCACAACTAACATTCATGTGCGTTCCTCTATCATTTTGATTAGGAAAGAAAGCTTTTACTTTTTTTGCAGCTTCCTGTTGCTCTGCACCTTTTTTACCAGATAACATTAGAGCTAAGTAGTAAGTATTTGCTACCGCAATATCAGCTTCGCCAGCAGCGACTGCCATAATTTGTGCTCTATCATTACCTGTTGGTGTTCTTGCCATGTTTGCAACAACTCCCTCAGCCCATGCCGCTGTTGCAGCTTTTCCATTATTTTTAATCAAAGACGCTACAAGAGATTTATTATAAATGTTGCTAGATTTTCTTATTACTAATCTACCTTTCCACTTTGGATCAGCTAAACCCTCATAAGTCATTCCAGATAATTCAGCACCAGTTACTCTCTCTGGTGAGTAATAAATTATTCTTGCTCTTTTTGCGATTCCAACCCACTTGTTTGTTCTAAAGCTTTTTGGAACAGCATCTTTAATTGCTGNAGATGTTAAACCACNTTGAAGNGNNCCTTTTGCATCCATTGCACCACATCTNCCTGCATCTGCAGTGATGTATAANTCAGCAGANGAGTCTGCACCTTCACTTATGATTCTTTTTTCTAAAGCACCTGATTTTCCGTTTATCAAATTAACTTTAATCCCAGTCATATTTGTAAACTTAGAATAAAGCTCAGAGTCTGCTTTATAATGTCTTGCGTTAAAAACATTAACCTCGTTGGCAATTGCAAATGATGATGCAATTACTGAAAAGATTAACGTTATAATTGATATCTTCCTCATTTATTCTCCGTTATTCCTAGTTCTTCCGCATGATTTAATGAGAATGAGAACTATTCTCATTGAGAATGATTATCAATCGCAATAGTGTCGCAGTCTATTGGGACTTCCAATCGCCTATTTTGCTAAATAAAAAATTTCTAAAAGCTGTAACTCTAGCTGTGTTTTTTAGAGATTGAGGATATACAAAGTGTGCTTCTGTGATTGGTCCCTCTGATTTTGGGAGAACTTTTATTATATTTCTTGAATTACTGACAAGATATTCTGGTAATGCAGCTAGACCAACACCAGCTTCTACTGCTAAAAGCAGTCCCATTACGCTATTGACCTTCATAATAGTCTTTCGTTTTTTTCCATCATGCATTCCTAATTTAAGCGCCCAATCTGGATTATAAACTGGTGATGGAGCCCCTTTNCCAAAAGATATAAATTTATGCTTATTTAAATCAGCTATAGTCTTAGGCATACCATGTTTCTCCAAGTACTTATTTGAACCATATATAAAGTACTTAAGATCAATTAATTTTTTTTGAATATAATTAAGTTGTTTTGGTCTTCTCATAAAAATACCAATATCAGCTTGTCTAGTGCTTAAATCTAGCTCTTTNTCCTCAAAAATAAGCTCTATTTCTACTTCAGGGTTAAGACGCATAAATTCTTCAATTCTTGGTGTTAACCAATGCGTACCAAAACTTCTAACNGTTGTNATTGTTAATTTTCCAGTTGGTTTATTTTTTTGGTCTCCTAGAGAAGTTTCAACTTCTTTTAATTTGCTAATAACTTCATGGGCAGTTTTAAAAACATATTCTCCGTTTTCTGTAAGTGTAAGACCTCTTGCATGTCTTTCAAATAACTGTACCTTTAAATCCTGTTCTAAAGATTGAATTTGTCTACTAATTGCAGATTGACTAAGATTTAAGTTTACAGTGGCATTAGTAAAACTTCCAGCCTCCGCTACTGCATGAAAAATCTTAAGTTTATCCCAATCCATTATTTATTTAAATCAACTAAAACTCTTCCAGAAATTTCACCTTTTAATATTTTAGGATAAGTTTCAATTAACTCCTCCAAGCTAACTGTTTGAACTGATTTTTCTATTAAATTAAAGTCAATTAGTTTTGCTGCTTCACCCCAAATAAATTCTCTTCTTTTAATACTACAATTAGCAGAGTCCATTCCCCAAAGTTTTATTCCTCTTAACATAAATGGGATAACATTAGTATTAAGTTCATTAGTGCTAGCATTGCCACAGACTGCAATAATACCATTCGAATTGGTTTGGACTATTGCGTTAGCTAAAATTTTGCCACCAACTGTATCAACTACACCATCCCATAAACCTTTGTCTATAAGTTTTGGATCTTTATCAAATTCACTACGATTTATAACGTTTTTGGCGCCCAATGACTTTAAGTAATCAATTTTAGAATCTTTTCCTGATACAGCGGTAACATTGTATCCCATTTTATTTAGTATCATAACTGCAATACTTCCAACCCCACCAGAAGCACCTGTCACCAAAACATCATTTACTTTTGCGCCAAGTAATATTTCTTCTCTTGCTTTAATTGCAAATGCAGACATTAGTGACGTAAATCCAGCTGTTCCTAAAATCATTGCTTGTTTGCTTGTCAAGTCTGTTGGTTTTTTTACTAGAAAATCTCCGTTAACTTTTGCGATTTGAGAATAGCCGCCATAAAAAATTTCTCCGACTCTAAAACCAGTTAAGATAACTTCATCGCCTGATTTAAACTTTGAGTTCTCACTTTCTAAAACAGTTCCTGAAAAGTCAATTCCAGGGATATGTGGGAATTCTTTTACTAATCTTCCGCCATTTTTTAAGATCATTCCATCTTTAAAATTAAGATCTGAATATTCTACTTTGATAGTTACATCACCGTGTTTTAAAAAACTTTTATCTAATGATTTTATTTCCCTAGTAAAGTTGTCGCCTTCTTGATTTAAAACTAAAGCTTTAAATTTGTCTGACACTTTATTCTTTGCTTATACTGATAAATCTTAAATATCTATTTTGATAACTAAGATCCTCTTTAAATTGACCTAAATAATAATTTGTCACTGTTGAAGCTTGTTCTTTTTTTATGCCCCTCATTGTCATACATTGATGAGTTGAATCTATTGTTACAGCAACACCTTTTGCATCAAGAGATTGCATAAGGGTATTCGCTATTTGCATAGTTAATCTCTCTTGAGTTTGTAATCTCTTTGAAAAAACTTCCACCACTCTTGCTAATTTACTTAACCCAACTACTCGATCTTTTGGGATGTATGCAACATGTGCTTTACCTATGATTGGAGCCATGTGGTGTTCGCAGTGGCTTTGAACTGAAATATTTTTTTGTATAACCATATCGTCATATCCCTCAACATCACCAAAAGTTTTGTCCAATATTTGGTTAGGATCCTCTTTGTAACCCTTAAAATATTCTTTAAAGGCTTTTACAACTCTTTTTGGAGTTTCTAACAATCCTTCTCTGCTAGGGTCTTCTCCCATCCATGTTAAAATTGTTTTAAATGCATCTTCAGCATCCTTATCAGATACTTTCTTGGGATCATTATTATTCTCTGTGTTTTTAATAATTTTCATTGGACGTTTTATACCTATAAATAGTAATTTTTAAAATATTTAATATATCCAGATATGTGCTACATAATTACCAATTATGTTTAAAAAAAGAGAAAATGTAGAAGAAATTGAAGAAGGAAATCTTCTTTCTCCAAAATTTGATAATGATGGTTTAATTCCGGTTATCACAATGTGCTCAAAAACGAAAGATATATTGATGCACGGATATATGAATGTTGAAGCTTTAAAAAAAACTATTGAGACTAAAGAGGCTCATTATTTCAGTCGTTCTAGAAATACAATTTGGCACAAAGGGAAAACAAGTGGTTTTACTCAATTAGTAAAAGAAATTAGAATTGATGATGATCAAGACTCTATTTGGCTTACAGTAGATATTGGAGATGGAGCAAGTTGTCATGTAGGTTACAGATCTTGTTTTTACAGAGAAGTTCCTCTTGGTCCAATAGACAACGGTAGAAAAATTGAAATGAAATTTTTAGAAAAAGAAAAAAAATTTGATCCTGAAAAAGTTTATAAAGGTCAACCTAATCCAACTAAAATTTAAAGATGGAAGCAAAATTTATTAAAACGTTTGGACCTTCAATCGTAAAAGCAAAAATCCCTGAAAAACTTTTAAATGATTTAAATGAATATGTGGATAAAATTATTGAAGATAAAGAAAAAGCTAAAAAGTTAGACCTTGGACCTAAATTAGCTGGAGATGTAACTCAAGAAATCCAATTGGAGGGAGAATTTGCAAAGAAAATTGGTTGGTTACAATTTTTAGCGAATGTAACCTCAGAATGGATAAAATTCGAAACTGGAAAAAAAATAACCGAATTTAATGTAACTAACTCTTGGGTAGTTAGACAGTTTAAAAATGAATACAATCCTATTCATTGGCACTCAGGTCATATCTCTGGTGCTGGTTTTTTAAAAGTTCCAAAAACACTAGGTAGCCATTTACAAGATAAAGGTGATAAGAAATATTCTGGGGGGAATTTAAATTTAATTCATGGTTCTAATATGTTTTTATCAAGATCAATGTATGAAATCAAACCAGAGGTTGGAGATTTTTATTTTTTTCCTCATTATGTAATGCATACTGTTTATCCTTTTAAAGGAACGGAAGAAGAGAGAAGATCTATTTCGTTTAATGCGACGATAGATGAAAGAATTTATGATGTTTACGGTAAATATTGAGTAAATTACAAAAAAATGTTCTTGGTGCTCCTTTAGAAGAGTGCTCTTTAGATCCATTAACTGGATGGTATAGAGATGGATGTTGCAACACAGATGACAATGATCATGGATTACATACTGTATGTGCTAAAGTGACAACGGAGTTTTTAGAGTGGTGTAAAGCTGCTGGTAATGACTTAATTACACCTCATCCTGAATACGGTTTTCCAGGTTTAAAGGATGGGGATGGTTGGTGTGTTTGTGCAACTTGGTATGCTAGAGCTGTAGAGGCGGGAAAAGGTTGTCCTATTTATTTAAAAAGAACCCATGAAAATACTTTAAAAATTCTACCTATCGAAACTCTCAAGAAATTTGCAATTGATCTATCGTGAAATAAATATTTGAATGAGTGACGAAATTTTATCAACTATATATCTCTTACTAGTAATAGCTTTAGTTTTTCCAGGTTTTTATTATGCTAATAAAAATAAAAAAGTTTTTTTCAAAAATTTGATGATTTGGGTTGGAATTATTGGAATAATTATAGTTTTAATAAATCTTTTCTATAATTAATTACATATTTCCATATTTAGGACCACCCCCACCTTCAGGGGTAACCCATGTGATATTTTGTGATGGTTCTTTAATATCACAAGTTTTACAATGAATACAATTTTGTGAATTTATAACAAATTTATTAGATCCGTTTTCTATTTGCACCTCATATACCCCCGCTGGACAATACCTTTGAGCAGGTTCATCATATTTTTCTAAAGTATAATTTATCGGTAAATTAGGATCTTTTAATTGCAAATGGACTGGTTGATTATCTGCATGATTAGTACCTGTTAAGTAAACGGAGCTCGTCTTGTCAAAAGTAATTACATTGTCAGGTTTAGGGTAATCAATTTTTGGCATTTCACTTGCTAATTTTAAGGTTTCATGATCAGCATGCTTATGTTTTAAAGTAAATGGCAATTTGCCTCGAAACAAAATTTGATCAATACCTGTAAAAATAATACCTAGAATTAAACCCCAACTAAAACTTGGTTTTACATTTCTAGCTTTGTATAACTCTTCATATAGCCAACTTTTTTTAAGATTATCTTCATAAATTGAAAGGTCTTTTTTTTCTTTAATATTTTGAATAATAGTTTCAGCAGCGATAATTCCACTTTTCATCGCTGTATGAGACCCTTTAATTTTTGGCATATTCAAAGTTCCAGCATCACATCCAATTAATAAAGCACCTGGCATAAACATTTTTGGTAAACTTTGGAAACCTCCTTCTATCAAAGCTCTAGCACCATAAGAAATTCTTTTTCCACCTTCGATAATTTTCTTTATAGCCGGATGTGTTTTAAATCTTTGAAATTCATCAAACGGAGATAGATGTGGGTTTTGATAATCTAAACCTATCACATAGCCTAAAAATACTTGTTTGTTTTCTGCATGATACATAAAACTACCACCATAAGTATTGTTATCTAACGGCCAGCCTGCTGTGTGCATTACTAATCCTTCCTCGTGATTTTTTTCATCTATCTCCCAAATTTCTTTAAAACCAATTCCGTATTGTTGAGGATCTTTATTTTTATCTAACTCAAATTTTTTAATTAATTTTTTTCCTAAATGACCTCTACACCCTTCAGCAAAAACTGTAACTTTACCCAACAATTCTATACCAGGTTCGAAACTATCTTTTTTATTTCCATCTTTATCAATCCCCATATCTTGAGTAGCTACACCTTTTACAGAACCATCATCATTATACAAAATTTCATTAGCTGGGAACCCTGGAAAAATTTCTACACCTAATGACTCTGCTTGTTCTGCAAGCCATCTACATAAATTCGCTAAGCTAATAATATAATTATTATGATTTTGCTGTACTGATGGCAGTAACCACGTTGGCCAGCTTAGAGATTTTTTTTTACCCAAAAACAAAAACTTTTCTTTAGTTACTTTTGTTTTGATTGGTGAATTAAGTTCTCGCCAATTTGGCAGGAGTTCATCTAAAGCTCTAGTTTCAAAAACATTCCCACTTAAAATATGCGCACCTATCTCTGATGCTTTTTCTAATAAACAAACATTTAAATTTGGATCTAATTGTTTAAGTTTTATTGCCGTAGATAGTCCAGATGGACCTCCACCAACTATTACAACATCATATTCCATTGTCTCTCTGGACATAATTAACAATTTTTTACAGATTATATTATTTTTGTATAGTGTTTAATTTGTTCAATTCTTCTAAGAATTGTGGCAGTGCTTCAAAAAGATCAGCTTCTAAACCATAATCAGCAACACTGAAAATAGGTGCCTCACCATCTTTATTTATTGCAACTATTACTTTACTTTCTTTCATGCCTGCTAAATGTTGAATAGCTCCTGAAATTCCAACAGCAATATATAAATCAGGTACTACTACTTTACCAGTTTGACCAACCTGATGATCATTACTTATATAACCTGCATCAACAGCAGCTCTAGATGCACCAATTGCTGCATTTAATTTATCTGCAATTGAGGTNATCAACTTAAAATTATCACCATTTTGCATCCCTCTGCCTCCAGAAATTACAACTCTTGCAGTTCCAAGTTCAGGTCTATCAGATTTAATTTCTTCTCTTTTAATAAATTTTGTATGTCCAAACTCTTCACCAGGTTCAGCCTTTTCAATTGCTGCTGATCCACCAGAACTCTCACATGGGTCAAATGAAGTAGGTCTTATGGTGACACATTTTTTTGTATCATTACTTTTTACAGTCGCAAAAGCATTTCCAGCATAAATTGGTCTTAAGAAAGTATCTGGAGATATAACTTTGATAATATCACTAATTTGCGATGTATCTAAGGCAGCTGCAATTCTTGGCATCAAGTTTTTACCAAAAGTATTAGCTGAACACACAACATGAGAATAATTTTCAGCTAATTTTACAATTACAGGTGCAAAATTTTCAGCAACGAAATTTTGATAGTGAGCTGCATCTACGTGAATAACTTTTTTAATTAACGGTAATTCTGACAAAGATTTAGCAGCCTCATCACAATTTTGACCTATGATTACTGCATGAACATCACCATCAATTTGTGATGCAGCAGTTGCGGCGTTTAGAGTAAAAGGTCTTAGTTCTTTATTATTATGTTCTGCTATTAGTAAAACTGACATTTATATTACCTTTGCTTCATTTTTTAATTTTTGAACCAACTCAGCTACACTAGAAACTTTTATTCCAGCTTTTCGCTTTGGNGGCTCTTCNACTTTAATTTGCTCGATTCTTGGGGAAGTATCTACTCCTAAATCTGACGCATTTAGTTGCTCAATAGGTTTTTTCTTAGCTTTCATAATATTAGGTAAAGAAGCATATCTTGGTTCATTTAATCTTAAATCACATGTAACAATTGCAGGTATATTGATTTCAATTGTCTCAAGACCCTCGTCAATCTCTCTTGTAACCTCTAATTTTTTATCTTTAATTTCAATTTTTGATGCAAAAGTTGCTTGAGGCCAATTTAACAAAGCGCTTAACATTTGTCCTGTTTGATTACAATCATCATCGATTGCTTGTTTTCCCATGAAAACTAAATCTGGTTTTTCTTTTTCAACTATTTTTTGCAAAAGTTTTGAAACTGCTAAAGGTTCTATAATACCTTCAGCCTTAACTAAAATTCCTCTATCAGCTCCAACGGCTAAAGCTTTACGAACAGTCTCTTGAGCTTTTTCATCACCAATACTAACAGCAATTACTTCGGTAGCTTTACCAGCTTCCTTAATTTTAACCGCTTCTTCAATTGCATTATCATCTGGTGGATTAGTAGACATTTTAACGTTATCGGTAACAACACCCGTGTTATCTTCTTTCACTCTTACTTGAACGTTATAATCAATTACTCTTTTTACTGCGACTAAAATTTTCATTAAGCTCTCAACAATTTATTTTCTGCATCATAAGGGCTTTCATCAAGTATTGTAGCTTCATACATTTTACCGAGAATATCAACTTTAAGTTTTTCTCCAACATTTGCTAAATTAGGTTTTACCATCGCTAGTGCAATTGATTTATCTAATCTAAATCCATATTCTCCACCTGTTGCTCTTCCAACAACTTTATCATCTTTATAGATTGGATTATTACCCAGCACATCTGAGTCAGTGGTGTTATGAACTTCCAATGTTACCAACTTATTATCAAAACCTTTTTCCCTCCATTTATTTAAGGCTTCAAGTCCAATAAAATTCCCTTTATTAGGGTGGATAAATCTATCTAGTCCAGATTCGTAAGGCGAATATTCAATTGATAATTCAGTTCCAACTAGTTTATATGATTTTTCAACTCTTAAACTATTCATGGCTCTTATTCCAAAAGGTTTTATTCCCAAATCTTTTCCAGCTTCAATCAACTTATCAAAAATATGATTTTGATATTCAATTGGGTGATGTAATTCCCAGCCCAGCTCTCCGACAAAATTTACTCTCATTGCATTAACAGGCGCATAACCCACATTAACATTTTTAGCAGTTAACCATTTAAAATTCTCATTTGAAAAGTCATCAGTGGAAACTTTTTGCATTAATTGTCTAGCTTTTGGACCAGCAACGACTAATACACCAGTGCTGTTAGTTAAATCTTCAAATATTACTGAACCATCTGTTGGCATCCATTTTTGTATCCAGTCATGATCTAATCTTAAATTTGCTCCAGCTGACACCAAATAATAACTATTCTCAGCTTCTTTCATAATTGTAAATTCAGAATGAACACCCCCTTTAGTATTAAGTGCATGACATAAATTAATTCTACCAATTTTCTTTGGAAGTTTGTTAGCTACTAAATAATCTAAAAATTCTTCAGCCTTTGGTCCTTTAATTCTACATTTTGCAAATGCAGTCATATCTAAAAGACCAACATTTTTTTTTACATTTTCACATTCTTTTTTAATTGCATCAAACCATTTTGATCTTCTAAACGACCAATCATCTTTTTGTTCCATTCCATCAGTTGCAAAAAAGTTCGGTCTTTCCCATCCAAATTTTTGTCCAAAAACAGCTCCCAATTCTTTCATTCTTTCATAGCAAGGTGATGTTCTTAAAGGTCTTGCTGCNGGTCTTTCTTCATCAGGATAATGAACAATAAAAACATGACTGTAGGCTTCTTCATTTTTTGCTTTAAGATAAGATTTAGTTGCGTAATTTCCATAACGTCTTGGTTCAACCCCNAGCATATCTATTGTTGGTTCCCCATCAATGATCCATTCTGCTAATTGCCAGCCTGCTCCGCCAGCTGCAGTTATTCCAAAACTATGTCCCTCATTGATCCAGAAATTTTTTAATCCCCAAGCTGGACCAACAATAGGATTACCATCTGGTGTATAACATATTGCACCGTTATAAACTTTTTTTACTCCAACTTCTCCAAAAGCAGGCACTCTATGTATTGCTCCTTCTATATGAGGTGCAAGTCTATCCAAATCTTCTTGAAATAATTCATATTCAGAATCTTTTGATGGACCTTCTACATAACATGCTGGCGCTCCATCTTCATAAGGACCTAAAATTAATCCACCAGCTTCTTCTCTCATATACCATCTACTATCACTGTCTCTTAAAACTCCCATTTCAGGAAGACCTGCTTTTTTTCTTTTTTGAATTTCAGGGTGTGGTTCTGTTACAATGTACTGATGTTCTACAGGTATAACTGGAATATCTAATCCAACCATTTCTCCAGTTTGTCTGGCAAAATTTCCAGAACAAGAAATTACATGTTCACACTCAATAGATCCTTTATCTGTTTCAACTATCCATCCATCTTTAGTTTGTCTCATTGATAATACGGTTGTATTTCTATAAATCTCAGCTCCTCTATTTCTTGCACCAGTTGCTAATGCCTGTGTTAAGTCAGCTGGTTGAATATATCCATCTTCTGGATGTTGAATAGCGCCAACTAAATCATCAGTATGACATAGAGGCCAAATTTCTTTTACTTGTTGCGGTGTTAAAAATTTTACATCAACACCAATTGTTTTTGCAACACCTGCATATTGATGATATTCATCCATTCGATCTTTAGTGCTTGCTAAACGAATATTTGAGACAACACTGAATCCAACATTTTTTCCAGTTTCTTCCTCTAGTTTTTTATAGAGGTTTACAGCGTATTTATGAAGTTGACCAACAGAATAGCTCATATTAAAAAGTGGCAGCAAACCAGCAGCATGCCAAGTTGAGCCTGAGGTTAGTTCTTTTCTTTCAATCAAAACTACATCTGACCAACCTTTCTTAGCCAGATGATAAAGAGCACTAACTCCTACTACTCCACCACCAACTACTACTACTTTTGCTTTTGATTTCATTAAACGATTCCTACTAAATTTTTATTCATAACGAAACAAAATTGTATTAATAAAGTCAAATTGAACTTCCCAATGGTATTGGGCTTGAAACCATAGTTGTCAGCCAGCAGTCTTTCAAAGGACCCTCATCAGTATATTTTTCAACTTGCCAATTAAATTTATGATAAATTTTTTCTTTATCTAAGATAACTACCTCAAATTGAGCCCATTTGTCACCACTTCCAATCTCAGTGATAGTATGACTTACATGGTTTAAAAGCATTTGATAGGACCTGCCTTTTATCATCATTTTAAAATTTAATAATGGTCCAGTATTTTTTTTATTACTAGGATGGGCAAAATTCCATGTTTGTTCAATGCCACTATCCTTATAATTATCATCGTTTTTTTGAAGTCCATTTAGCTGTATTTTGATTACTTCAGCAGGTTTAATATCACTTCTTGGCTTAATTAAATCTGCTTTCGATAAAGAAATTAATGTAAAAGTGATTAATAAAGAACTAAATGTTATTTGCAGTGCTTTTAACATCTTCTAAAAATTTTTGTCGCTTTTTATCTCCCACAAATGGTACAGCAAAGTATCTTCGATACACAACATCCGTTATGCCACATATGTTAAAAACTCCTCTTCTTAGTCTTTTTGTTGGCATATTTAAAAAGAAGGTTCTTACCGCAAATTGTGGAGAACCATAAGTACAAAATACAATTGCTTTTTTTCCTTTTAAATTTCCTAAAGGATAACCATAGTTTCCAAATAACTTTTTAAACCTAAACGCCCAAGGCGGGGCTAATACTTTATCTATCCAACCTTCGACAATAGCAGGCATTCTAAAATTCCAAATTGGAGCGATTAAAACTATTGCATCAGACTGTTCAATTCTTTTTCTATGATCTAGAACTTGATTGTCTGGCTCCTCTCCTGAGAAAACTGGATCAAATTTTTCTTTATATAAATCTACAATATCAACTTGGTGATCACTTTTTTTGACAGTTTCAATAAATGTGTCTCTTATAGCTGCATTGAAAGATTTTTCGTTATAATGTCCATAAACAATAAAAATTTTTTTCATTAATTAAATTTTAAAATTCTTTTCGTATTCAATCTTCGTGCACTTATTTTCTATGTAAATTATATCATTTGTCTCAGCAAGACGCTGTGCTTCTTGATTTTTAATATCAAGTTGTAACCATAAAACTTTCGCACCAATACTAATTGCATCTTTTGCAATATCTATTGTTTCATTAGAAGGTCGAAAAACATCTACAATTTCTACAACTTCTGTAATGTCAGTGATTTTTTCAAATACCTTTTCTCCTAAAATTATTTGATCTTTAGCCTTAGGATTTACAGGATAAACTTTGAAGCCATATTTTTGCATATACTTCATGACGATTGTTGATGCTTTAGTTGGATCATTACTAACCCCAACCATTGCAATCTTTTTATATTTTGAAAGGATTTCTTTAATATGATTCATCGATTTTTTTGAATTTTTTCTTTACAAAACTCTCTAGCCTCTTCAACAGTCATAGGTTGGTCCAATTTTTTACTTCCTGCAATACATGCTTCTATAGCTTTATTTTGATTATGCCCTCTAAAATTAAAGATAATAATTATTCCAANNATAAAAAAAAATATAAGTAAAATATTTTTTTTCATTATCTATTTTTCCATTTTGGCTTTCTTTTTTCTAAAAAAGCTGAAATTCCNTCTTTGGCATCTAAAGCCATCATATTAATAGTCATCATTTTGCTTGTATGAGCGTAAGCTTTTCGAAGAGGCATTTCTAACTGTTTATAAAACGTTCGTTTACCAATTTTAATTGTTAAATTTGATTTAGACGCAATTTTTTTTGCAATTTTAAAAACCTCGCTATTTAGTTTAGATTTAGAAAAACAATCGTTAATTAAACCAATTTCTTTTGCAAAATTTGCTTTAATCGGCTCACCAGTAAGTAACATTTTCATCATTGGTTTTTTTTTTACTTTTCTACTTACCGCAACCATAGGGGTACTACAAAACAATCCAATATTTACTCCAGGAGTAGCAAATAATGCATCTTTGGTACTATAAGCTAAATCACAACTTGCAACTAATTGACAGCCTGCAGCATAAGCTGCACCATGCACCTTAGCAATAACAGGCTTATTACCCTCAACTATTTGAAGCATCAATTTAGAACATAAATTAAATAATTTTTGATATTTGTTTCTAAGTTTTAAATTTTTTACTTCTTTTAAGTTATGTCCCGCACTAAAACCTTTACCAGCACCCTCTATAATTATTACTTTTGTTTTTTTATCTCTATCAAGTTTTTTAAAAACTTTGATTAAATCGTTTAAATTTTTAAATGATAATGCGTTGTATGTTTTAGGCTCATTAATTGTNATTATTGATATTCCACTTATAAAATTTTTAATTTTTATATTCATTAAAAATTCTATTTAAGTTTGCCTTCTTCTCTCATTTTAGCTCTAATTTTAGTAGCTGAAATTTTTTGTATCTCCTCAGGTAACACTATCTCCTCAATTTTATATCCAACACCCCTACCATAACAAATATTTGTTACATTTGGGACTAACATGATTTTAAATCGTCCCTCAAATTCTGGATTTAATCTTTCCTCTATATTTTTTTTGACAGTTTCAAAATTGAAAGGATTATCATCAACACCCTGAACATCTCGAATTTGAATACAAACTTGCCCTGTTTTTTTTATTATCTCTTTAAATAATGAATAATGCCCATCATGAAAAGGTTGCCATCTTCCTAACATTTGCGCTGTTGGTTTTTTATTATCCCACTGATACTTCATTTTTTTATATCTTTATAAATTTTTGGCGCCCAATTTTTAGCATCTTGTGTGATGACATGAAAGTCGTACTTTTCCGGCTTTACAAACATTTTATTAGTATCATCAAATCTACCCTCTTTAAT
>FUFK010739128.1_pt1 | contig 14517 bp, 14 predicted proteins | sample 1021851 | NCBI WGS metagenome assembly FUFK01 (sample SAMEA51879418, study PRJEB19060) | metagenome | reverse complement strand
TAGAATAACAAAAATTGTCAGCCACTTTCGGCTATTCAGATACTAGGCGAATTGTAATACGCAGTTTACACGCCAGATATAAACTGGAGAGTGCAGAGTCAATTTTGTTCGCAGACTACTACTATGCGATAATTTTATTATACCACTATATGTAGTATGTCAAGGATTATTGTTCTGTTAATCCTGTAACTCTACCACCACGCCTTGCTAATCCACCAATAGGCGTAAACTGTGATTGTTCTTCTGCTTCTAATACTCGTAATTGTTCTAGCTGATCTGGATCATTAAATACGGCAGCTTCAGTAAAGTCCTCTAATGTAAACTCATCCTCTACTTCTTGACCACCTCTTTCTTGAAGTTGTTGTATTCTAGGTAGTTCTGATTGTGCAGATGTAAATAATGTTCTAGCTTGTGCTTGTGATATACCTGCTCTTTGTAATCTCTGTGCAAAATCACCTGATATTTCAAACCCTGCTCTAGCAGCTTCTCCACCAATTTGTGCAGTAGTTATTCTACCTGCAACTATTTCTTCTCCTACAGAAGGATCAAGTGCTCCTACAAATATAGCTTCTGGTGTAAGTTCTAATCCAAAGTTTTCTCTGTAAAAAGATTGTACTTCTGGTATGTTTTCTTGTACTCCTTGAAATACTGCACCTACTCTTTGTGCAAACTCTCTAGCAGATACTTCGCCTTCTACCAATCCTGTAAATCTATCACTAAGTAAATCCACTGATGTATCTCTTGGTACACCAAACTCTGCAAGTGTTCCTATGTAAGATTCTCTAAGACCTTGATATGTAACTTCATCAAACTTAACAGTGCCATCAGGTCTTTTGTTTCCAGGAAATGCTGTGTCATATGCAGTTGTCCTTCTTACATTTGATATAGCAACATTTGGATCGCCTGTTTTTGACCACTCATCTGCAAACAACTGTAATATATCAGGTGGCATATTTGGATATAAACTTTGTGCTAGTTCTAAAAACTTCTCCATTATACGTTTACTCCTGATTGTGAAATGTTACCCTGCCCAAGTGCTTGTGTTAAAGCAGTTGTTGCATCCTGTGTAACTTGTGTTATATCTAATTCTAAACCTTTTGTTCTTAATGTTTCTTCTGCTTGTGCAAAGTCATTTGTCTTTACCATATCCTGCCACCAACCCTGTGTTTCATCTGCTGTCTGCCCCCAAACAGAAGCTGTCAAGTTTCTCCAAGGTCTTGCTATATCTTCATATGTGAGTTCAGGATTTGTATAAGCACTAAATGCAGCAAGTCTTGATTGTTTAAGTGATGCTACTAATTGATCTCTGTAATCAGGATCATTTCGTAATTTACCTGCAATTTCTGCTGCTTCACCATCCGTAATTTTTCCTAATACAGGTCCTAAATACTCTAAATATAATTGTTTAACTTCTGCTTCTCTTTGTGATGTTCTATCTACACCTGTAATAGCAGTAGAAGTTAGATAACTTTCAAAATCTGTATCTCTTTTACCTTCTGCGTAAGGATCAGCAAATAAAGATATTTGTTCTGTTGTGTAATTTTGTGTCCACTGTCCTGTAACAAACTTATCTGCAATCCAGTTTACTAATGCTTCTGGTGCATTAGATACACCTGCTGCTTGTAAAGCATTACCTACAGCTATTTGACCATCTGTAATTGTTTGTGCTGCAGTTGAAGGATCAGCATAAAAAGTTCTTAACCATTCTCTTTCTGATTCGCTATGTGTTTGATACCAAGTTGTTGATTGCCATTCTGCATCAGATACAGTTCTTCCCTCTACAGCAGCCTCTGCAATAAGTTCTAACATTTCTTGATCTGTTATCCAAGGAGCAACTTGTGCTTGTTCTGAAATAGTTTCTACAAAACTAGCAAAAGGATTATCTATGTCTGCTGTAAGTTGATCTGTGTTACCAGTTACGATTGCAATAGAATCAAAAAATCTTTGATCCATAATTGCGTTATATTGTGGTTCTCCCATACCTTGTGTTATTAAACCTGCTTCGTATAAATCATTTCCTACTAATTCATATGCTAAATATATTGGAGAACCATCATAAAGCTCTCCATCTGAACCAGGCACTTCATAGACAATATAAGAATTATCTCCAACTTTCCAATACAACGCATTTATTGGAATGTTATTAAAAGATGTAAATGCAGTATTTATAATTTGCCCTGATCCACCACTTGGAGGTCCACCACTTGGAGGTCCACCACTTGGAGGTCCACCACTTGGAGGTCCACCATCATCACCACCAGTATCACCAGTATCACCATCATCACCACCTGTAAAAGTTGGTGATGGACTACCTGGTGTACCTGGAACAAACCCTAAATCATCTGTTGTTAAAACTGGTCTATCAAAAGATGCAGGAACTCCTGCTTCTACTGCTAATTTCGCTTCTAGTATAACATCTTTAGGATCACGACCAGGAGCAAAGTCAAAAGTAGGTCCTGTGTATATAGGTTCACTAGCATATTTAGATTCTTTAATTACTAATTCAGGTGATTTGTTAGGTGCAAAATCAAATGTAACAGTATTGCCACCTGCAATATTTCTTACAGAGTTTTCTATATTTTTAACACCATTTGTAGATGTTTCTGATTCTCTAAAAATTTGTTCATCTGTTTTTTTAGGTGTTGATGTTGCTAAAGGCTCATATAATCTATTAGCTATATTTAAAGCAGAAGATATTTCATCTTGTGTAAACTGTGTAGATTTTTTAACATTTAAACCCATCTTGTCATCATCAAGAATTTCACCAGTTTTTGTGTTTACTTTTGAACCTCTAAGTTGTGCATCTATATCATTCTTAGATATTGCTTCATCAACAGTTCCTGATTTTTTGCCTGTGTCTAATTTTTTAGCAATATAATATAATGCTAAATCTCCAACGTAATCCTCACCTGTATATGGCATTAACTCTCATTCCTTCTGATAAAACTTTTTATGACACTACCTTCAAAACTACCAGCTTGTTCTGGAACTTGTGATTCAAAATCTGGTCTTGTGCCACCTGCATTTGCTTTTGTTATAGCATCTAATATTTGTGCAGCATATCTTTCGTTTGGATTCATAGAAGTAATTACAGGACCTACAGGTTCTTGTGGTAACTCTATAGGTTCTATATCTACTTCCATATTCATAAGTTCATCTGCTATAAGTTTGTTCATAGCATCAACATATTCTTTTATGGATTGTCCTGTGTTATCTGTTTTATCTAAGTTTGCTCTACCTGTATTCATAACTTCTTTTGCTTTATTAGGTCCAGCAAACCAAGCAATAGATACTAAATCCCAAGAATTGTATTTGTTAAAATATTCTTGTACTTTATATCTAGCAACAATATCTTGTGCTTTAGGATCGTGCCAATCTGCACCATCTAATCCTGCTTGTTTAGACCAAACATCCCAATTTATATCTAATATTCCGTAAGCACCAAGAGCTTGTACTCTTATTGGCTTACCTGTATTAGCATCAGTTATTGTGCTGGGATTATGCAATACTTGATAATTACCAGAACTTTCTTTCTGCTTTAACGCTTCTAAGTACATTCCTATAAGGTTTGGGTTACTATCCATTATGTTTTCGTTTTCCATAATACTACCTTGGAGCACCTGTGATGCTATTAAGAATGATACGATTAGTTGCTTGAATATCACGATTCGTACCTAGCCTTTCTTGTTCTTTAGCTGTAATGTTGTTAAACGTTTCAACTAAGTTAGCACCAGGATCAATCTGTTCTTTTGGAACATCTGATGTCGTATGGTTTCCATAGTCATCTAGTGTATCTGGTGTAACATCTGGTAAAGGATCAGGAATAGCCTGTTCATATGCTAACTGACTGTCCTCTAAAAATTGGTCTGCTAATAGTTTTTTCTCATATGGCAAAGGTTTTCTTCCTAGTTCTCTTTCAAATAATCCATTGACACTATTAGATACAGCAGAATAATCAGGTGGTAAATAAGGTTTGTATTCTACAGGACTAGCTACAGGATTATCTAAGTAAAGTTGTAATACATTCTGATAACCTTTTTCAGCTTTTCCAAGACCTGAAGCATTTGCTTGTCCCATAAGTTGTTTTATAACTTCGCCTTCAACCTTAATATCAAAAAATCCTGGTCTAAATGGTTTTCCTACTTTATCACCAAGTAATCCTGCATTTACCATATCTGTTTGTAACTCTCTTATTTCTTCTGGAAGCAAAAATGTAAAAACATTTTGATCGCCTTCTTGGTAAAAATTACCTGGTTGTGCTCCAATAGTTGTTGTTTCTCCACCATAAACAATAGGTTGGTCTGCTGTAACTCCAATAAAATCATAAGGACTTACACCTAATATATTTGCATTTACAACAGATTGATAGTCTTGTGGTTCATAACCTTTACGCAAAGCGTATTGATCTACATACTCTGCACCAAATAAATTAGTTGCTATAGCAATAGCAGTATTTAGATCAGGAGCACCATTTAATTCTGCAATATTTTCTTCTGTAACATTTATTGGATTTTGTCCAGGAAGTAAAGGTTGTTTTACTAAATCTAATATCTCTGCTATAAATTTTTCTTTTTCTGTCATTGATTACCTAATCCTAATTGTACCAACAAATTATCTTCATATTCAGGTTCTAATTCTCTTGATAGAAGTGTATCAAACATTGGTCCAAAGTCTGGATTTTCTTCTATAAGTTTTAGTGCTTCATTTCTAAGTGCAGCCCTTGTAGCAGCATACTTAGATGAGGTTTTCCATATTGTTTCTGATAAACCTGCATTTACGAAAGAATTTATAATATCTTGTCGTATAGCTAAATATTTCTTTGCAGACTGTACTGTATCAAATTTAGCCAAAGCAGGATCATCAACCATTTTTATTAACTGTTCTATCTGCATATCTATAGAAGGTTTAGCAGGAGAACCTACAATACTAGGCTGACCATATCCCCAATATTGTTCTTCTAATTGTTTTTTCTTACCATCTCTTAATGCTTTAGCAGGAGCACTATTATCACCTATAATGTTTATCTTTCTTTCAAAAGCATCTAATGCAACTGCACCTAATAGTTTGTTTTTAGCTATTGCCCACTGTTCAGGAGTTCTGTAAGCTCTTTTATTTTGCAACAATGCTTTTTTATATGAATCAAAAGAAAACTCTGCGTATGCAGGAGGTGGTTCTAAATACCAAGCAACTAGAGGATATTGTTCGTATAAGTCTTTATTTTTCTTTAAAAAGTCTGCACCTTCTACAGTTGTTGGATATTTTTCTATAGAAACAGTTTTTGAAACTGTAAGAGGAAGTGGATCAATTCCAAACTTTTCTATAAATTCTTGTGTTGCTAAAACATCATCAAAATTGTTTGACCTTTTAATAGTTCTATATTCATCTGCTAATGTTTCAAAAAAGAAATAATCTAAGTTTTCATCAGTTAATTCGTATATTGGTTGCACAGAACCTGCTGGACCAAGTAATTGTGAAAAAGCTCTAAACATATAAATTCTTCTTGCAGCTTTTACAGCTTTTTCCATACCTTCTCTACCAGCTTCTTCTGTTGAATCATTTATTAAACCTGCGTACAACATAGCTTTGTATGTATCAATTACTGTATTACCAAATACACCTTGTGAGTTTTCTCCTTTGTTATAAAATAATGTAATAAATTTATCAAACCAAGCAGGTACAAATCCTAGTCTTTTTAATAACTCTTTGCCATCTCTAACATTTGTTGGAGCAAAATCACCAAAAATAATTTTTGTTACAAAATTTTCTTCAGGCATATTTTGTACAATAAATGATGCAGGTAACTGAACAACTGGTCCAAAACCTGGTAACAAGGTAGCTGCTATATTTACCGATTGTGCATACACTGGCATATTCACTCTTACGTTTGTATCTGGTGAAGAATCTTTTAACATCCAATTTTGAAATATATCTGATCCTGGATAATTAAACATAACTTTGTTGTTTATAGGATTTTTATAAAAGAAACCTTTACCTGCAGGATCAAGTGTGTCATTTGGTTGTGCTGCACCATCCCAAGTAGTTTGGAATCTTGCAGCAACTTGTGGTTGTCTTTTTAGTATTGATGCCCAAGTTGTCAATACTTCTTGATACGCATTACCAAATGGAAACAACCAACGACTTGCTTCCCAAAACTTTCTTTCTTGTGTAATGTCATACAACAAACCTTTTACTTTTTCAACTGCAAAACCTTTTGCTAAATTCTCTATCAAGTTTGCATCTGATATACCTGCTTCTCCAGCAGATGAAGTATTTTTTATTTTTGCTAACTCTCTTTTATTAAGACCAGCTTTCTCTGCACCAGCTAAAATTTTAGCTTTTACAGTATCATCAGATATAGATATAAGTTCTCTTGACTTGCTCCAATAACTTGATTTGAATACAGGTATTCGTGATGCTACATTAGTAGGTTGTGTTCCAAACCATTTGAATAATGATTCAACTGTTCTATCTAAAAACTTTCTATCAACATCAAAAGGTGGAACTTTGTAATCTACTGCTTCAGGTAATACATCTTCAAACTTTTTAATGTATGCTTTTATAACTTCTTTATTTGCTATATCAACTTTTTTTTGTAATTTAGTTGCTTCATTACCAGTTATAGAACCATCTATCAAACCTCTATATTCTTTTTGTTTTATTCCTGCTTTTGCACCAACATTCATATCAAATGTTTCATCACCTAATTTGAACTTGCCTGTCTTTACTAATTCATACAAATCTCTAGGTACATTTTTACCACCAAAAGATATTTTCATATCTTTTCTTAAAAGTTCAACAAAATCGTTTAATACTTTGTTGTAATCTCTTGGTGATAATCCACTAGCACCTTCTAATATTCTGTAAGGATTATGTTTACCTGCTGTTAAAGAAAGCATAGAATCTCTAGTAGGACCTTCTTCTTTAAGTTTTTTTATTAATTTTTGTACTGCTTCTTTTTTATTAGCAGCAAGTTCTATACTTGCTATTTCTTTTGCGAGTAAAGAATTAGAATAATTTTGTATTACTCTATATTGTCCTTCATCCCATTTAGACTTATTAATTTTTCTNTCNATTCTTTGATACTTTATATCACTAGCAACAGATTGTTTTCTTAGTTGTCTAAATGTTCTTGTATCACCAACAGAAGATTCTGATATACCTTGTCTGAAAGTAGGTGTGTCCATCCATCCATCTTTTGCATAACTAGCTCTTACTTTTATGTTGTCATCAAATAATCTAGCAAGAAGTCCTATGGGATGATCTAATACGCCCAAAGCACCATCTGCTATAGCTCTTAATTGTTCTTCAGCTATAACTCTTACAGTCCAAGCAGGTCTTAACAAAACCAAAGGTTTAAATACACCACTTACATAAAAATCAAAAAATCTTGTCATACCTTGTCTACCTACAATACGAGTAGCTTCATCATACTTGTCTTTAAAACCACCAATAAGTTTGTTTGATAGTTTTATAACATCTGATGGTTTTGACAATATTAAATCTTGTGAAAGCATAGTTTCTATGAGTGGTCGTTGAAATAATGTTGTTGCTATGTCATCAAGTGTATCTTTGTTTGTACCTGCAACAAACTCATCACCCTTTTTAAATAATTTTTCCCAAGCCTTTTTCATACCTAAAGGCAAAACATCAATATTACTGTATCTTGTAATATCTTCTGATATTCCAGTTTTCTCATCTAATGCAGCTTTCAGAGATAAAAATACTCTATCTACTAATTTATCTGTTGCATTTCCTTCTACAAGTTTTCCTGTCTTTGTTAGTTCATCTTTATATATTTTTCTTAATTCTGAAAAATCATCTTTTACTTGATTAGTAAGAAAAGTTGCTCTTTTGTTTGGTGTAGAAGAAGATAGTTTGTCAAGTCCTTCTATCATATTTTTAACTCTTTTATTTACATCTACAACCTGGTCTTTAGGATCAAGTAATCTTAAAAATTTTGTGTACTCAACAATTAAATTATCTGGATTACCTGCATTTAATCTCGTTTTATATAAAGGTCCAAAAGTTTCTTGTAAGGCAGCTCTTATTGGACCTCTTTTTTGTACTTGTGGTATTGCACCTTCTGTAGCGACAGCAACAATCTTATTAGTCAAAATTTCTTTTACTGCTTTTCTTGATGCTTCTTGCGATAAACCATCTTTTAAAGAAAAAAGTTGTTTTGTAAAATCAGTAAATTCTTTACTAAATTGTTTATCTTCTATAACGTATTTGTTTACTAAATTAAAATTAGATTGTTCCAATATGTTTGCAGGTTTATCTTTATTTGCGTATAAAAAGTCAGCTAAATTATCTCCAAGTTTGACTTTTTTAAGTTTTTTACCTTCTCTAATAATTATTTCTTTGTTATTTAAGGCATCTTCAACAGTGGTTTTGCTAAAATTTTTTCTAACAAATCCTTCTAAAAATCCCATTTCTGCTTTTTGCGTTGCAGATAATTCGTTTAGTGTTAATAATTTTCTTGTTGCTAGTGTTCCTTTCACTGCTTTACCTGCGAGAAATGTAGGATCAGCAAGTTGTAAACCTAAATCAAAAATACCTGTAGCAAAATCATATGCTCTATCTTCTGGACTAATTAAAAACTCAAAAGGCTTGAACAATACACGACCAGGTGTAACGTGTGGACTTTTACCTCTAGCAATAAGTGCTGCTGCTCTATCACCATCAAAGACTACTTTCTTTTCTGCTTCAAAAATTTCATCAAAGATATTAGCACCAAGTCTTGATATAGCTATCTCTCTAGCTTTTATTGGATCAGCACCTTTGTCAATAAGGTTTTGATATGTCAAAGTTTTTTCTGGATCAGTAGATTGAAACAAAGCATTTCCTAAATCTATCTTTTCTCCTCTTGCCCTTGCTTCTTTCCAATATGCAAAAGGATCTATAGCTGCTTTTTTCCACGCTTCTTTACTATCTACACCTTGTGATATAAGTTCTACTGATCTTAGTGGTTGTCCAATAACATCTTCATAAAGCTCTCTTACTCCAAGAAAAGCACCTTTGATACCTAACTCAAATAAACCACCTGTTTCTTCATTTACACCAAACTGATTAAATATTGCTGTCTTTAATTTTCCATATGTTGCAGCTTTTGCTTTTGTAAAAAACTCTGTAAGTCCTTCTATAAAGCCTTCATCTGCATTTTGTTTTGTAGCTTGTACCATAACGCTTGGTGGTACATTTACTGCTTGTTGATTTATTTGACTTAGTTTTACTGCCTGATCTCTACTTACTTGTAAAGGAGGTTGTGTATCTCTTTTTTCTAGTAAGTAATCTACGTTTACATTATCAGAGTATGAGGTTGCCATTACAAATACTCTAGTAAACTATCATCACCTGTTTCTAGCCAAGACTGATATACAAATTGTTTTATGTTTTCAGCCTGATATATTTGTTCTTCTGGTCTTGTATTTAGACCAGGACCAAAAGGTAATCCTGATGTAACAGGTTCGTTAGGTCTGTCTGTTGGTGCAAAAACATCTATGTTAGGCATTTGTCTTTGAGCTGCTTGTACTTGTGGTTGTTCTTTAGGAAGTGTATCTTTTGGTAAAGGTGCAGCCTGTTGTTGTTGTATTAAGTCTTGTTGTTCTCCATATGCAACACCAGGTATTCTTCTTACTGCTTGTGTTGTATCTTGATAGTTTCTACCTGCTGGAGGTACAGCAGAGTTTCTATTTGTAATACCTTTGTTACTCGGACTTCTCGCCATCTTCTTCATCCTGTTCTTCGTATATAAACGTTTGACTAATAATCATATAACCTTGTGGTAAATCTATAGGTGAGAATGGAGAAAATCTAAGTTTTGGTTCGTATAATTCTGATTCTAAGATTATGTCATCACCAATCTCATCAACATCATCAAGTGAGTTGAATACTATATCTGCAAACTTTTTATTAATTGACATTATCCTCCCATACCTTGTAGTAATTGTGCTATGCCTGGTGGAGCACCCTGTGGTGGTAGGGTAGCTCCTCCAAGCAGTTCTTGCTCTTGTTCTGGTATTTCTGGATCTTCTGCAGTGTAAAACTTATCTAATATTGTACTCATATCATCAGGATTCTTTCTTATCTGTATTACTGCCATAGTTGCTTTCGCATCACCTTGTTGTGCCTGTGCAAGTAAAGAATCAAATAAAACTTTCTCTGCTTTTTCTTTTGTAATTCTTTCGTTTACTCTGACAATATTATCTAAGCCATCAAGGTTTTCTTGTAAGGTTTGTGTGTCAATAATACCTGCTTGTAGTAGCTGTAAACCTGTAACAATCTTTTGTGGTTCATCATATCCAGCCATAGCACCATAAACACGCCTTGTTTTATATGCACCTGCAATATCTTTTTCTGGATCGTATGTTTCTGAAAAGAATGTATTTTTGTAATATCCTGATAATTGTTTAGAACTACCACCATACATTTTTTCATCCCACTCTAATCTTTTGAAATCTATCATCTCTGCAGCATCTGCCATCACTGTATGATATTCTCTAATCATCAATGACATTGATGCACCGAGTTCTTCTAATCCTCTACCTGTTGCAAAGCTAAGTGGACTTTGTGAATCATCAGATACAGGATAAGAACCACCTACTCGTAGTTGTCGTTCTATTCTGTCTATTTGTTGAAATATTTGATATGGTACGTTTGATGCTGGTTTAGATACTTGTGTACCAGGAGCAAGATAGTTTACAGCAAATCTACCTTTTCTATATTGTCCTGATTCTATCTCGCCAGATATGTTTGTTTCTGTAAAGACTGCATCTTCCATAGCTATTATTGACATAACATTTATCTTTGCCATTGAAGCCATAAGTCCTATGATTTGATCATATTGACCTTGTAACTTGTCAAAAGCAAATTTCTTTGCAATAACAAATGCTGGTCCACTGTCAAGTGGGTTGGGAATAAAATCAAGTATTGTTCCAGATGACATATGAAAAACGTATGTGCCTTCTTCGTTATAATACTCTGCTAATATATCTCCTTCACCATTTGAGTTAGCCCAACTGCCGTTGTAACTATCTGTATATGCAGAAGCGTATGCACTACCAATACCTAATGTATTTACTTGGTAACCATCTTTTTTATTTATCTTGTCTGCAAATCTAGGATATGTTTTTGCTAAGGCTTCTTTAGGAACTCTACGAATAATAGCCATTTCTTTTGGTTGTTGNTCTGCACCAAAGTAACCNGGAAAACAGTTNTATGGATCACGNAGTTCTGCACAAGGATATGGNGTACCATCTGGTCCTTTTTTTTCTCTAATAACCCATACAGCAAAACCATAACCAGGTAGCCATCTACCTACTTGTGGCATTTGTAATTCTAATTTTTGTGTTTCATCATACGAAGTTACTATTCTTGCAATCTTTTCTGCTTTTTGTTTTGACCTCTCGCTATCTTTACCATTAGGTGTATCTACTTTAAGATTTGGAATACGACCTATCTTTTGTGATAAATGCTCTAAACCTGACATCATAAGGTTAGGTACAGGTATTTGATAATCTTGAAAACCTTTTATTTGATCACCTAGTAATGCAAGAATACCATCAGGTCCACCATTCATAATTGCACGAATACGACCTCTTGTAGAGTATGCACTTTGATTATCGTAGTGCAACTGTGTTATCTGGTATTGTATTTCTTCNGGTGTCATNTTAACCCCAAGGTGCTTTCGTTCATANNGCTTANATCCCANTCTCCAAAACTNGGTTNATAATCTAANCCNACTTCNGCTAGTCTTTCTTTNTGNAATCNCCTNANNACNCNCATNGGAAACCAACTAGCCATAACAACATCACTCTTNTTATTTCTACCAGATTGCTTACTAGCACCTGTNGAAAAATAAATTAGTTGCCTACGATATATATTACTCTTAGTTTCGCTTTCTGCACTACCATAAGGCAAACTTATTAGTTGTTCTTTAAACAATTCTCTCATACTTCCGACACCAAAGATAGGATCAAATTTGTTTTTTTGTGTCTGATGTCCTTCTAAATATATACCCATTCTTGCACAATACTCTCTAAGTTCTGTATCTTGTCGTATTGCTCTTTGAAATCCGTTTTCTTCTATAACCCAATGTGCAAGATTATATTTTTCGTGCCAGTTCTTTACTGTTTTTCTTGCTTGTATTATGCCACCACCCTTTTGATTTTCTATATCAATCATATACATTTTGCCTGTGTCAGTATTGACAGCCCATAAAAAGGCAGCTTGATAACCTGTAGAAGCTGGATCAAGTCCTGCTATTAATTTTACATTAGCAGGTACTTGTCCAACAACTCTGTTTACATCTCTACAACTATCTATTTCTTCTACATCAAACATAGCTATACCTTCTGCAAATGCTTTGTTTAGATATACCATCTCAAATATAGATTTACCACCTGTTGTTTCTGCAGCTTGTAATCGTGAGTACAACCATTTGTAACTACGTTTACTTGCCCATAACATACAATCNGTATGTTNNNCAAACTCTGTTTCTGGCTTGACACACTCTGTACTATGTGCTTCTTCTACAATCTTGTGCATTTGNGGATTNTCTANTAAAAAGTTATATAAATCTTCAGGATGTTGTCTTGATCCAATAATTACTATTGCTGTATGTTCTTCTTTACGAGATGACAAAGTAGTTGTCCACCATTGTCTTGTCTGTTCTCTTGCACTAGGTTGTATTGTTGTGCCGTGATCCTCTATGTCATCTGCAATAATTAAATCACTATCACGAGAAAGTATCTTACCNCCTTTACCTACAGCAACCATTGTTGGTGATTTNATACCAGTAACTGTACGAGTTGCTACAGTAAACTGTCCTGCTGTCCAAGACTTACCTGATCTATTCTTTGGTTTAAATGTTTGACCTGGTATGCAAAAGTCCTCTATAAGTTTTTGATTGTGTTCTAAGTGATCTAGGACAGAACCTACTGCGTTCTTTGCTATTTCTTCGTTACCACCTACCCACATAATTCTTACATTAGGATTTTTGCATATCTGCCATACAGCAAAGTGTGTAAGCAAATCTGTCTTGCCGTGTCGTGGTGGAGATAATATCATTTGCTCATTACCTTCATCAATAGCTGTCAATATAGCGTTTATCCATTTTTGATGAAAGTCTGCTGTTTCGTATTTTTCTCCTGTTTCTGTTTTAAAATATCTATCTCTAAAATCTTCAAACTTTTGTAGTGATGCAAGTGCTTCTTTTGGTGTTTCCCAATCTTCTGCTTTTTTTAAATTAGCTTTATCTACAAGATATGCTTCGTGCATTTTTGTAATTATGGGATTAGATACATCAAGTAACTTTGCAACTTCTTGTTTTTGTATGAGTTTTTTTTCTACCTTCTCTGCATAAAGTTTTACATAATCTTCGTAGTGTTCACCACGAGATACTGTCATCTGCGTAGATGCTTCTTCTTGTTTTTTTCTTTTGTAATATGCTTTACGATTACATTTATCAGAACAATAAATTTTTTTGTTTGATCTGGCTGTAAATTTATTACTGCAACCTTTATTGCTACAGATTTTTTGTTCAGCCATTATTTCTTTTTTTTCTTGTCAGCTACTCTTGATTTCTGAACTTTTTTTATATTTACTTTTTTACCAGCTTTATATGCTGCAGCAGTTCTTTTTATTTCAGCAGCACGTTTCTTTGCAGCTTCAGGAGAAAGTCCAGCTAAGTATTTTGCTGGTACACCATAACGATATGGTTGAGTTCTTTTAGACACTACTTCTTTTTCTTTTTCTTTTTACCACGCAAGTCATCATCTTGTGTATGACCTCGTTTTATAAAAGAGTTTACTCTACCCATAGCCCAAGCTCCCATACTTGTACCTGGTCTTGATCCAGAACTCATATAAGCAGCTTGACCTCGCCTATAAACTTTTGCCAAGGTGCTATAAGATATACCACTTGACTTTGCTTTTTTCTGTAATGCTGTTTTTGCACTTTGTGGAATAGCCATTATTTCTTTATCTTCTTTATCTTTCCGTTTTGCGTTCTTGCAAACTTATGTGTTTTAGTTTCTCTAATTAGAGTACCATAGTATCTTTTGCCACCAAACATCCAACTTACTCTTTTAGCCATTACTTACCTACAGCTTTTTGTGCTCGTTTATGTGCCTGTGTAAAAGTTGCTCCACGTTTCATACTGTTACGCATATACTCCATATGTCTTTTGGTATGATGCACAGAATGTTTTTTCATTGTCTGTTGTTGTCTTTTAGTAAGACCAGACATATCTACACCTTTAATCTTCATTTCTTTTTTTTCTTTCTTAATGCTGCAAAATCTGCTGCAGTAATTTTATTCCTAGGTGGTGCTATTCTTGCAATCTTCATTTGCTTTTTAGAATAACCTTTCTTACCTTTTGGCATAACTCTCCTTTACCATTCTCTGCAAGACCAATACCTTGCAGTTGTTTTATCTTTGGCTGTACTACATTTGTGCCTAGCACGAAACGAAGCTCTTGCTTTAGGATTGTTTTTCCTAATAGGCATATTAGGATCAC
>FUFK010038660.1_pt1 | contig 14518 bp, 36 predicted proteins | sample 1021851 | NCBI WGS metagenome assembly FUFK01 (sample SAMEA51879418, study PRJEB19060) | metagenome | reverse complement strand
GAAGTTGTTATAATAATACTGGAAGCTCAGTAACACTAAATGGGATTTCTGTTCCTGCTTATTCTTTTGGTCCAAATGTGGCAGGAAAATATTATATTTCTACTACTATGCAGTGCTATAGCAGTGCAGGTCAATTAGGTAATGCTATTGTTATGTTATTTAAAAACAGCTCACAATTTGCAGGTGCTAGTATGAATCATAGTGGATCTGGACCTTTTGTGGAAACTATACAAGTAGAGGGAATTGTAAATTTAAATGGAACTGGCGATTATGTTCAAGCTAAAGTTTACATGGATGTTGGAAGTGGTACGCCACAGTTACTAGCAGGTAACACAAGAAATATGTTTCAAGGATTTAAATTAATATAATTTTAAAGGAGGTGCATNATGGCACAATTAAGTACAAAAATAGAAATGTATTGCACAGCTAATGGTGTAGCTTCAGTAGATTTCNNAAAAGATGTTANGTTNCAAGATGATTCAGATGGTAAGGGAGCTTANATCAAAGAATGGAATCTTGGCATAGCANAACCAACTNNNGAGCAACTTGCNNNTTATGANGCAGACGCAGACAAGCAAGAGCAAAACAATCAANTTAGAGCAACTCGTAAAGCAGAATATGGCGATATAGGAGATCAATTAGATGAAATCTATAAAGACATGGATGCGTGGAAAACAAGAATTGCAAAAGTAAAAGCAGACAACCCAAAGGTATAAGTAAATGAGTTCAATTATTAGAGCAGACACTATTCAAGATTTATCTGGTAATAATATTATTAATGAAAGTGGTAATACGATAACTATTGGTGCTTCTGGTGATACAACAAATATTGTTGGAACTTTACAAAACAATGGTGCTTCTGTTGGTGGTGTAAATACTCCTTCATTTTATGCTTTTTTAAATGCAAATCAAAGTGCAGGTACAGGTGCAGATACAACTATAACTTTAAATGCAGAAGCATTTGATACTGATAACGCATTTGATACTTCTACTTACAAATTTACACCTCAAACAGCAGGTAAATATTTTTTGTATGCACAAGCAAGAATAGATAGTGGAACAGATTTTAATATGTTGACAGTTGTTATCAGAAAAAATGGTAGTGAATTTGCAAGAGGATTTAATTACAATGATTATACAAACACAGTTAATGTATCAACTATTATAGATATGAATGGTAGTTCAGATTATATTGATATGTTTGCAATGCANAACTCAGGTGGTAGTTTAAATTTTGCAGGAGCTAGTACTCAAGCTAATTCTAAAACTTATCTTATGGGTTACAAATTAATAGGAGCATAGAATGGCATTAACAACAGTACGAAGCACAGGGATTGGGAGTTTACCTGCAATTAGCGGAGCAAATTTAACTTCCCTCAATGCAAGTAATATATCTAGTGGAACATTATCAACAAGCAGATATGTTTCAGGTATTATTGAAGCTGACCAATGGCGAGTAACAGATGATTTTACTCCTGCGGGATATGTAACGGCTAACTGGGAAAGAAATGATACAAACTTTGATAAGATTGGTACAGGTATGTCTGAAAGTTCAGGTGTTTTTACTTTTCCTTCTACTGGTATTTATAAATTAGAGTGGGATACGAATGGAAAATATAATGGTAGTTCAAGGGAAATTGCTACTAGAATTGGTATGACTACAAATAATTCAAGTTATTCTTATGTTGTAGAAGGTGGAAGTTTTTTATCAAGAACAGATAGTAATACAACGTATTATTCAGTTCACGCACAAGCGATTGTTGATATTACAAATGTTTCAACACACAAAGTAAAATTCTTTCATAACACAGAAAGCACAGTAACAGCAGATGGTAGTACAAGTGAAAACAAAGTTTATGCTACATTTTTAAGATTAGGGAACACATGATTAATCCTAAACATTTTTGTGATTGTGGTAAAGAATTATATTGTAATTGTATTCCTTGTGAAGATTGCGGTGGCAACGAAGAAATGTGTACTTGTGGTAAATGAAGATTTCAGACAACACAGGCATTTCAATGCCACTCCGAAATTTGTTAAGCATACTCGGAGCAACAGCAATTGGAGTTTATGCTTACTTTGGCATCATTGAACGATTAAATAATATAGAAACAAGAGCAACTTTATTTGAAGCAGACTTACTTAAAGCTGCTGATCAAAAGCCAATTGATAATGAGCAATATATGTTGTTGGAGTTTTTATCAGGTCAGTTTGAAACAATAGAAGAAGAAATACAATACATTGAATCCAATAATATTAACATCGAGTTTTTACAAAAGCAGGTATCAAAGCTGCAAACAGATGTTGAAGAATTAAAAGATAAGGTAAGAAACAATGGGAGTCATTGAAACAGTTTTTGCACTTTGTATGTTTGTCAACGGATCGTTAGACGGACACATGATGACAGAAGGTTTATCTGGTTGTCTTAAAGCAAAAAGAGAAGCTGAAAGAAATTTAGCTGAAAAAAGAACAAATGTTATTCGTTACGAATGCGGTCAGGTCGAAGCAGAATTACGACCAGATGCAGAAGGTAACATGAAAATTTATAAAATTGTAACGCACAAATATTAAGGATAAGTTATGGCAAAAACAACGGTACAAACAAACAAGGATCTAATTAATAAATTAGATAAAGAGATCGCATTAATTAAAAAAGATATAAGTGTTATTAAATCAAATCATCTTTTTCATATTGAGAAATCAATAAAAAATATTCAAATGATTATTTGGACAGTTGGATTTGCTGTGTTCACCAATCTTATTTTATTAGTTAGAAATTTATTGGTTTGAATAAAAAACACCAGAAGGGTACTTCTTCTGAATTAGCTGCTGCCAAATATTTAAGCGATAAAGGTTATTATGTTTTTTTTCGTTTAAGTGTTACATCACCAGTAGACCTGGTTGCCGTTCATTCCAAAAAAAAAGAAGTATTACTCATAGATGTTAAAACAGTTTCTTTGCGTTTAACAGGTAAACACAAAGGTAAAAGAATAAACAGGAGAGCTACACCTGAACAAAAAAAATTAGGTGTGCATATTTTATATTATTATGGAAATAACAAATTTAAGCTTGATTGATGTTTGGAAAAACCGCATCAAAGAACATGAAGGATTTAGACTAGAGCCATACAATTTAAGTTATGGCAATGTAACAGAGTCTTTTCAAACAGGTGGCTATGGTCATAGAATTATACCTGGAGAAGAAATACCAACAACTAAAGAAGGTTGGGATAAAGTTTTTGATAAAGATTTTGAAACTGCTTTTGAAGGAGCAACAAGACTATGCCAGGATATGAAGATGCCAGATGAAAAGTTTGGCTGCTTTGTTGAACTAGCATTTTGGATTGGAGTAACTGGTTTATCTAAATTTAAAAAAACTTTAGCACACGCAAAAAATAACGAATGGAATGAATGTGCTGACGAACTTTTAAATTCTAAACTAGCAAGACAAGTGCCAGGAAGAAGCCAGGCATTAGCAAATATAATTAGAGGAGAATAATATGTTTGATAAATTTATAGATTTTTGGACAGGATTAAAAAGATCAGTACAACTATTCCTTATGGGAGTTGGAGTGATTATCATTTTAATAATTTTAAACAGCATATTCTAGTATGTGGCAGTTACTAGCAAAACCATTGTTAGGTGTAGTTGCAGACGGAGTTAAAGGTTTTGTTGAAACAAGAAAACTAAAAGGCGAAGTTAAGATTGCACAGATACAAGCAGAGAAAAAGAAAAACGAAGATATAGCAGCAGGTAAAATAAAATGGGAAGCTTCTGCTGTAGAGCAAATGAAGGGATCTTGGAAAGACGAATTTGTTTTGCTTTGCTTAATGCTTCCTGCTGTTGCTGTATTTATACCTGGTTGGACACCACACATCAAAGCAGGTTTCGAAGCATTACACGAACTACCTGATTATTATAAGCATCTTTTATATTTAGCTTGTAGTGTTTCTCTTGGAGTAAGAGCTGCTCCTGGAGTTATGGGTATGTTTAAAAAGAAATGAGNAAAGAACATAAAAGTAAAACTGGTGGTTTAACAGCAGCAGGTCGTAGGTACTTTAAAAGAACTGAAGGACTAAACTTAAAACCACCTGTTAAGTCTGGTGATAATCCTAGACGAGCAAGTTTCCTAGCAAGAATGGGAAATGCAAAAGGTCAGGAATACAAAGACGGAAAACCAACTCGATTGTTATTGTCATTACGCAAATGGGGAGCAAGTTCAAAAGCAGATGCAAGGAAGAAGGCAAAGGCAATCTCGAAGCGAAACAAAGCGAAAAAAAAGAGCTGAACAATATTTTGATTTATTTCCTGAAAAGAAACCACAAGAATTACCTGGTGGTGAAAAAATGATGGATATAAAAAAAAGAAATCGTCAATGTAATGAATGTGATCCAATTGATCTTATTCTTAATATTGGTGATAAATGGATGTGTTTTGATTGTAAACATAGTCCGTACAGAGAGGATGAATGGATATGACTAAAAAAAAATCACGAGTAAACGAAGCAGGTAATTATACAAAACCTGCAATGCGAAAAAGATTATTTAATAAAATAAAAGCAGGATCGAAAGGTGGCAGACCAGGACAATGGTCTGGTCGGTGATTTCCCCTGTGTCTTTGCACACAGGGGGGATCATTTTAAAACGAAAAGCACAAATGTTAGCCAAGCAGTACAAAGCTGCGGGTGGAGGATATAGAAACTAATGCCAAGAAGATTAAGTAAAAAACAAAAGAAGATTGATGTTGCTAGACCATTTGGAAAAATTACAGCAGCAGACTTTAAACGATTAGGAAAGAAAAAGAATGGCTCTAAAAAAAAGTCAAAGAAGTCTTAAAAAATGGACAAAGCAAAAATGGAGAACAAAGTCAGGTAAGAAAAGTAGTGAAACNGGNGAANGATATTTACCTGAAGCTGCNATTAAATCTATGACAGCATCCGAATATGCTTCTACNACTAGAGCTAAACGNAGAGATANGAAGACGAGGTAAACAACATTCNAAACAACCAAAACGCATNGCNAANAAAACTAGACGATTTAGGTGAAGCGAACAATNACNCAGGATATTTTAACCTGGTCTAAAACTTTNGTTGAAAAGCCAAGTGATGATCTTGAAGGTTTACCAGTTTGTCCGTTTGCCAAGAAAACAAGAGAAGAAGATAAACTTAAAATTATCGAAGTAACANACTCNAAAGATTTTCTTAACCAGGTCGTTGACCAGGCAAAACAATTTGGCAAATATGATGTTGTTGTTGTGGCTTGTGCAGATTTATACATCACAGCCGATGAATTAAATGATTATGTTCATGCTCTTAATAAAGTCTTTGTAAGAGAAGATGTTTATCTCATAGCCAGTTATCCTGACGATGAAGTCGTTGATTTTTTAGAAAGTGCTGACTTTGAGCCAGACAATGAATTTTATATGGTTTTGATACAAAGTTATCAAAAGCTTGAAGATGGCAGTTCATCTTTAAGAAAAACAAACTACTACGAGCATTGGTCAAATGATTATTATGCAGATACCGTACTCGTAAGACAACAATACGGAGATATTCATGGCAAGAGGAATGAAGAAAAGAAGTAAGAAAAAAGATGGTAAAATGATGTTTGGCAAAATGGTTAAAACTAAAAAAGTTACCAAAAAAGGCAAAAAGAAAAAATAATGTTTAAAATTGTAGCTGTTGTATGTTTCCTGAACATTCAACCAAATACCAATCTGTGCTTTTATAATGCACAAATTGGCAGACAAATTGAAGATTGGGAAACCTGCAATCAGCTAGTTGANAAGATCGTAGAAAGAGTGGATCAGCCATTTAAAGATAAAGATGTGGCTGCTGCATTCTCTTGTCAATTTATTGCTTCTACACAGATTTAAATTTAAAATCTTTTCTTAAATTATCATATACCCAATCTCTTGCTTTTTCTGATTTTTTAAATAGTCTTGCTGCATATCGTCTTTGTTCAAGAATAGTTACACTCATTTGATCCTCCAAACCAGTTTGTAAATCTCCCAATGCGTGTAAAAGTATATTTGCAATTTCATTTGGTATTTTAGTGTGTTTAATTTTTTTCATATTTACCTCTAATATATTGTGTACTTTTCAGAGTAAAATTTATCAAAAATCTTCCCTATAATAGTATGTGTTTTTTGCAGGAAAAATTACCAAATATCTTTCCTATTTAGTTATATGAAAAACTAGAAAAAAAGTGCAAACTCATGTATTACTCTCCTCGTATTAAGGAGAGTTGGATGAGTGGTTTAAATCAGCAGTTTGCTAAATTGCCGAAGGGAGCAATCCCTTCCGAGAGTTCGAATCTCTCACTCTCCGCCACGTCTAGTTACTGGACAGTAATATCTATCCTTCCCTTGTAATTTCCAATCCCTATTTTTCCAATCACCATATTTTTTTTTGTTTTTTGAATATTTCATCGTAAAACGGACAGCTTCTCTATATCTTCTGTGCATTCCTTTTAACTGATTTAATTTGTAGTTTTCACTACAATTCATCCACTCACTATTCCAAAAAGCTAATGCTTCTAGTAATGTATTAGCAACTTCAACAGGTATTTTATTCATAGTTTTTTCCTTGTTTAGAAGCCACTTCATTATGACTTCATTATATGTACGTTGAAATAAGTACCTTTGGAAAAAAAAACTTATTTCACTAACTATACGTGGTATAAACGTGTTTTGTTAACCAAATGAGGAAAAAAATTTTGAATAATTACTCAACAAGCACTCAACAGCCGAATCCAACCTGTAAAATAGCCAAAAAATACGGCTTAAACCTCCGATTTATACACAATAATACTCCCAAATATTTCCCAGAAAACAGCCAAAACATACAATCTACATAGTAAATTTATTCATCTACTATCAATATTTACTCAACATTTACTCAACATTTTGATATAAATATCGTCATATTTATTGGGATAAAAATTAATTTATTCCGTTTACTTATCAAGGAGTAAAAAAATGAAAACTTATAAAGTAAATGTTCGTGGTGAACAAAAATTTTGTGTCGTTGTAGAAACAGGTGTTGTTGCTGCTAATGGCAGACCTAAAGTTAAAAGGTTTTTTAGTAGTAAAAAAAATGTTGCTGTTGAAAATGCAATGGAATTTTTGCGTACTAATGACACTCAACCAGAAGTTACAAAACAAACTAAAAATTATCCTCTAATTAAAGTTTATGATGAATTATGGGATGATTGGAGAGTTAAGGTTGCTCTTAAAGAAAAAAACCCAAAAAAGAAGAAAACCCTCGCACAAGATACAATGACCAGGTACGAGGAGTCTGCGAAGGCACTTTGGAAAGTTCGTAATGAAAATACTAATATTCATGCGATTGATAAAAAATGGGTTAATCAGTTTATTAAAGATTTAAACTCTTATCATAGTGAATCACAAGCATATCGTATCTATGCTGTATTTGAAAAAATTATGACAAAAGCGGAGCAGTTAGATATTATTGAAATATCTCCAACTCATGCTTTTGCTAAAGATAGACCAACTTATACTGCTCATGGTAAAAAATCTATTGATCAGGATGAAATGAAAAGAATACTTAAACAGATCAAATGGTCTTATGATAAGTATAATTCTCAAACTGCATTTTTATTATTGATCCAGGCACATACTGGAGCAAGATGGGGTGAGATTGCAGCTCTTACTATTGGTGATATTGATTTCAAAAAAAACAGAATATCAATCAATAAATCAAGATCGGCAAAAACTGGTAAAGTTGGATTAACTAAATCAGGTCATTTACGATCCGATGAAGCTGATATGGGTGAAAGAGTTGTGCCAATATTTCCGCAATTTACTGACATGATTGCAGATTATATTGATCATTCTAATCTTAAAAATGAAAATTTATTTGATTGTACTTACAAAGTTACACAAGATACTTTTATTGCTGCTTGTAAAAGAGCAGGGAGTACACAAAAAGAAACAAAGATATTTAGACGTTTTGTTTCAACCAACCTTCGTAAGCAGGGAGCTACTCGTGATGATGTCAGATTGGCACTTGGTCATAGCAACGATGCCACGCAGGATATTTATGTTACTCATTCTTATCAAAATGCAGATAATCATGCTGCAAAGCTATTCAAAGCATTGAACAGCTAATTTTTGAATCCTTGATAAGCTTTTAATATTGGGAGGTCTAATCATACAGACCTCCTTCTTTTTTTGCTTGTACGGTCAAATATGAGCTTCTTTTTTAGAAACATTTATGCAAATTATGGAGTTTTCGTAAATATCTGACTAAAGTTGATGCTTGGACCGTTCTTTCATTCTCCATAGATGGATAAAGTTTTTTAACTCTAAAAGTTTTCATATCTTTATAAAAAATTAGCATTGCAGGTATTTTGCTTTGCCTAGCCAACTTCATCGTTGCTGTACAATTTTTGTATGTTTGACCTTTATCGTACGCGTGTTCGATCAATAACAATGGTTGATAACATTTACTGCATACCTCAACCAGGTCTATATCAACAGCAGCTAAATTATCTATTGTTCTATGCCATTCGTTAAATGGATTTCCCTTTTCAAAATAACTATATCTTGGATTCACTAATACTTTTTGGTGGAATTAAATTTAATTTCTTTTTTAATTCGTAATTCTCAATACGCAGTTCACTATTCTTATCGTATGCTTTTTCTAATTGTTTGCTGACAAATTTTAAATTAGATTTTAATTCTTTTATTTCATTTTCTAAATTAGTTTTTATCATTGTCTTTCTGCACTACCCAAATTCTAAACCCATTTTTTACTTTTCTTTGAATTACACCGAATTTACCTCTATTAATTTTATTTTGATAATTTCTTAAAGCATTCATAAATGATGTTACTTTTTTGTCATTGTATAGATAAGATTCTTTTGACTCAAAAAAAACACTATCTCCAATTTTCATTTTTTTAATTGTGTCAAAAAATTTTCTTTTTGGATGTGAATCTGGAATTGGAATATTTTTTTCTATTTTAAGCATTTATAACAGTTATTTTTTTTGATTTTTTAATAAAAGATTCACCCTGATCAGTAAGATTTAAACTTCTTTTTTTATATTTGTCTTTGTAGATATACCCTCGTTCAATTAATCCATTACAACATTGTGCAACACTCGTATAAGAAGTTATTTCTAATCCATCCTGAATTTCTTTTAGTGATGGAGAATAATCGTTTTCTTCCCAAAAATTATGTACGAATTTTAATATTTGGCTTTGTCTAGGTGTCATTTTCTTTTCTTCTTTTTCTTTAATGCTTTTGCTAAAGCTCTTTTGCTTTGTGGTGCGAGATATTCATTTTTATTATATGCTAATTGTTCAAGTGAACTTGATCCGCCTACAAATTTACCTGAATTAAAATTGCTTTTGTTAGGATTTTTTATTGAAGTTTTGTATTGATATTTACTCATTAGTTAAACCTCCTTTTGTTACCTTCTTTTTAAATTCAATAAGCTGCACAACTTTTTTAGAAATTTGTTTTGGTATACGAATAATTGGTAGTGGAAATTGATCCCATCCATATTTTTTACGCAATATTTTTTCAATTAAATCTGTGTTCATAAATCACCATTNTTTTTCATTTGTAGTGCGTTGGTCATAGATAGATATGCAGCTCCATCTATGTAATTATCTCGGCTATACGAATCAGGATTAGAAGCTCTTGCGATCTTAACACCTGCCATACACAAAGTTACCTGGTCAGCTCGTATAGGTGTTTTTAAAATAACACTCCATATCTTCGCAATATCATCGTGGTTTTTATCAAACTCACCGTAGATACTTTTTCTTTCACCACTAACCAGGAGATCAGCTTGTTCAAGAACTTCTGTAACTTGATTGTATAAATCCATTACAAAGGTTTATCCAACATTTGCAATCCAATATATTTAAAATCAGGATTGTTTTTGCTAACATTTTTGTAACCCTGAAACTTNATTGTTTCTCCTGCCTTTACATCACGAGATACTCGCAACGATCCATAGTAATCATGTTTTTCATCTGATTTACTGTTTGGCATTATGTTTCCTTTTCCTTCTTTTAATTCAAATGTACTCATATATCCCATCCATCGTCTGTTGGTTTATTTCTAGTTAATAATGCTCGTTTGTTTTCGTAAATNTTTTTTAGCTGTTCATTACTTTCAATTGGTATTTCATCTTTTGTATAAACACTTCCAAGTTGACCAAGATGTTTTACACCNTCAAGTGCAGCACTAATTCTTGCAAATTCACTTTCAGATACTCCAGGAGAAAAATCATCTTCATAATCTTTTATAGGAGGAATATGTTTCTTATCTTTCTCCTGTGTATCACTCGCATCGTTATTGTTTAACTCATCAATAGCTTTTCCATTGTGAGCTGCTATTTGCATCTCATCAGCAGATGCAAATTCTCCTCCATCTAATCCTGCTCTAGCCAAACAAATACCAAGAGAANNTGTCATTGCATTTTCTGTTGCACTTGTTTTNTTAACAGGTGATGAATTNCTTATTTCTTCAGCAATACCAACAGCAATCATATTTTTTTTAATCCATAATTCTGTCGTTGCTACTACTGATCCTGCAAAAATCATTTTATCATTATGAAAAATTGGATCACGAAATTCTACTCGTGATATATAACTTGCGTCAGTTCCAAAATATTTTCTAAAAATATGATTTCTTGTATTAACTGTTGCGTAATACTTGTTGTGAATTCTTACTTTATCTTTCGGTGAAAGTTTACTTACTTCAATAATCGCTTCTTTTAATTTTATATTATCGGCAGTTTCAGTAGCCATATAACTCCTTTGCTTCGTTCAAATATTTATCTCCGATGTTCCACCAAAATTTCAGATTGCCATATTCATAAAAATTTGGCTCTATAACTTCAAATGGGTTTTTAAGTTTTGCAACTTCTTGTTTCTTCATGCAATTAACAACTAATTCGTTGAGTGCAGCTTTATGATCTCTTTCACGAATATCATAAACTTTATGGTCTTTCGGTGTTGCCTGGACTATAAAAGTTGGTATTTTCGTTGCATGATAATACATTGATGCTTGTTGCAAATGACTTTCTTCTGGCTCATCTTTTAACTCAGGAAAAAAATAACTATGTGTACCATCCTTTTTCTTTGCACCTCGTTTGCTCCATTTTGTTTTTAATTCAACAAGAGCTGTTGGTGTTTGTATGTCTGTTCTTCCAATAATCGGAATGACTAGTCTATCATCTTCGTAACTAACATAATATTCAAATACAACTTTAGCTCTTTTATCTTTCCATTTGATACCAACATCTTTTAATCCTAAAAATATTTGTTCTATTGTTGCATTGATAAATTCTTTATCATTCTTCCATTGCATTTCATCTTTTTCATCGTTCCATTCTTTATAACCGTCATAATGAAATATTGGTCTAACCCTGCCTGATATATCGGCAGTAACACTATCTCCTGCAAGAACTCCACAACGCATTTTAGAACTACCCTTCATCTTTCTTCTTTTCTCCTGGTTGCAATGAAGGTATTTGTAAATCCAAACATCAAGAGGAGTAGTAGCTTGTGTTGGAGAAAAATGGTCTAGTCCACGATCTAAGAAGTAACCAGGTATTATCTTTGCATCACTAGGAATATTAATTACATTGGAATTACTACTCATGGTGAGTAGAAATATCCTATTAAATCTTATTTAAAAAGAACAAATCTACATGGTAGGTAGAAATATTCGTAGTTTGTATGTAGTTTCTTGTGAAAAAAGTGAATAAAACTTGTTAGTAAACTAATTATTGTATTTCAACAGGCAGATCATTAAGATTATAAGCAGCTATGAATCTTGNATATCTTTTTAATTCTAAAGTTCTTGGTTGACCATCATAAAAATTTCTACAAATAAATTCTTTATCATTTTTTCTTGATATAGTACCGCCACCAATCATTTGATCATCTTTTGATTGATATAAACCAAGTGCTTGATCCTTAATTCTTGTTGAATTATTCCACTCATCATAGAAATTTATCATATTATAATAATGACCTTTTGGATCATTTTTATCAATAATAATAATAGTTTTTTTATTTATCCACCATTTAGGAGCTGCTTGGATACCTGTAAGTATAGGTCTTTCTTCATCATCGGCATACATTTTAATAGTATTTTCACTAATATATCCATTAACTTGTCTATTTAGCTTTGTTGCTACTAATTGATTTATATCAACTTCTAAATATTCTGCATATTTATATAAAACATCTAAAGCAATATTATTTTGTTTCATGTGTCTGCTAACAGACCGATGATCAATACCTAAAAAATCAGCAGCTTCTTTTTGTGATTTACCATTTATTTTTTCTGTTTTAAATAANAGAGCTAAATTGTGCATNNTTTTCCTNTTTGTGAAAATTGTCATATTATTTATCCAAAATTGTATCAATAGACATATAATGTACAATTAAGTTACATAAAAGCATTATTATGACATAAATCTACCATTAGTGTAGATATATGCGTATGGATTATCTTCATGCAACGAAGGAATTGGCTAAAAACTGTTACTTTGTTGTTTGGAAAGATCCAACAGAAGGTGATGGCATTTGGAAAGAAGAATGGGATAGTAAATCATCTACGAACATAAATGTTGGTTGGATGGAAGAAAACCCAAACGATAAAGGCGATTNTGTTCTTTATTGCAGCAAAGATTTTAACCCAGAAATAAAAGAAAAAGGNACNGANATNTANATTCCGAAGGGTTGCNTCATTGCTCGTTTTCAATGTGTTGTTGCAGATCANGGAGANTATTTTGAAACAATCACAACAATTAGATAAAGATAATAAAGAACTAGCAAAGCAATATTTAGATAATAAAGCGATGCATTATGCAAAGATTGTTGAAGAAACAAATAATTATTGGAAATCGTATTACAAAGATTGCTTTATAGCTGCGGAGAGAGAATGCTTGTCGAAAAGTGGAAGCTCCTCCTAAAAGTAATAAACACAAAAAGTTTGACCAAAGCCGATGTCCAGGTTGCGTCAGCGATATTAGAACATCATAATACTAAAACCAGGCAAACATATCCAACAAACAGAAGATTGGTAAAAATAACTGGCTTATCACTACGACAAGTCCAACACTCCACAGCCAAACTACACGAACTAAAGCTTGTTTATAAGTTGTCAATTAGGGGGAAAAACCACTTCAAATTAACAGAAGAAGAATACTTAACCCATGCAGATATATGCGTTTTAAAGCCAAAAACTATGAACAAACCTGCACCTCCTACTAAACCTATTACTTATATAGATATAAATAAAACAATTAAGAAGTTCGCAAAGAATTCTAATCCTTACTACAAGCAAGTTGTAAATAATGGATTAGGTTACCATCAAAATATGGAAAATAAATATATCCGGATGATGGGTAAAAAATTATCACAGCATCGTTACAATGAATGGTTAGAGCAAGTTGCTAATAAAGATACTAAACAAGAAGCTCTCTCCTATGCAAAACATTTATGCGGATAACGGAACACGATTTAGATCAATTATATTATGATGCTTTTTTAACGGATCAACGAATGCCTAGTGCTACTCGTAAGCAAAAATTAACCTTTTGGATGGANATGAATAGNNTTGATTGGNTAAATTATGGNGATAGTGAGCCAAAAATNAGNTTATCNCCNNGAAGTATATCTCGTTGGGAATTAGCATTAAGACTTATCCAATTNATNCAAAGTGATGAAGATCGTAANATTATTTGGCTTAGAGGTAAACGATTATCCTGGAGTAAGATTGGAAGATTAACAGCACTTGATAGACGTAAAGTTAAAAACAANTANAGCGAATTATTAATGACAATCATTGCAAGAATAAAACAAAACTTTAAGCTGCAAGATAAAGAAAAAATATACCGACTCATTGCTCCAAAGTATGATTAAAAAAAATATTTTTTTTTATTGACAGTTTTGACAATTTTACTCTATTTTATTACTAGACTCGAAGAAGTTTCTTTTTTTTCCAAACATTATGAATAAAGTTATNAAAGCACAAGGCAGACCGCCAAAGTACAACCAATCCAGGAATGCCGTAAAGCGAATACTGGAAGCATTAGCAGTTGGTGAAAGTATTAGAAAAGCAATAGCAAAAGAAAATTTATCCTGGAATACATTTCGTAAGTGGATGAATGAAAAGCCAGAATTAAGAGAACAATACGAACAAGCAAAGAGTGATGGCATACATTACACTTTGGATGCCGTTGAAGATCAATGTAAAGATATGATTAAATCTGCAAATGATAAGACAGCTAATCTCAACAGCATTAAAGCATTAGATATTTTAGTGAAGCATAAACAGTTTCTTGCTTCCAAGTTAAGTCCAAAAACATTTGGCACAGATAAACAACAACTATCATTAACNAACAACAAGGGTGAAAAGTTTTCAATTGAATGGAGTAAATAAATGGATGATGAAATACTAAATGAGAACGATCCATTTGTTACGTTTTATTTAATAACAAATAGCATTACTCATAAGCCAGA
>FUFK010067505.1_pt1 | contig 14519 bp, 9 predicted proteins | sample 1021851 | NCBI WGS metagenome assembly FUFK01 (sample SAMEA51879418, study PRJEB19060) | metagenome | reverse complement strand
TAAGTGAAGGGGGATTAATTTCCCCCTTTATCTTTTGGTGAAACCTGCACCGAAATACAAGCCAGTGATTGCAGCGACTAAGTTTGTATCAAGTGGCGTTATTACGAAACCATTAAATGATTTCCACATCATAGCCTTATCAGGCCCGAATAACCAGTTAGCAAAACCTCCTTGTAGTTCTGAGTAACCTACAGTTACTAGCCAAGGAGTATCAGGATAGATTAAAGGAACTACCTTTGGTAGCACAATAATCGAGAATACAGCAGACAGTGCTATGATTCTCCTAGTCCACGCAAAATGCATATCCTTTGAACCATACTCCCTTACAGAAGTATTAAGCTTTTCCTCTGCTGTCAAAGCAGTTATATACATCTTGTTGTCTTCTTGTTTGGCCTTAATGTTCTGGCCCCATATACTCATTACCCCACCTAGTATGGTTGAGGTCAAGAGTGTAAATATCTCCATTGGGAATCCACCCATGTCTCTCTCCTTATAATCCTAATGCATTCATTTGACTGACATACCCACCTTTATTGTATACAGGTCTACCTAGTCTTCTAAGTTCATTCGTTATATAAGCTGAATTGTTTTTAGCAGGATCTTCTAATATTGATGATAAAAGAGTAATTAGTTCAGATTGTTTTTTAGCCTGTTCATTTATACCTTTTTCATCTGTTTCTTCACCTATATATTTTAGTGGTGGTATAGATTGATCTAGTTGTTTCATACGTCTATACAGTCTACCTATTTCACTTTTCTTGTGACTTTTTCTAAAGTTGTGTAGTTGTAGTAGCAGAGGCTTTTCATTTTTAATTTTTAAGCTAACTTGCTCTCTTAAATTAGCTGCAGCACCACCTGTTCTTTCTACCATCTCTCTTTGTTTTTTATCCATGTCACCTTTACCACCATAGTAAAAACTTCTTAGTTCAGTTTTCTTTTGTTCATATGGCAGACTCTTATAATATTCAGAGTTAACAAAAGGTTTTACAATATCCTCAGATAATTCTGACAATTCCTGTTTGTATACATCTTTATATTCAGGAACGGAACTTGCAGGCACAAACTTATAAGATGGTATATCTAATCGAAGTAGTTCAGATTCAACATCATCAATTACCTTTGCAGCACCCATACCAGTAAATTGCTTTGCTACAGGTAAGAACTGTTGTTCCTGTTTCCTTGCTGTTGGTGGTATGTATCTATAAGTATCTTCTTCACCAAACACTTCTTTCTCTAGATATGTTCCTCTAAATAACTGCTTGGCAAATTCATCTATAGCACCATCTAATACATATCCCATTGGGATACCTTTATCACCTAGTTCAGTTTCTAATGATTGAAAGTCTCTTTCGTAACTTATTCTTCTCTCTTCAGATCCTAATGTCTTTGCTAAATCTCCAGGTGCTTTAAATGGTGTAAGGTATCCTTTAAGATAATGTCCTACAGTTGTGCCTACTAGCTTACCTATCTGTTTTAATTGTTCAGGATCTTCTGAGCTAAATATAGTTTGAGAGCTTCTTGCAAAGTTCTGAATGAACTTAGGTAGTGGTCCAGCCCTATCTACCTGTAATCCTGTAAAAGCTTGTATACCTTCCGTTATATGGGAGTCATCAAAAGGTAAACCATCTCTCAATCTTATATACATCTCTGCTCCAAATAAGAAAGGAGTTAAAGGAAACAATGGAGAAAGATCTACCGTCTGACCTTTAGCCTTTATTGTATTATATCGCTCCCCTCCTATTTCTTCTCTAATAGCAATAGCCATGCTTAACAAAGCACCACCCTCAATAGTCTGTACTATACCTGATCTTATATCAGAAATATCTTGAAGCCTTTCTCCTGCTTGTCTATTTAAATCATCAAACTCATTAGATAATTTATTTATTTCTTTTTTAATATGATCTTTACCTTTTGCTTTTAATAGCTTTTTCCTCTCTTGTAGAGACATAGTTTTTAAAGAATTTAATTCTTCTTTTATTTCATTTATTCTTTGTCTTTGTTTCTTTGCTAATTCTTTTCCACCAGTAGCTTTTTTGTTTAGCAACCTTGTACCACCAGCTATAGACTTTACCAGCCCACCTCCTAGTCTATTAATATTNTATGCAATCATATTNGCTATAAAGTTAGGGAAAGGTATTAATGCTTTAATTGCAGANGATTGATTTACTCTTTCTTGAATAGAATTTATAAGTCTACCTGCACCAAANAATACTACATCATCACCTGCTCTNCTATTTTGATATGTTAAATTATAAGCAGTAGATAAAGATTTAGAAACCATATCATCATTTAATAAATTTAACTTATTCTGTTTGATTAAATCTATTATACCAGTAACATTATCATCTACAATATCACCTCTATTAATACCCTGNTTTACCTGATTATCTAATTCTGCCATAAATCCTGCTGATTTTATAGCTCTNTCCTGCATCCTTGAAAGAACATTAGCAGCTAAAGAATATTTGTGTAGTGATTTTAATACTGGACCTGCACCAACTTTTGCTTGTACGTCTGTTGAAAAGTAATCGTCAAATACTCTGAATAGTTTCTTATCAGCTTCATCAAAGTTATTTGCAACTATTCTAGCTAGTTCAACGCTTTCAAAAGGGTTTAATAAATTTTTAGTAAGCCCAAGTGCATCCTTTCTCATTGGTATTTTAGGAGCATCTATTCCTAATGCATTAGACTCCCAACCAATAAAAAACTCATCTAAAAATGTATCTAAGGTTTGACCTGGAACTCTCATCACAGATCCAAATACGTTACGTAAAACTGTAGCAGGTTGGGTTACGAGAAGGGAACGCCATATATCTACACTAAGACCAAACTTAGTTGCTATAGCTTTTTCTATTTCTCTTTCTTTTTCTAAAGCCTTTAACTGTGCTAGTTGCGTATCTGTAAGTTTTTCTAATGCCCTATCTAATTTCCTGCCTAATATTGATTCACCTTTAAGTAGTCTCTGTATTTCTGATTGAGTTGCAAGTTTAGATGCAGCTATAGATGTTTCAGCTTTTACAATGTCTTTTATATTAGCCTCAGTTAAACCATTTTTTTTCATAGCTCTTGCTATAGACTCTGGTAATAAGTCTGGATTTTCCTTAGAAAGTTCTAATAAACTTGCAGCCTTTTCAGTTATTCTTTTTGTTGGATCGTCTAAAGTTATTTCTATTTGTTTAGCTGCTTTAGAGTTTGGTTGAGCTTCTTTTATAAATAGTCCTGCATCAACAACAAACCTAGTTACGTCATCAAACATTTCTTCAGTAAGAGTTTGATCAAACAACCTAGTTACTTCTTCATCAGACTCACCCTCACCTTTTAAAAACTTCTTACCTCTTTCAATACCAGCTTTGTCAAAGAACAGTCCATTCTCTTTTACATATTCTTTTAATGATTCATCTTTCTTTTTTACTGACAGAGGTTTTAGTTTATCTACGGATATGTCTAATACTTTTCTGTCATCATATAAATCTGTTGTAGGATTTTTTTCATTTGCATATGTAGTAGGTAAAAACTCTACCTTTGCCATATCTCCTTCTACATCTATTATCCTACCAAATTGTGCATAATTATCAGCATCAGGCGTAATAGTATCTGATGAAACATATACACCTATCGTATCTGCCTGTTTATCTACACCTGTAACTGAAGGAGTTTGGTCATCTATAAAATCCTTCATATTAGTAAATTTAGCTGCTTGTCCTTGTTGAGTTGCAGCTTCTGCTTGATCTATTATAGATTGTATATTCTTTGTTGCTGACTTACCTAACTTAGCCCCTATACCACCAAATAAACCACCAGCTAAACCTGATATAGCAGCAGGCAAAGCTAAGTCTTTTGCTTCTATTTCTTCTTGTATACCAAATCCATCTGGACCTTTTACGCTTTCTACAGCAGCAGCACTAACTGCACCCAAGGGAGCTTCTATAGCAGCCCCTGACACTACTCCTGTAGTAATAGGACGTTTTACAAATGCATCAGAAATAAACTTTTTAAGAAGTGGTCTACCTGCAGCAGTAGCAACTGCTTTACCTACACCAAGACCAAATATATTTATGGGGTCTAGTATAGCTTTACCAGCATACTCAGCTACAGTTTCTAATCCAGATTGTTCTCCAGCAAAATCTTCAAGATCTTCATCAACAGCTTTGTATAATCTGCCTAGTGCAGCTTTATCTTCTTGATCTTCTATTGCATCTATATCATTTTTAAACATCAATGCAAGTGCAGTATTAGCCTGAACACCTCTATAATCACCTAGAAAGTTTTCTAATGCCTCTTGTTTAGAAGTGACAATTTTACCTTGTCTATCGGCATAGTCGAATAACGTATCCACATAATCTTGATTGTTAAGAAATTGCTCTGTTGTTAGTTCAGTCATTTCATGCCTTTATCTGTTTGCTTCTATCTGTTTTTTTAGTCTATCTTTTGGATTAAATAAACCTCTACGTTCTCTACTTCTCTTTAAAGGATCAGTTGATTTTGTTTCTCCCTGTTGTTGACTAGGACTACCTATTGATATATCTTCTAGTTCTACGCCTGCCTCTCCTTTTTCACCTGTTCTTCTAAATTTAAGAGTATAGGTTGTTTCTTTTCCATCTTTTTCTACTACAACTATCCTTGTTAATGGATCGCCTCTATAAGTTGAATAAGTATCAAGTTTAGTTAATTCTTCAAAACTCATACCAGTAAGTTCTTTAACTCTAGGCTTAACATCTTTAATTTGTTCTTTAGTAACAATATTTCTAACTGTATCCTGTTCTAAATCTTTTCTTCTGTCTGCTATGTATCCTGGTATTTCTTCTTTATCTAGTTTTGACATTTCATTTTTTATAAACTCTACACCATTTGCAAGTCCAGTTTGTCTATTAGGATCTGTCTTAGTAGATTCTTTAGCCCACTCTATTAAAGTTTGAACATCTTTAAATACTTTTTGTTCATCACCTTCTTCATATTCTCTACTTGCTAATACATTTGCAACTAACATTCGCATTTGTCCTGCTGTTTCAATAGCATTCTTATCAGTTGTTACGCCTCTCTCTTTCTTATAACCTGTAACATTACCTAATGCATCTCTTTGAGTAATAAGTTTTTGACTATTACCTATAAGAACAGCAACATTCTTTTCTAGATTACGAGTAACTGTGTCTGTAGCAGAAGGATCTGTAGGAGTTACCTGTTCGTAAGGATCTTGTGTAACTTCACCTCTTCTTACTCTTTCCATTTCTTTTTGTATCTCTGGGGTAATTCCAGCTACAACATCTTGTTTTTGTGCTTCTGCTCTAGCTTTCGGATCTAATCCTCTTAAAAGTCTATCTGATGTTTTAGCTTCAGGACGTTTTAACATTTCACCCATTTGTTTATCTGTTGTAGATTCTTTAAGTTTTTCTACAGCAGGTTTGTAAGGATTATACAATGCTACTGGATCAAGTTCAGATCCTGCTCCTTTACTATTAATTACCTGATTAATTATGTTAGATCTAACTAATTTAGCATAATCAGAAGGATCTTTATTGGTTTGTCTAGATAGTTCTTCTCCTAACTGTAATTGAAAATTAGGATCTTCTATGTTTATTTGTTGATCTTCTTCAGCTAAAGCGTTAAATTTAGTTATAGCATTCTGTAATCCTTTGTCAGCTAGTATTGTTCTACCTATATCTCTTCTAGCTTCTCTAAGTTTTTTACGTGCGCTTACATTACTTGCAGCAGCTTTTCTTTCTTTATCTGTTTNATTATACCAATTAGTATAATCTAATTCTGCTTTTTGTTCTTCTTCAGCTTTCATTTGCAAATAAGCAGATGCTCTACCAGGTTTACCACTTAAAGCAAATCCTGCTTTTAAAGCTTCACCTAACAAAGAAGATGAGGTAGGAGCCATCATACCTCTAGGATTTTGTTTTTTAATATTGTCTCTTGGAGAAACTTCTTTATCCTCTGTAAGATTTAAATTATCTTCTGCCATTATTCTCTCCTACCCATTAAACCTGTCTCAGGCACTTCTTCAGTCTCTTCTTCTACTGGTGCTTCTTCAGTTTCTTCTTCTTCTACAGGATCTTCTAACATACCTTCATACTCTGATAGTTTTTCCATAGCTTCAGATAATCTAGTGTCTTCAGCACGTTTAGCTAATGGAACGTAATCAATCCCATCTCTATCTAATAACGTATAGGTCATATCAAGAATAGGTCCAAATATTAACAACATTACATCTTGAGTATATACTCCTGTAGCCCATCCTGAAAACACAATAGATCTTACAACTAGTTCTACAGGTATATCCATTTTAGCTGCAATAACAATTCTTTCATATGCTTTAGGTGACTCAATTCTGTCCATAACATAATTAAATGCATCTGCTGGATCTACAATCATGGGTGGTCTTTCATGTGTCTCAGCACCTAATTCACCTGTTAGAGATGAACCAGGTATAGGACCATCAAACATGGATTGTTGACTTTCATCCATACCCATTTCTTCTTCTACAGGTGTAACGTCCTGTTCCATTTCCATTGCCATGATTTAAACTCCCTATTAGCCCAATTCTGTTTTACTTATTGTACGTCCTATAGTTCCCTCAGTTGTTTTAAGAACTGCATTTTTTCTAGACATAAACGCTGATTTTAAACGAGCAGTTGATGGTCCAGCTTGAGCAGGTGTAGTAGATTCTCTAGCACCCATATACGGAACTGATGTAAAACCTCTTGGTCCTTTTCTTTGAAATCTTGGTCTAGCTTGTTTAGTAGGATCATCTCCAAAAGCACCACCTGCTAATTCTTTAAGACCTCTACCTACAACTTGCGATACTACATCACTTGTTCCACTAGTTTTAGAAGAACCTGTATCACCCATAATTAGTTCTGCACCTTTTTTAAAAACTATATCTGCTATAAAACCAAACATACTTATCTCCTATTAATTAAAAACTGCATCTATAACACCACCTAACAATCGAGTTTCGACTGCACTTCTAGATACTTGTTCTGCTAATTCTAAATCTTTATCAAAAGCAAATGAAGACAAAGCTAATTGATTTTGAAAAGCTGTTTCATTTAAAGAGGTAACTCTTGCAAAATTAACTTGATCCCTATATTCTTGTAGTAAGTTATTTTGTGCAGTCTGACTTATATTAAATAATGTACGGACATTATATTCATTCTCTGCATTTGCCATTGCAGTATTTGCAGTATTTATATTACGTCTATATACTGCATTTGCCTGATCAATCAATATGGCATTCTTTTGATTAAACTGTTCTCTAGTATTTCTTAATGTAGCATTAAATTGTGCTACAGTATTTTGTTGACCAGCATTAAATCTATTCATTGCATTCTGTTGTGATGCTTTAAATTGTGCAGCATTATTAAATAAACTCGCAAAGAACTGATCATTCTGTTGTTCATTAGCAGCGTTAAACTGTCTAGATGCATTTGTAGCTGCCTGATCATTAAATAATGATTGTACTCTATTTGCAGTATTAGTAACTCTAGCTTGTTGTTCGTTATTTAAATTAGCTAGATCTAATCTCATAGTCATCTGAGCATTTAGAACTTCTGCCTGTTGTCTGTTGTTTAGATTTAACTCTTGCATACTACGATATGTTTGTGCATCAGCAGCAGCTATAGGTGTAGCAGCTTCCATCGCAGCCTGTACAATAGCAGCCCCTGCCATACTAGAAGCACCCATACCTCTAGCAGCCAATCTTTGTTCAGCTAATCTAATAGCACCAGCAGCAAATGCAGGGACTTTACCATCTTCAAACTGAGCCATTAATCCTTCTAACTGACCCTGCACTGTGGCTTCTTTCTCCACTACACCTGTTTGTGCTTGAACAGTATCAGTTAAACCTTGTAGCTTTGCAGCTTCCATAGCTTCGTTTTTAACGTCTTCAAAACTTTTCTCTGCCTCAAAACTTGTTGCACCTGTCTTAGTTGGCGTAGCTACATCTGCCACACCTGCTGTTTGTGTAGCTATTTGTCCTGCTGTTTCATCTACAGCATATTTTTTATCATCTAAAAACTCATCTTCACCAGGAGTAATTCTTTCTAATTGTAATTCTGTTCCTTCTGGCATAGTAGGTGTTTCAGCAAGTTCAGCTTGTTTTCCTATAGCAGTTAGTTTACCATATTCGTCTGTGTAACCTGATCTAGTTCCTACGGATGTTTTAAATCTATCAAAGTCTTGACCACCAGCTACGTCAGTATACTCTCCAGCAAAACCTATTTCTCTACCTACTTTTCTATTTTTTAATCCTTCTAGTGTTTGCTCTAATGTTCCTAAACTTTGGCTACGTATGTCCTCAATAGATGGTAGTTCACCACCAGCTAATTCTTCACGTATCTTACCTGTCTCTGGATCTACATACTCTTGTTCTAATAATGCCCTAAGATTACGCTCATGCACTTGAGTAGGATTTAATTCAGGCTGAGTAGGTGCAGGTTGCGTTGGAGCAACAGGTGCAGGTTGCACTGGCATAGGTTGCACTGGCATAGGTTGTACTGGTTGTTGTCCTATTAAACCTTGTGCAGTTTCACCCTGATAAATTGGTCTAACTGTTCCTGTATCCATTTGTGACATTATATTCTCCTATTAAACTGGCCTTCTATTCATAAGAGATGTTCTACGCAATAAATTTTGTATTAATGCATCTCTAGGATCACTAGCCATTGGACCCATTGGACCTACTTGCTGATTGCTTGGAGTAGCTCTTGGTGCAGATGCAGCGAATTGAGCAGCTTGTTGTTGCACTGCTGGTTGCTGTCTTTGAGTTTGCATCTGTCTTTGTTGTGCCATCATCTCAGCAGCACGATTAGCCTGCTGACCTACACCTTGTATTTGTGCTAGTAAGTTAGCTTGTCCTGCTCTTTGAGTGCCTTGTATATCACCTCGTTGCGTTGTAGCTCCTCTTTGATACTGTTCTACACCACTACGGAAAGCACCTAGCTGTCCTCCCAAACCTGTTAGTTGACCACCAATGTCGGCACTAACATCACTTAATTCTCTACCTAATCCTGATATGTCTTGTGTTAGTCCTGTCTGACCTGCCATTAATCCAGCCTGTCCTGCAAACAATCCAGTAGGCTTTTGAGTAACTTCGCCTGTATCTGGATCTGTTACAGCAGCAGTACCTAAAGCACCTATCTGTGTGCCTAGTCCTGTTTGACCTGCCTGTAATGCAGCTTGATTTTCAGATAAAGTAGCTTGACCTCCTGCTAATCCAGCTTGACCTGCAAATAGATCTGTCTGACCTTCTCCTGCCTGACCAATACCTGCTTGTATACCTGCNTGACCTGCAAATAAATCTGTTTGACCTTCACCAGCAGTTCCAATACCTGCCTGTATATCTGCCTGACCTGTAGCTAACTCTGCTGTTTGACCCATTAGAGTAGGAGCTTGACCTTCAGCAGCAGTTCCTATTTGTGTTCCTATACCAGTTATTTGACCACTTAAAGGGTCTACTACATCTCTTACGCCTTGTATCTGACCACCTAAAGGATCTACAACATCTCTTATACCTTGCTGACCTGACATTATTCCAGCTTGACCTGCAAATAAGTCTGTTTGACCTGTTCCTGCTGTACCGATTCGATCTGATACACCTTGAACAGCAGATGTAACTGGACCCAGATCTACAGGATCAGGTGCAGTCATATTAAGTGTAGTAGTTCCACCACCACTAGGGATACCACCTACATTAGCGTTATTAGCGTATCTAACACCTGCAATAGTTACAGAATCATCTAAATTATTTATATTAGGTTTTCCTCCCCTATCTTCATTTTTACCATATCTATTAAAATGATCTGCTGCATCAGCAAATAAACCTTGAGAAATAGCTACGGTAACGTCTGGATTTTCTGTAAGATATGCTGTCTGCTCTGCATCAGACATTACATATCTACCATCTGCTAATTGTATAGGCATCNTACTTNCCCCTCTCTAATACTTTATCTAGTTTATCNTCTANNCTNTGTAGAGCATCCGTAACCATTCTCATGTCCTCTCGTAGCTCTTGCTTGGTAGAGTAGTCTTCTCTAGTACGATTAAGGAGAATATCTATTCGCTTTACTTCTCCCATTAAATTCCTGAACATCCATATCGCAGGTGCAATCACCAGCGTTAATACTACGTTCCAAAAAATTACTGGTGATATCTCGCCCATCATTTTTTATTCCTTCACTACTAATTCTGTTGCAGATATTGCAGTACCTGCAAATACACTNGNNCTATCTGCTGTCAATCCAAGTGTACCATCTTCTTGCACAAAGTACTGTTGTCCTGCTGTTAGGCTAGACTGTTGATCATTAACTGTTCCTATTACATCTACATTTACAAAACTGTCACTTAAATTTATTGTATTACCCATACCATTACCGTGAACCGTACAATAATATCTAGTTGGTTCTGTTGCATCACTAGCTATAGCTATAGTTACTTTAGCACCCGAAGTTCCTGCTGTACCTGTAACGGTTACACCAGTGGTATACTGACTTCCTCCTGAATCTTTAAAGTGCAAAGGATGACCATCATTAGTATTATCGGCCTGATCAAATATATATGTATGTCCTTTTAATAACTGTATAACAGGGTTTGCTACACCATCTAAATAAAATATACCACCAGCTACAGTCACTGTGATTGTTTCTGTATTACCATGAAATGAACAAGAGTTAGCTATGCCAATGTAGTTTTCTGTAGTGAGGTTTGTTGGTATTGCATTCTGTAGCACTCTTACAGTGCCATCATCCCCATCACCTTGATCTTTGTAACCAATAACTACTTTTTCTGAACTACTATCAAAATCAAGACCCATATATTCTGTGGCAGCATTAAACTCAGTCTCTCCTGCAAAACTTATATCTGTTCCTGACACCGTACCAAGAATAAACTTACCTTTATTTGAATCACCTTGATCTCTATAAATTACAACAGCTTTGTTTGCAGTAGTATCAAATACAACTTGATTGTACTCTGCTACTGCTGAAGATTTATATGTAACTGTAGTTCCAAAGCTAATACTAGTTCCACTCACTGTACCAACAGTAGCTTCTCCCTCATTACTATTACTACCATTTCTTCCAACCGCTAATACTTTTCCTGATGTAGTATCATATGCAACATCAACAGCAGCATGACCGCCACTGTTTGGCAAAGTTGTCGATGATCCAAAACTAATGCTAGTTCCAGATATTGTGCCAACTATTCCTCTAGCATTACTGTTATCACTATAAACAATCACACTTTTATTATTTGCACTGTCAAATGTTGAAGCAGCTCCTCCAGACATATTTACACTATGAAAAATAACTTCCGAACCAAATGATATATAGGGATCACTAGATGTATCTACAGTGCCAACTACACAAGCACCATAATCACTATTACTACCATCAGCGTAAGTAACAAGCACTTTATTTAAGTTACTGTCAAATGAACAATCATTATAATACGTGCTACCAGAATGAAAAACTACAGGATTACCAAAACTAATACTGTTGTCACTTGGGTTTACACTTCCTACAACAGCAGTGCCATAGTTAGTATTATTACCATCTCTAAATACAATAACAATCCTATTTGAATTGGAATCAAATGTAGCACCTATCCACTCAGTATTACCTGTCTCAAATGTTACAGGAGAACCATATGATATACTTGTTCCTGATACTTGACCCACAATAGCCTCACCTGTTTGGTCATTACCATTTCTATAGATAAGAACAGTCCTATCGCTATTGCTGTCATAAACTACACGAACATAGTTTGCAGCAGTAGAAGTAAACTCTGCTTCATCGCCAAGTGATTGTGCAGCACCACTAACCACACTGACAGTACCTGCACTATTAACCACAACAGGCTTACCATTAGCTATAGCACCAGATGCAATCGCTCTGTATTTACCTTTTTCTGTTGGTGGTACTGTACGCATCTTTACCCTTTCACCAATAACTTAGTAGCAGACAGTGCTGTTCCTGCTGTTACTGAAGGACTATCTGCTGTTTCACTTAATGATCCATCTGTTTGTACAAAATATGTTTGTCCTGCTATAAGGTCTAGATTTGCAGCTGGACGAAAAACAATAGAGTCTCCTCTGTTGGATTGATCACCTTCAGAATAAATAACTACTGCTCTTTTAGCATTGGAATCATAAATAATTCTATTTCTATACGCAGTGCCTGTACTATATTTATTTTCTGAACCAAAAGATATAGATGTACCACTTACTGTTCCTACAATTACAACTCCATCACTACTGTCGCCAGCATCTCGATAAGCTATTAAAACAGTGTTACTGGTGCTATCAAAAGTAGAAGATATAGTATCTGTTCCTGCTGCATTAAAAATAGCTTCAGATCCAAAACTAATACTATTGTCACTTGGATCTACTGTGCCTACAACAGCAGTGCCTTGATCACTATTTGAACTATCTTGAAATGCTATTACTACTTTATTATTAGAGGTATCAAATGTAGCTGTTTGATGACCAGAAAAGTTAGCATTAAAAGCAACCTGAGTTCCAAAAGAAATATCAGTACCGCTTACAGTACCAACGATAGCATTTCCCCTATTAGTTCCTGAAGATAATGTGTAAGCAATTACTACTCTATTATTTGAACTGTCAAAAGTAATACTATCAGCTTCGTGATTTGCTTCTGCTGAAGTGTATACAACTGCTGTTCCAAAACTAATACTTGTGCCTGATACAGTACCTACCCTAGCTGTACCATAACCACTATTGTTTGAATCTGTAAATGCAACTACAACTTTATTACTATTAGTATCAAATGTTGCAGCAGCAAAATCTGCCCCTGCCGTTGAAACATCCGTTGCTGAACCAAAAGATATAGATGTACCACTTACTGTTCCTACTATACCTTTCATTTTGTTGCTGTCACCAATGTCTTTAAAAAACCCAACAACTTTATTATTACTGCTATCAAAAGTTAAAGATGTTCCTCCTATAGAAGCACTCTCAAATACTGTAGCACTTCCCCAACTAATGCTGTCATCACTAGTATCTATAGTTCCAACTAAAGCAGTTCCATAGTTTGAATTACCATTGTCTCTATAAATAAGAACAACTTTGTTATTACTACTATCAAACGCAAGGGCGTTAGAATCACCAGTGGATAGATTAGAAGAATCATATTGAACCACTGATCCAAACCCTACTGTTTGTACTATTTGCGGTATGTTCTCATCTATTGCACCTTGAGTATTTACAAGAACTTTAGCACCGTCTGCTGCTGAATGTGCTGATGTACCTATGAAGTTTTCTGTTGTGAGGTTTTCTGCTTCAAAAGGAGCAGTTAAAACATTAGCACAACCGTTATTGCTATCTGTATCATCCTCATAAGCTACTAAAAACTTATCCGCATTAGTATCGTATCCTATTCTTATTTCATTAGCAGTGTTAGTGTTGACTACCATCGATGATCCTAATGTTATATCAGTGCCACTGACTGTGCCTTCTACAACAGTCAGCTTTGAGCTATTGCTGTCATCGTGATACGCAAGAGCAACTTTATTTCTATCTGGATTAAAAGCCACTGCTGCACCCATATTAACAATAGTGCTTGTCACTAATGTTGTACCAAAACTAATACTTGTTCCACTAACAGTGCCAACAGCTACCTCTAAATAGCCACTATTATCTGAGTTTCTCCAAGCAGCAACCATTTTATTAGCGTTGCTATCAAAAGCTAATCCTTGAACTGTTCTAGAGCTTCCTGAACTAACTTCTACCTCACTACCAAAACTTATAGAAGTTCCACTAACAGTACCAACAATAGCATTCATTTTTTCACCATGAGTCCCGTATGGGCCTTTTTGATAAAAAATAACGATTTTATTGTTACTACTATCAAAAGCAATATTAGTTCGACTAATCTGACCAGCACTAAACTCTGCAACACTTCCAAAACTAACACTCGTGTCTGATACAGAGCCAACAATAGCTTTACCTTTATCACTATCTGCATCATCTTCATATGCTATAACAACTCTGTCACTATTGCTGTCATAGGCAGCTGCCATATATTGTGTTTGTGCGCTCTCAAAAACAACCTTAGAGCCAAAAGTACCGTCAGAGGGTTTATAAACAATAGCCGTTCCGTACCTACTATTTCCTATATCTTGATAAGCAATAAGCACACGATCTAAATCACTAGCATTAGAGGAGCAAATGCTAAACCCCATGTCCTCACCTTGTCCTGCATTTGAAGATTGAAAAGTTGCTTTGGTAGCAAAACTTACACTTGTTCCACTTATTGTTCCTAAATGGACACCACCATTACCGCTATTTGTTTCTAACACAGCAACTTTATTTTCAGAGGGTACAAAAACAACATTATTTCCTCTTACAGGACTAGAATAATCTCCATATGTAACTTTGCTACCAGCAGCATTTCCTGAGACAGCTACTTGAGCAACCGTACCATCAGTATTAACAGCCAACGGCTTACCAGCAGCAGATATTGCACCACTGGCAGTAGCCGTTAGTTGTCTCGATAATGTTGGAT
>FUFK010057136.1_pt1 | contig 14521 bp, 16 predicted proteins | sample 1021851 | NCBI WGS metagenome assembly FUFK01 (sample SAMEA51879418, study PRJEB19060) | metagenome | reverse complement strand
CCGTTGGATCGTCCCCCGATCAAGCCGGTGGATTCCAGTGAACAGCGGATCAGTAGACCTAGGATCACCAGGCTCGACATCAGCGAGTTGCCGNTCGTAGACCTAGGATCAACTGGCTCGACATCAGCGAGTTGCCGCCGTAGCTGATCAACGGCAGTGGCAGACCGGTGGTAGGCATCGCCCCAGAGGCCACCGCGATGTTCAGGATCGATTGGCCCACCAGGATCGTGGTGCAGCCGATGGCCACGAGCCGGGCCTGGTTGCTTCGGCAGCGCAGGGCCACCCGCAGCCCCACCCAGGCCACCAGCATCAGGAACAGCAGCAGCAGCACTGAACCCACGAATCCAAATTCCTCGGCGAACACCGCGTAGATGAAGTCGGTGCTCTGGATGGGCAGGTATTGGAGTTTCTGGGTGGAGAGGCCATAGCCCTGTCCCATCCAACCGCCCGATCCGATCGCCAGCAGGCTCTGCACCAGCTGATAGCCATCTCCCATCGGGTCGTTCCAGGGATCCAGAAANGACACCACGCGGATCCGCTGGTATTCGTTGATCAGAATGCTTGCGGTGCCCAGCANCGATCCCGCCAGGGCGGTGCCCAGCAGGCTGCGCCAGCGCAGGCCAGCCGCCAGGGCCACCATCCAGAGGGTGAGTCCCATCAGGGCCGCTGTGGAGAGGTTGGGTTGCTTGAGGATCAGCAGCAGCAGCCCTCCGAAGCTCCCAAGCCAGAGGAGCTTCTGGTCGAGGCTCATACGGCTCCAGGGGGCGAACAGGTTGGCGGCCTGCAGCACCACNAAGGGTTTCACCAGCTCCGAGGGCTGCATCTGCAGNGGNCCCAGCACCAGCCANCGGCTGGCGCCGTTCACCGTGGTGCCCATCACNAGGGTGGCGGCGATCANCAGGCAGCCNATCCANANCCCTGGNCCTGACCAGCGCAGCCAGCGCCGCAGGTTTGTGGAGATCGTGATGCCCAGCAAACTCCAACTGGCCATTAGCCAGATGGCCTGCCGCTTGAGGTAAAAGCCGCCGTCGCCCATTTCTCGCAGGGCCACCCACCAACTGGCGGACGCGAGCACCACCAGTCCTGCCACACTCCANAATCCGGCCAGCCCCATCAGCAGGCGAGCTTCCGCAGGCCAGAGCTGCCAAGGCAGGGGCAGCAGCCGCTGGATCAGAGTCGACTTCTGAGNNTCTTGNTNNCCCCGTCGTCTCGAAGCTCTNTGNAGGGNTGTCGCTTGACCCAAACGTTTGCTCAAACAGCGTCAATGCTCCATTGAGCCGTGAAATGGTTGCCTTGCCAAGGCACTGATTGAACAGAATTGTTGGCTGGAAGTCTTTGCAGGCGTTGGTGAGCAGCGGTTTCGTTTATGCAACGTTCAAGCGCTCATGCTCAACTTCCCATTGCACGTGGGATCCCCAGGATTGCTGGCGCACCCAGCAGCGNCCCCCGCGGCANTGAAGNACNTGGAAGGGCGGCAGGTCGCAGGGCTGGTTNTCGAGNCGCACAAAGCTGCCNGGCNGNAACAGCGGCANCACCTTGGCGGGTTTGGGGCGGTGGTTGGACACGTCCCTCGACGCGAATTGAGGAAATCCTCCAGGCAGAACACGTTCCAGCCGCTGGATCGCCGGATTTCTTCGGGATCGGTCTGCTTTTATGTCGCAATGGCGTCCAAACAGCGTCTTGATCTGGAACTCCTGACCCGTGGATTGGTCAGTTCACGCCAACAGGCGCAGCAATTGATTCGTGCTGGAAAGGTGCGGGATGGTTCCGGGANCCTGTTGGATAAGCCCGGAACAGAGGTGACGCCGGAGCGAGAACTTCGGGTGGAGCAGCCCCCCCGCTTTGTCTCTCGAGGGGGCGAAAAACTGCTAGAGGGCTTGAGGGCTTTCCCTGTGCCGGTGAAGGGGCGTGTCTGCCTGGACGGCGGCATCTCCACAGGGGGATTTACCGATTGCCTGCTGCAGCACGGTGCTTCTCGTGTTTATGGCGTTGATGTGGGTTACGGCCAGACGGCCTGGAGCTTGCGAACCGACGAACGGGTGGTGCTGCGGGAACGCACCAACCTGCGCCATCTGCAGCCCGACGATCTCTATGGNGCCGACGACCCCTGGCCCAGTNTGGCGGTCACCGATGTGTCGTTCATTTCCCTNCGGCTGATTCTTCCGGCGTTGCGCCGGTTGTTGCGGGGTCCCGACACCGATGCNCTGGTGCTGGTGAAGCCGCAGTTTGAGGTGGGCAAGAGCCGCGTTGGCAAGGGCGGCGTGGTTCGTGACCCTGCGGCCCACCGGGATGCCATTGAATCCGTGATTGGAGCGGCGGCTGAATCGGGTTGGCAGCCCCAGGGCTTGGTGGCTTCGCCGATCACAGGGCCTGCCGGCAACCACGAGTACGTGCTCTGGTTGGGGGAGGGAGATGCCGCTGTTCTTCCGGATCTCGATGCTTTGGTGGCGCAGACCCTCCAGAGTTGATGGCCAATAAAAAAGCCCGGTGTTGAACCGGGCTCGGAATTCGCTTTGGAGCGGAGTTCAGTTGCCGACGTTGACCTGCTGACCCCCGGTGCAGAGCTCCACCTTGATGATGCGGCCACCCTGCTTTTGGATGCGCTGCTGTTCAGCGAACCAGCTGTCGTAGGGCACCCACTTGGTGAAGAAGGTGTTCTGCAATTCGCGCTGCGTCCGAACCTTTTCAGGGCTGGGNATGCAGGCGGTGACTTTGAACAACCGCATGGGGCTCAGTTGCCGAGACCGGAGCAGATGTAGTCGAAGTAGACACCCATTTCCTTGCCGGCATCAGGGCCGACCAGTCCGGCNGTGACTTCCTTCATGGCCTGGATGGCCTGGACGGTGGCGCCAATGGGCACACCCAGGGAGTTGTAGGTCTCTTTGAGGCCGTTCAGGACACGCTCGTCGAGGATTGAGGTGTCGCCAGCCAGCATGGCGTAGGTGGANTANCGCANGTAGTANTCCAGNTCGCGGATGCAGGCNGCGTAGCGGCGGGTGGTGTACATGTTGCCGCCGGGACGGGTGATGTCCGAGTACAGCANGGCCTTGGCNACNGCATCNCGGATGATGGCCGAAGCGTTGGCGCTAATGGTGGCGGCAGCGCGCACACGCAGTTCNCCACTGGCGAAATACGACTCGAGGCTGCCCATCGAAGCCGTGTCCAGGTAGAGGCCCTGGACGTCCGACTTGTTGATGACGTTGGTGATGGCGTCTTGCATGGATCCGTGAGGAGGCGAGAGGGAAAATCAGCGTGAGGTTCAGGCGAGGGCGCCAACCACGTAGTCGAAGTAGGTGCCGGCTTCCTCTGCGTCGGCTCCGGTGAGGAGGCCCATGGCGACGATTTTCATTTCGCGCACGGCTTCTGCCATGGCTTCCAGGGGAGTGCCCAGGGAGCGGTAGAGCTCTTTCGCGCCGATCACACCGATCTCTTCGATCGGAGTGACATCACCGGCAACGATGCCGTAGGTGACGAGGCGGAGGTAGTAGTCCATGTCACGCAGACATGTGGCGGTCATCTCTTCGCCGTAGGCATTGCCGCCGGGGGAGATGACGTCGGGACGCTTCTGGAACAGCTGACCACCAGCCTGCTTGACGATGCGCTCGCGGCTCTCGCACAGGACCTGGGCCACGCGCAGACGGCGTTGACCGCCGGTGACGAAGGCTTTGATCTGGTCGAGTTCGCCAGGGCTGAGGTAGCGGGCTTCGGCGTCCGCGTTGATGATCGAGTTGGAGACGATGCTCATGCAGTTCTGCCTCGAAACAAGCGGCCGCCCGTAGGAGACCGGTATCCGGTGAATAAGGGGTGATCCCGAGGGATCGCGTCCCAGACTAAAGGCTGGGACAGGGGGTCGAAGCGTTGGGAGTGAGACTTGTTCACATCGGTCAACANNGANCGNNGTGAGCTCGCTCCCTTGGATTCGGCTGATGCATTCTGCGCTGGCGATGGCCAGGGAAATTTGGCCAGGTAACAGTTCTTCACGGCGCGTCTGTTCTGCGGAGAAGCCTTGCCATCACTGCGATCTGCGAGATCGNCNCTGATGTGGTCNNGACGCACAAAAATGATCCCGATGAAGCCTTACTTCACCGGGATNGGATCACANAAACCACCATGATTTGTGGAGGCTTTTTGTCAGCGAGATGGAGACCTGAGGATCAGATCGCGTCGCCCGTGGGTGGATTCAGGCCGGCATTGCCGCGGTAGAGCGAAGCCGTGCGCTGGATGGTGGCTTGGTTGACCCCTGATGCGGTCGCCATGCCGTCGACGCGGGGCACCGTCGTGCTGATCCGTTCCGCCAAAAGTTCAGTCACGGCAGCGCCATGACCCGCTTGAGCGCGGGTGATCAGGAAGCGGCTGGTCTCCGCTGGGGTGGTGGCCCGTCCCAGCAGAGCCAAACCTGCCGCGGACGCGGCCCGAAGGGGTGCCATCGTGGCGATTCGGTTCTGGAACGCTTCGCTCATCGCTACTTCAGCAATGAACTCGGTCAGGTCAATGTCCTGATTGCGCAGCCGTGATTCCGCGCTGATCAGACGCTCATTCCCTGTGGGGACACGGTTGAGAAGCTGCTTGTAAGTTGCATTCACAGCAGTCTGGAGCTCATCTTCGCTGCACGGCTGTTTCAGCTCCAGCGTCGCGGGNAGTCCACCCCGCAAGCGGAATCCTTCAGCGCCTTCTGTGACAAGAGCCATNCCCATGCGTGGGAGTGCTTGCCCGCTNCGNGCNTTGGAAGAAATCAGCTCAACGCTCCATGACCGGCCACCAATGCTGGTTGGCGTTGAGTTGCTGGCTCGCCGCATCGGGAAGCCAGTCCTGTTGGACGCAAGACGTTGTTGACGCACCACCGACAGCCAACTGGGCGCACCGGCGTTTCCGCTCGTCGTTGTCGTGAAGTCTTGGGTGGCTGTCTTTTGCGTGTCGGGCAGGTTGCGTGGCGTCACATCGCCACTACTGCGGAATGCCTCGGACCGCTGTGTTTCTGGACGGCTGCTGAGGGTGAGGTCAGCGGCAGCCTCAAGCTTGAGAGCACGTGACCAGCCTGGAGTTCGGCGTGCAGTCACATCACCAGGTGTGATGAAACGTTCGTAGGGGACTGTGTCGGCCCCAAAAGCTTCGCTGTAGTCCTTGCTGTCGATTAGTGCGTCCACCACGCCGTAGAAGCCCTGTCTTGCGGCTGTATCGAAGAGCGCATCGATTTCCCAGCGGCCGAAGGTGGGTCGGCCCAGCAAACGCCGATGCATCACTTCGATCGCCTTCACGATGTAGAGACCGCTCCAGTAGCGGCGTCGGAAAGCATCGGATTTGGCGACTGCCCGAACAAAATCCTTGAGAGAGATGTCTCCNTTTTCGAGGCGGGCTTCATCAGAGCTCATNCGNTCTCCCGCATAGCCNCCGTTGCCGAGCACTTGCACGTAAACAGCCTTGATNACGGCTTGGGTGCTGGCCTCAGTCGTACGGACGCTGGGCTGACCACCTCGCCCTGGATTCACAGTGCCACCCGTGGCGATCTGCTGAAGTCGCATCACACGCGGACCACCCTTGCGGGGGCGGCTCTTGCGGAAACTGTCGCTGTCCAGTTGGCCAGGGCTGTTGAGGCCGTTGCTCACGAGCAATCGGCGACTGTCGTAGCCGTAGGGGGCTGGTCGGGTGGCNACNGAGGCNGTTCCGCTCGGGAAGATGGCGCCGAATTTGTTCGCCACCGGATCATTGCCACCGCCGTAGACGTGCTGGTCGGCAAAGGGCTGGCGGTAGGAGGCGTAGAGGGTGACGTACTGCGGTGCGCCATCGAACGGGGCGCTGAAGTTGAACAGCTTGCGGTTGGAGCCCCAGCCGGCACTTTCCTGAGCTTCCGTGCCGAGATCGCGCAGGTAGGGAACGGTTTCCTCTCCGAAGGCCTGGGCGTATTCCGAGGAATTCACCAGCACATCCACAAGACCGTTGAGGCCCTGGTCGCTCAGGATGGCGAACGACTTGCGGAACTCCTCAAGGGAGCTGATGCCCCGGCCGAGGAAGTGGCGGTAAGCCAGTTCCACCACGCGGCTGTTGACGAAACCGTCGTGGAACTGCTGGCGGTATTCCTTGCTGCGGCCGAGGGCNCGAACGAATTCGCGCATTGAGATCTGGCCCTGGGCGACGGCGCTGGCTTTGTCTGNACAGGGNGTCTGGGAGTAGCCCTTGGCGATGTCNCGCTCAAANACCTGGCGGTAGGCGGCACGGATGATTTCTGCCTTCTCGGCACCNGACAGACCCGGCCGCATTTCAAACAGCTGGCGTCCCTCGGATGCCAGGGCATAGATCGCGGGCAGCTGCAGGCCCTGTTGCACCGCACTCCCCTGGCGTTGCTTGGTGCTGGGGGTGGGGATGGCCAGCTCCTGCAACAGCACGTTGAAGCAGTCGATGGTCATCTGACGGGCTTCAGGACGATCCCNNAGCAGNTCCGCTGAGGCGGCACGCATTTCCTGAAGGGCCACATTGGTGGCGGCCAGGGAGCAGTTTTCNAGAAGGATGTCCCGNAGCCCGCGGGTGTTCACCGCAAGGATGCTGGGGTCTCCGGCGACCAGTGCGTAGCCCACGTAGCGCAGGAACCAACCCATGTCGCGCACCGACTTGCGCATGAAGGCCGGGCCGTATTTGGCCACGCTGATGGCGTTGAAGCCTGTGGGAAGCACNACCCGNANNTCNGCATCNCCGCCGGCNCCTTCNAGNAGNCGGGTNAGGAAGTTGCCNCGCTTGGTGCTGTTGCTGTCGCCGGTGAAGGTGCGCACCGACTGCTCAAACGCGGCTTGGTCAGCAGCCAGCGGGGTGGCTTCCTGAGCTGTTGAACGCCCGGTTTCGCCCGTTGTCAGNGGTGCTTCAAGGAAGGAGAGGGGCGTNCCTCCCACAAAAATTCTGTTGGCGGCGCGGGCCACGATGGCCTCGGCGTTGGCCGCAATGATCCGGGACGCTTCGATCCGGTCCTGACCGGTGCGGAAGAAGGTCACAAGACTGTCCAGTTCCCCGTTGTCAGGGAATCGGTCCTGCTGCTCTGCCTGACGGACGCTGGAGAGCGGCAGCGTGTCGAACAGTTGGGGAGACACGCGCGGGCTGCCGCTGCTGGCGGTCACTGTCATCGACGAAAGCAAGCCGGATCGCGCCACGTTACGGCTGCTGGGATGGCCCTCCGTGGCCCCATGAACAAATGTTTGCAGGCCTTGCGGTGCTGCAGGGGATCCACGGGTCTGACGTGAAAAGCTCGCAGGCGCGAAATCAGCGCTGCATGACCCACCCCAAGCCCAGTGATGCTGCGACTCCCGTGGTGAGTGCGTTTTATGACCGCTTTCCCTTCCCGGGGGATCCACTGCAGGACGGGCCGCCGCCTGGATACAACTGGCGTTGGTGTCACCGCAGCGTGCTGGCCGCTGTGCACGGATCGATCCCTGCAGGATTGGAGGCGCCGCGGATCCTCGATGCCGGCTGCGGAACCGGGGTGAGCACCGATTACCTCTGCCATCTCAACCCTGGGGCTGACGTGCTCGGGGTGGACATCAGTGATGGGGCGCTGGCGGTGGCGCGGGAACGCTGCCAGCGCTCCGGGGCGGCCGAGCAAGTGACCTCCCTGCGTCAGGAGCAGCGCAGTCTTCTGGATCTCAGCGAAGAAGGGTCTTTCGACTACATCAATTCGGTGGGGGTGTTGCATCACCTGGATCAGCCGGAAGCGGGGCTGCGCTCCCTGGCGGATCGCCTGGCTCCGTCGGGTCTGCTGCATCTCTTTCTTTACGCCGATGCCGGTCGCTGGGAGATCCACCGCACCCAGAAAGCGCTGAGTCTTCTGAATGCCGGCACAGGCTCGGAGGGCCTGCATCTGGGGCGGGAGCTGTTCGAGACCCTGCCTGAGGGCAACCGCCTTGCCCGTCATCACCGGGAACGCTGGGCCGTGGACTGCGCACCTGACGCGAATTTCGCGGACATGTACCTGCACCCGCAGGAAACCAGTTACAACCTCGAGCGCCTTTTCGCGTTCATCGAAACGGCGGGTCTGCATTTCGCCGGCTTCTCCAATCCGGAGGTTTGGGATCCATCCCGCCTTCTGCAGGGAGAACTGCTGGAGCGAGCCCAGGCCTTGCCACCGCGTCAGCAGTGGGAGCTTGTGGAGCAGCTGGATCCCGACATCAGCCACTTCGAGTTCTTTCTCTCTGCGGCACCAGTGGAGCGAGCCCGCTGGAGTGATGAGGCCTTGGGCCTTGCCAGGGGTTTGGTTCAGCCCTGCCTCTGGGGAGAACCCGATCCGATTCTTGGTCGCAACATGGAGCCCATTCAGCTCACGGATGCCGACCGCTCCCTGCTGCGGACTGTCGCTGAGCAGCCGGAACAGAGGCTGGGGGCCCTTGCGTCTCCGGATCAGATCCGCGATCTTGTGGATCGCCAGCTGCTTCTGTTGCAGGAATAACAGCAGCGAACGCGTGATAGATTCCGCGCGCCATTTCAGGCAGCGCTTGGAAGATTTTTACCGTCTTCAACGTCGCCTGCTGTTGGCCACCGTTCTGGTGTCACTCGTCACGGTTCCGATCGTGGCTCTCACCATGAATCTCTCGGTGGCCGGCAGTGTTCTTGTGGGCTCCTGCGCCGGACTTCTGTACGTGCGCTTGTTGGCTCGCAGTGTGGCCCGGCTCAGTGACCAGTCCCGTGGACTGGGGCGTTTTCAGCTCATCGTTCCAACACTGCTTGTGGTTGGTTCGGCCAAGCTGCCTCAGCTCGATCTGCTGCCGGCCTTCCTGGGATTCCTTCTCTACAAGCCCGCCCTGATTCTTCAGCACGTCTTCGACGACCGCTGAGTCTGAGCACTTTCCTCTGCACCCATGGCTTTGTTGCCCTTACCACTCCCGTTCGCTGAACTGGAAGTGGGTCACCACCTGTACTGGCAGATCGGCGATCTGTATCTGCACGGTCAGGTGTTCCTGAGCTCCTGGATCCTGATCGGCATCCTCCTGGCTGTGGTGCTTGTCGGCACCCGCGGGATGAAGCGTGANCCGATCGGTCTGCAGAACCTGCTCGAATTCCTCTGGAATTTCATCCGCGANATCGCCCGCGACAACATCGGCGAGAAGTACTACCGCGACTGGCTGCCGTTCATCGGCACCCTGTTCCTGTTCATCTTCGTGAGCAACTGGGGCGGAGCCCTGATCCCCTGGAAGATCTTCGAACTCCCTGAGGGTGAGCTCGGCGCTCCCACCGCAGACATCAACACCACCGTGGCGATGGCTCTGCTGGTGTCACTGGCGTACTTCTATGCCGGCCTGAGCCGTAAAGGTCTGCGCTTCTTCGAGCTGTACGTGGAGCCGACCCCGATCATGCTCCCGTTCAAGATCATCGAGGAATTCACCAAGCCTCTTTCCCTCTCCTTCCGTCTGTTCGGAAACATCCTTGCCGACGAATTGGCTGTGGGCGTGCTGGTGTACCTGGTTCCGCTGATCGTGCCCCTGCCTGTGATGCTTCTGGGTCTGTTCACCAGTGCCATTCAGGCTCTGATCTTCGCGACCCTGGCGTCCTTCTACATCGGTGAAGGCCTCCACGAGGCCCACTAAAAGCCGACCTCCTCTATCGCCTGAGAACGGCGATCTGCTAAACACATCCGCGCGCAGGTCCGGCATTGCACCCGGGCCCGTTCCTTCGGGAATGTCCCTGCGCGGGGGGAACCGATCCCCAAGTCCATTCCGTACAGCGCTCCCCAGCGCTTCCCCTTACACCACCCAACATGGATTCCATCACCTCCGCCGCTTCCGTTGTGGCTGCTGGCCTGGCAGTCGGCCTCGCCGCCATCGGCCCTGGTATCGGTCAGGGCACCGCGTCCGGCGGCGCTGTTGAGGGCATCGCCCGTCAGCCCGAAGCCGAAGGCAAGATCCGCGGCACCCTGCTGCTGTCCCTGGCATTCATGGAATCGCTGACCATCTACGGCCTGGTGGTGGCTCTGGTGCTTCTGTTCGCCAACCCCTTCGCCGGCTGATCAGTGCAGGGGGATCGCAGATCCCCCTCCTGAGCTTCTTGTTTCGATTCCTTCCCAGCGCACCTTTCCATGACCTGGCTTCTGCTCGCTGAAGCAGGTGTTCCGGAGGGAGGTCTTTTTGACCTCGATGCCACCCTTCCGCTGATGGCGGTTCAGGTGGTTCTCCTCACCTTCCTGCTCAATGTCCTCTTCTTCCGTCCGGTCGGCAAGGTCGTGGAAGATCGCGAGGGCTACATCTCCACCAGTCGTGCTGATGCCAAGCAGAAGCTCGCCCAGGTTGAACGCCTGGAGGCTGATCTGGCTGAACAGCTGAAAGGTGCCCGCCAGGCCGCTCAGGCCGTGATCATCGAGGCGGAACAAGAAGTTGACCGGCTTTACCGCGAAGCACTGGCCCAGGCGGAAGCTGAAGCCAACCGCACCAAAGAGGAAAGCCGTCGTGCCATCGAGGCCGAGCGTGAGTCCGCCCGAACCCAACTCAAGGGCCAGGTGGATCAGCTGAGCACCACGATCATCAACCGTTTGCTGGCCGCGTGATGTCTCTCAATTTCAATCCGCTCGAAACCAATCTGGTCAACCTGGTCATTGTGATCAGTCTCCTGGTTTGGTTCCTGCGCGGTTTCCTGGGAGGAATCCTGGAACGCCGCCGCGCCGCCATCCTTCAGGACCTGCAGGACGCAGAGTCCCGCCTGAAGACCGCCACCGAAAACCTGAGCCAGGCTCAGTCCGAGTTGGCTGCTGCCCAGCAGAAAGCCGAGAAGATTCGTGCTGATGGTCAGGCCCGCGCCGCAGGCATTCGTGCCGAAGGCGAGAAGCGCACCATCTCTGCGATGGCTGCCGTCAAGGCCGGTGCCGATGCTGATGCAGAGGCCGATGCTGCCCGGATCAAGGACAGCCTCCGTCGTGAAGCTGCTCTGGCGGCAATCGACAATGTTCTTGCCCAGCTTCCGGGTCGTCTCGACGCCAGTGCTCAGGCCAAGTTGATCGATTCCACCATCAAAAATCTGGAGAACGCCTGATGCCTCTCCTCAACTCTCTGGCCACCCCCTACGCCGAAGCATTGCTTCAGGTCACCGAAGCCCGAGGTGAGTCTGAAACCGTTGCTGATCAATGCAAGCAACTGCTTGCGATCTGGAACGATTCCGAAGACTTCCGCGACGCCATGGTGTCTCCGGTTCTTGAGCCGGATGCCAAAAAGCAGGCCCTCAAGGCCCTCGTGGGTGAGCAGGTCACCCCGTCCGTTCTCAACCTTCTCAAGGTCTTGGCGGATCGGCAGCGACTCCTTGCCTTCGATGCGGTGATGCTTCGCTACCTCGAGCTCTATCGCGAGCAGCAGGGCATCACCCTGGCTCAGGTCCGCTCAGCCCAGGCTCTCAGCGAAGAGCAGCAAGCGGCCCTCTCCAAGAAGGTGCAGGCCATGGCCGGCACCAACAAGGTCGACATCGACCTCAGTGTGGATCCGTCCCTAATCGGCGGTTTCGTCGTGAGTCTCGGATCTCAGGTGATCGACGCCAGCCTGTCTGGCCAGGTTCGTCGCCTCGGTCTGGCACTCGCCAAGGCGAGCTGACCTCACTCTTTCCTCCACCGCTCCTTCCTCCCCAACTCCCAGCAGGGATCACACGCCATGGTTTCCATCCGTCCCGACGAGATCAGCGCCATCCTCAAGNAGCANATTGAGGACTACGACAAGTCGGTTTCCGTCAGCAATGTCGGCACCGTTCTGACCGTGGGCGACGGCATCGCCCGCGTTTACGGCCTGCAGCAAGCCATGGCCGGNGANCTNNTNGAATTNGAGGACGGCACNGANGGCATCGCCCTGAACCTCGAAGACGACAACGTCGGCGCGGTGCTNATGGGTGAGGGNTACGGCATNCAGGAAGGCAGCACGGTGAAGGCCACCGGCAANATNGCTGCTGTGCCCGTGGGTGAAGCCATGCTGGGCCGGGTGGTGAACTCCCTGGGCCGNGCCATCGACGGCAAGGGNGAAATCGCCACCAGCGAGACGCGCCTGATCGAATCCATGGCGCCCGGCATCATTCAGCGCAAGTCGGTGCATGAGCCGATGCAGACCGGCATCACCGCCATCGACGCGATGATCCCCGTCGGCCGTGGCCAGCGCGAGCTGATCATTGGTGACCGCCAGACCGGCAAGACCGCCATCGCGATCGACACGATCCTGAACCAGGCGGATCAGGACATGATCTGCGTCTACGTCGCCGTGGGTCAGAAGGCTGCTTCCGTGGCCAACGTCGTTGAAGTGCTGCGTGAGCGCGGCGCCCTCGACTACACCGTGATCGTGGCGGCCAACGCTTCCGANCCCGCTGCGCTGCAGTACCTGGCTCCTTACACCGGCGCCTCCATTGCCGAGTACTTCATGTACAAGGGCAAGGCCACCCTGGTGATCTACGACGATCTCTCCAAGCAGGCTGCTGCCTACCGCCAGATGTCGCTCCTGCTGCGTCGTCCGCCCGGTCGTGAGGCCTACCCCGGCGACGTCTTCTACTGCCACAGCCGTCTGCTCGAGCGTGCAGCCAAGTTGTCTGACGCCATGGGCAAGGGTTCCATGACNGCCCTNCCGATCATNGAGACCCAGGCCGGTGACGTTTCGGCNTANATCCCCACCAACGTGATTTCGATCACGGATGGTCAGATCTTCCTCAGCTCTGACCTGTTCAACTCCGGTCTGCGTCCTGCGATCAACGTGGGTATCTCCGTGAGCCGGGTGGGCGGTGCTGCCCAGACCAAGGCCATCAAGAAGATTGCCGGCACCCTCAAGCTGGAGCTGGCCCAGTTCGACGAGCTGGCCGCCTTCTCCCAGTTCGCTTCTGACCTGGATGCTTCCACCCAGCAGCAGCTGGAGCGCGGCAAGCGTCTGCGTGAACTGCTCAAGCAGCCTCAGTTCAGCCCCCTGATCCTGGCTGAGCAGGTCGCCATCGTTTACGCCGGTGTGAAGGGCCTGATCGACGACGTCCCCGTCGACAAGGTTGTTGATTTCTCCCGCGAACTGCGTGAGTACCTCAAGTCCAACAAGGCTGAGTTCATCACCGAAATCCAGGAGAAGAAAGTGATGAGCCCTGAGGCTGAGGCGATCCTCAAGGACGCCATCACCGAAGTCGTGTCCACCATGGTCGCCTCCGCGGCCTGAAGGAGCTGCCGACATGGCGAATCTCAAGGAAATCCGAGACCGAATTAAGTCGGTCAAAAACACCCGCAAGATCACCGAGGCCATGCGCCTGGTGGCTGCGGCCAAGGTGCGCCGCGCCCAGGAGCAAGTGCTCCGCAGCCGTCCCTTCGCGGATCGGCTGGCCCGGATCCTGGAAAACCTCCAGTCCCGCATGGGTTTCGAAGATGCGGCATCTCCCCTGATGCAGCAGCGCAATGTGGAGACCATCACCCTGGTGGCGGTCACCGGCGATCGCGGCCTGTGTGGTGGCTACAACGCCAACATCATCAAGCGCACGGAACAGCGTTTTGCTGAGCTGAAGGGAAAGGGCTTCGACGTGAAGCTGCTGCTGATCGGCACCAAAGCCATCGGCTACTTCACCCGTCGGGACTACCCGATCCAGGCCACCTTCTCCGGTCTGGAACAGGTGCCCACCGCCGATGAGGCCAACACGATCTCCACGGATCTGCTGGCTGAGTTCCTGGCCGAAAGCACCGACCGCGTCGANCTGATCTTCACCAAGTTCATCAACCTGGTGAGCTGCAAGCCCGTNGTTCAGACCCTNCTGCCCTTGGATCCTCAGGACATNGCTGATCCNGAGGATGAGATCTTCCGTCTCACCACCAAGGACGGCCTTCTGACGGTGGAGCCTGGTGCAGGCCCTGCCAACACNGAGCCGAAGATTCCNTCGGACATCGTGTTTGAGCAGACNCCNGANCAGNTGCTCAATGCGCTNCTNCCNCTGTANCTGCAGAACCAGNTGCTGCGTTCCCTGCAGGAATCGGCTGCCTCAGAGCTGGCNAGCCGGATGACGGCNATGAACAACGCCAGCGANAACGCCAAGGAGTTGGCCAAGACCCTCACCCTTGACTACAACAAGGCCCGNCAGGCTGCGATTACNCAGGAGATCCTGGAAGTTGCAGGNGGTGCGGCCGCTGTTGGNTAACCATTTCGGNTGATCTNTTCGNTCGATCGATTNATNGANNGCCGGTCCTNCGGGGCCGGCTTTTTTGTGNNGTGTTNACGGTGAAGCGGAGCGGTTTGAGGTCGTGGGCGTGCTTCAGCTTCATCAGCTCTTTCCCACCGTCGTGGCAACGACGCAACTTCCTCTCGACCCTCTGCAGCAGGCGTCCTGCATGCAGGCTCTGTTGGAGCTTCGTGGCCAGGCCGAGGGCAACCCCAATGAAGGCTGCGCCTGGACGGGGGACCTGCATGGGGTGTGGCAGCTGCATCAACAGCAGCCCTTTCAGGCCTTGGCTCAGTTGGTGGTTGAGCAGGCCTGGAGTTATCTCGATTCGCTTGGGTTTGAGCGAAGCCAAGTGGCCCTGCATCTGCAGCGTTGCTGGCCGGTGATCAGTGATTGGGATCAAGCGGTTGGCCGCCAC
>FUFK010017135.1_pt1 | contig 14527 bp, 11 predicted proteins | sample 1021851 | NCBI WGS metagenome assembly FUFK01 (sample SAMEA51879418, study PRJEB19060) | metagenome | reverse complement strand
CCGCTTGTGTAATCGTCGAGAACCTTCTGAACTCCACCTGCCACAGCCGCGCCTGTTTCGCACCCTTCTTCGGGTGTAAATTCAAACACTTTCGTGTCGGACAAGGTGAATCACCTCATCGCTTACCGAGTGCAAATAGACGTCCGCCGTTCGCGTGACCGGGGTCGACGAATTTGACAGTCGTTCCGTCAATGGTCGCGCCACCGGGCGCACCAACGCCTCCGAGTGGGTTTACTTGAGCCATCAAAATTTCGGACATGAACGCGGAGAGGTCCGCGCTTGTATCGCCGTTTGCTACTGTTCCGGTAATCGCGATTAAATCGCCCATTACATGTGGTCTGTTATCGCTTGTAAATGCCATATTCATTCATCTCCTGTTGTTTGTGCTTCTTCCGCCTCGTTCTTAGTATCTTCGGTCGGGTTAAGGTGTTCGTCGATAGCCGCGAGCAACTTCTTCTTTGTGGATAGTGAAGAAGACGCGATGTCTTTCTCTTCCATCCAAGCGAGGATGTCGCCCTTTGTCCATCCCATGTCAGGGATACCATCGTTTCCTTCGTCAACACTCGCGACAACCTTCTCAAAGGTGTGACCTTCGATAACGAAATCCGAGCCATCGACAGCCGAGCGATGAGCGTCCAACCATTCAGCGGACACTTCTCGCGGCTTACCCCAAATCCACCATCCCAAACGGCCTAAGTTCGCACCTGTGCGACGTCGACCTTTGTAGGTAATTGTAGGCAAAAGAACCACCTCAAGCGACAAGTAGCCAAACAAGTGCGTCAGTAGTGTCACCGGTTGCACCATCGTCTGAACGCTTACAAGTAGCAGTCATTACAAGACCGCTAATCGAAGTGGACAAAAGTGGATGTCGGTGGTGGTTGTTTGAAACATCCGCCGTAACACTCTCGTTCGCGTTGCTCATGTGAGTCAAAATGACGTTGCAATCGCCACTCAAAGTAAGCGTTTCTGCGTCAGCAAGATTGCCGAGTTGCAGACAAATCATGCGTGGTTGATGTCGGTTTGCACCGTCAGTCTGTCGTGGTTCAAACGAATCAAGCGCGCCGGGATAGTTTGCACCCAACCAAGTCGTCTCATCTTGGTCTACACCTGCTTGCAGGGGTAGGTCAAGGTCAACGGTAATCGTTGCGCTTCCGCTCGTCGTGTATGTTATTCCTCTATGTGTTGCTGTTACTGCCATATATCTTCACCTCACTTCAAATCGCGGATTGAGCCGCTTGCACCAAAGAAAGAACACCACAATTCACCCATTGTTCGGTAAAGACCTTCTTGTCCAAGACGGTTAATCGCGAATGGGTCTCCGGTTTCAATTCCGGATTCAAAGTATTGTGTCGGGATAGCGGTTTGGAACCACAAGTAATCCGTGTCGAGATAGTAAATTCGCGACAGACTGCTTGCGCCTTCATCAGGCATATCCTTTGTTGGAATCATTGGAACACCGTTGTAAGTAGCAACGATAAATCCTGCTTCAAGACCGGGAACACCCTTGACACCGTTGAAGGTTGGGGTGACACGCTTGCTGTCCATGAATCGCTGTTGTGATTGTAGGAGTTGTTGAACACGCATGAGTGTGTCGTAGCCTGTAAGCATAACCTTTGGATTACCACCACGCGTCCAAAGTTGTTGGAACAATCCGTCCATCTGATTGAGGGACAGGTTGCGGTTCGCGGATGAGGAATCGACGTCGACTTCCGCGCTGTGGAAAGCGGCAGAACCATCGCGAGTGATGGAATACATGTCGTGGTCGGTCAACGCGCTAACGTGCGTTGTTCCTGTGGTCATCTTGTCAGGGTCAGAAGTGATTCGGTCAAGAGACTCAAAATCATTGCCGACAGGAGTGTCAACATCTTCAAGAAGCATTCGGTTGATGTGTTCAGCGTGATGCTTACCCATCTCTTCTTTGAGGACTTGTCGGACATCGCCCATACCGTCGTCCTTGTCAGAAAGGAACATGCTTACTTCCGAGAGGTCGAAAGTGTGCGCGACAGTTTTTGGCTTTGCGGCAACGTGAAGGAATTCAGGCTTGGAGGTGTCAGGGAGAGTTCCGTTCTCCGCGACTCCGCCACCCTTTGCGAAATCAGCGCGCTCGGTGAGGATACGCCATCCGCTTCGTTCCCACGGTTTCTTTGGAAGAATAGAGAAGGCGTTGAACTCTTGGTTGAGTTGCGACCATACTTTTCGTCCGTAAATTGCTTGGTATGTTCCTGCGGTGCTGGACAACAAAGGCGCGTCGGCCTTGAGAATGTCACCTGCTCCGTAGGTATATCCTGTTTGGGATGCGCCACCGTAGTAGTAACGCTCCATGTCTTGAACTGTTCTTACATAATTTCTTGCCATCAGATTTCACCTCCATTCAACGCTTTACCTGCGAGTCGGTGGACGTCGTCCCACGACATGTTCGCGAGTTCAGCGGTGTCAGGAATAGTAACGTTAGCGGTGGAAGCGGACTTTGCAATCATCGAGCCACCTGCGGAAGAAACGTTGTCAATGCGCTCATTGAGAGCGAGGACAGCCTTTTGCAGTTCAACCATAGGACCGCGAGCATCGAAGTCAGCCTTAGCGACTGCGTCAGCCTCCGCCTTTTGCTCCTTCACGAAGCGGTCGGTAAAGTGGCTGTTCAAGTCAGACTTGAATTGTTGCTCGGTCGCGGCGGCTTTGAACACTTCGTAAGCGGCTTCAATCTCGCTTGGCGAAACGTTGTTCGCGTTGAGATAGTCGCTCTTGATTACGTTCTTGTTACCGGTTGGCGCGGAGCCAAAGTTCGGTTGAGGACGCTTTCCGGAGTCGTCTTCACCTGCACCTTCAAGAGAGCCTTGTCCGCGCATGTCAAAACCTGATTCACCGGGTCCGTATCCTTTGCTGAAATGGTCGCGAGCCGCGAGCGGGTCGAAACCTGCGCTCTTTGCGGTCGATTCGAGCCATGTCAGGTAGTCCATTGTTATCATATCGTCACCTTTTCGTGTCATATCATCACCATACATCATGTCTTCGTTCACCTCACCGTCTTCTTCGGGTTCTTCGTCGTCGCCGTCGTCGTCGCGAGGTGGAGTCTTTTTCTTTGGCTTGTCGTCACCGAATGGGCCGGGTTCGCCGTCTTGGTCGCGGTCGAGAGGGAGTGGCATAGCCGCGTCTTTCTCTTCCTTGTCTTTCTTCTTCTTATCGTCGTCCTCTTCCTTGTCCAATTTTTTAGACAAGCGTTCAAGGACACTTTGCAATTCACTCATTGTGTTTGTCATTGTATCACCTGTGGTGTCTTCCTTGAGGATACGAAATTGCGCTTCAGGGTTAATACCCTTCTCGCAAATAGTAACCTCATGGAGTTCCATNCGACGAATCTCGCGGTANTCTCCGCGTGTTTGGTCGCTCTTNTTGACGCGCTCAAATGCTTGACCGCCAATAGAAAACGAGCGCANGTTTCCTTTGCGGATTTCNGAAGCCACTTCGCGTGCCTTCTCAATGTCGCCACGCAACTTGATGACGACGAACATGCCTGTGTCATCCACTTCGGATTTCCACAGACGNCCTGATGAATCAGTATAGGAAGGGATGACCGTTCCGACTTGAATGTTGGAGTGTGCGAGTTGCACATTGCGAAATCCGTCAGCCTTCATAAAGTTGCTAAATGCGTCTTTCAAAGCACTACGGGTGATTAAATCNCCCTGCTTGTCGACCATTTCGACAGAAGCATATCCCGCNACAACAAGGTCGTCACCNATNCCCTTCAAAATGAGGGGATNGGANGAACCNGTTGGAGCCGCGAGAATCGCCATTGCCTCACGGATTCATCGTCATGGTATATCAAGGGAACTGTTCTCAATCGCNATAACGCCATCATCTTCAAGCGTTGCTACTTCGCCTTCACTTGTNCGCAGTCGCTTGGTTTTCTTTGCTGTCGCGGGCTTTTCTTCGNTNTCGTCGCGTGCCGCAGGGTCAAAGTCAGGCATGGTGTCGTCGTTGATNTTCTGTGTAGGTCCTCGCGGAGACTCATCAGGTGTTGCATAATCCATACCCAACCCCTGCACACCTGTGCTTGTAATCTTCTCTTTCGCGATATGTTCCAACCCACGCTCAATCAAATGAAGACCGCGCTTGATAACTTCTTCTTCATCTTCCAATACATGCTTTCGTTTCTTACTGTGACCCGCAGGTGGTTCAGGTTTGACTTCGTCGTATTCAGGCTCTTCGACACCCTCTTCTTTCAACAACATCGCCGCTTTCAATTCCCAATATGGTTCTTGGTCATGCGCTAAACGAACGAGATACTCATTGCCCCAAACACTCGATTGAGGTTCAACAATCCATACATCATCTTCGATACGCGTCTTACAGATTACGTCGTCATCGAAAGCAGGGAAGTTGATGATGATGTTTCCTTTCTTCATCGCGACGCGTTGTGCAACGTGGTGTTCACCTGACATGGCCGCGAGTGTTTCCACACTATCGGCGGCTAACGGTTCGTTGTCTGTAATCTTCCCACTCCGTATTCTGTATGTTGGATGTTCACCGTTGGATGCGCTCACACCTGTGCATTGAACCGTAGCAAAGTCTCCTTCTTTCAACCCTCTCGGTCCTTTCGCGCTTCCGACCATCATGTAGTGTTCCCCATCAATTTCTTGTGCGCGCTTACCATAATGTTCAGGGTGCATGAGTGGACCGACACCAATGGTGTAATTCTTACCGCTACGCGATAAGATAACGACATCGACCATCTTTTCTTTTGTCAGCAACACCCACTTAGGATGTCGAGGTTCTCCCTTCATGTAAGTCGCATTCGCATCGCGAAGAAGGATGTCCATGTCTTTTTCTTTTCGCAACCCTTCGATGGCGACTGCTAATCCTTCATCGTCGCTACGCTTTGTGTTGATAGGTTCAGGCATCTTGATGTGTTCGCTTGATTCGTATTGAGCGCGAAGATGACGGATACGGTCTTTCGTTGGCATGTTGTGTGTGTCTTCATCCGCTGTCTTCAACAAATCAATGACGGTCATCATTCCGTCATGAAGAATCGCGTGAACCGTGAAGTCTTTCTCGTAAACCTTCCCCGCCTCTTCCAAAATCTTCTCATCCAATTCCACTTCTCCATCTGTGCTGTATGCTGTCAATTTGTTTTTCTTCTTTGTCGCGATAACATGCTCGCCCTGCGGATACAGACTGATGACCCAATCACCTGTAAATCCGCGCAAATGTTCCATATCTTTGAGGTCGAAGATACGATGCATGAACTTGACAGGTTGAGGTTTGCCGTCTTCTTTCGTTATAATTGAGTCGTCAATGATGCGGTCGAACGATGTCATGATGTTGGGGTCGTCAACACCTGTGGACTGTTGCGCTCTTGTATCGAAATGTGAAGGGTCGTTGGAGATGTGATTCGACGCGCTGTAATCGTATGGTTGTAAGAGAGGNTTGGCGTCTCGTAGTCCATCTCGCGAAACAACAAGTCGCATGTCGCCGTTGTTNGGTAAAGGGTTTTGAGCNTTNTTCGGTGTCTCAATAAGGAAGTTNCCATTTCTTTTCAGCGCGTCTTTGTTNATGATGACAGGAGGTTTGACGTTCTTACCGAACTCAAATTGATTGTGTCGGCTAAGGTAAAGCGGTATGAGTGTCGCGTTTGACGGACTGCCACCACCAACAGGAAGGTCGCTGTGAGTTGTATCTTTGTTGACTTTGTATGATGTTGTTTGGTCGTTCAACGCGAAAGCAAGACTGCGCAACTTTTTCAATTTTGAACTGCGGTCTTTCTTTGAACCTGATGGGAAGATTTCGTTCAAATTGAAAATTTGTTTTTGCGACTGCCGTATTCCTTTACCCAACACAGCAACGTCGCTTCCCATTTTGGTTTTGTCAAGCACTTGTTTCATAACAGCGTGGATTGCATCAAATTCTTTTTGCATCGAAAGCGGTTTGCCTTCGTCGAATATCGCATCACCGCCATGCAGTATGCCGTGTTTTTCTGAACCCAACTTGAATATGTCAGCGCGATTGTGAACGTGAGACCGGTTTTCAAAAATGTTCCCATGCAATTCATGAGGGTCTTTGATGACTGCCGCGAGCGTTTCTTCTTTTCGTCCTCCGCGTCGCGCATCTTGGATTTTTGAAGGCGCGGGTGCTGAAAGAGGTTTGGAAAGACGGTTGTGTGCTAAGTAACGCGAAACAAATGCATCTTCAAACGATATGCCTTGTTCGTTCGCCGCCTCTTGCACCTTCTCAATGACCTTGTTGAAAATTTTTCGCGTTCGGTTGTTGCCGTCGAACAGACGATTTGCTAACTCATGCCCCTTTGGAAGACCGTCAGGATATTCATGAGCCAAGCGCATTCGGTCTCCACCTCCCGTCATGTCATGGTGATTGCGTCTCACTCTCAAATTGGTGATACGGTCTGCCATTTCAGGCGTAATGAGTGTGTGCATTGGTGTTTGTTTGTCGCGCTCCATACCCGCGATGGTGTATCCTGTCGTCTTCCCTTTCGCCATCAATCTCGACTGTTCATCAGGAGTGAGGTGTGTGGCTATGTATTCAGCGATGTGCAAACCGTATGCCGTCATAGCAGTCGCTTCGTTGTTCTCAACGTTCGTCATACCCTCATAGCCGAATGCTTTAGGGTAGTGGGCTTCGATAGCAGGACGAACCATCATATCGAAGATTTCTTTGACAACATCGTGCGTCTGACGTCCCAACTGCAACTTGTCGTGGAACGAACTTTCTTTCTCATCATCATGTTGGTAAAGATGTGAATTCGCGCCAATGCTGTTGATTTTTTGCATCAGAAAGTCGCGTTCAACATCGTCCTTTGTAAATTTCAATTGCTCAACGTATGCTTCGGTATCGTTTTGAGCGAGTGAATGTTCGTCGGGGGCTATCACATATTCGACACCGTCAATCGTTCCGAACTTCTTGGCTTTGTCGACTGTCGTCATCGCTTGATTCACACGCTTTCCTAACGCTTCCTTGTTACCATCGTAATCATCATCGAGCGCGATGAGTTCTTGTTTTAACTCTCGGTCGGTCAAACCACCGTGAGAGATAGGCGACGGTAAGACGTATTCATCGTTTGAGTAGCGCGTATCAAGATATTTTTGATAATCTTCAAGTGAATAAATGGAGTAGCGCATCGGTTGAGAACCAATCTGTGTATCGAACAATTCAGAATTGATTCTGTCAGAATCGCGAACTCTCCCTGTCGGGTCAGTTCGATTCATTGATTTGTATTGACCTTTCTTCCAAGCATCGAGCGCGTCGTCGTCATGGACGTCGAGAGGTTCGTGCGCGCCCAACAAACCAACACCGATAGCCAAACGATGTTGAGGATTGTTGCGGTCGTGGTTTAGACGCGCAACATCTTGAACACCCTCCGCCAATTGTTCAGCAAAGAACAATCGGTTGTGGCCTTTGCTATCAGCGTTGTCGCGTAGTAATTGCATCCGCGCCATAGGATAAGGTGATACGGTGTCTCGCTCTTCACGCAGTCCGTCAAGCCCCATCATCGACGTTTCATCCATTGGGTCAGACATGAAATGAGCCTCCGAGCCGACGAAAGGCGTGAGGGAATCGCTCGTCACTCGTCGTAAGAGTGGCATACCACGCGTGTAATCTTCCATCTCTTCTCCGACAAATTCTTCGGTGTCGCGCATAGGTCTTTCGCGCTCTTTCAAGCGTATGCGGACTTCGTTACCTGCCTCAAATTGTTCGACCAATCGCTCCGTTTCTTCTTCTCCGTATCCGTTTCTTTGCGCTGTATTACGAAGGCGCGTCTTTTGTTGTTCGTTCAACGCTTCATCTTTCTTGTTGGGTTTGAAGGTATCCATAACGGCTTCGCGCATTCTTCCTTTCTTCCTACCGTATTTTGTCCCAAGAGCCTTACCTTTGACATCTTGTCGGAATGCGGGAAGAACGTTGCGCACAGGTAAATCTTCAAACCACACACCCGGCATCGCGTCTTCTCTTAATTGTGCAAAATCATCGAAGTCGAAATCAAAATTACCTCCGCCTCCACCCATAACATCCATGAGCATACCGTATGCCGTTGTTTCGTGACGTGCATCGTCAGGGTGTAACCAATCTTCATTGTTGGTGTGCGTGTAGTGCAAATCGCTCATGCTGTCCAACAACGTGTCAATTTTAGCCTCGCTGACTTTCGTTGTCGCGGCTTGATGAGCAAATGCTTGTTTGAATTTTTTACCACTTTCTGTCTTGAAAAATCCGTGTTCAGCGAGTGTTTTCAAATCTTCAATCGTCATATCGTCTTCCATCTCAATCGAGTCTTCACCGAAGAAATCGTTCTTGACGATTTTAGGAAACATACCATGACCATAGACTGCTAAATCGTTCGCGTCAGCGTATTCGTCAAGTGCATCGTTTAATTCGTCTGAATCTTTCATTGCCTCAAACGTTCGCTTCATCACATCTTGACTTAAATCGCGATAACGTCCTTCCGCAATGTCGTTAGCAAATTTGTCGATTCTTTCATTGGGTGCGCTGTCGAGTGCATCTTTGACGGTGCTATCGTTGAGATAACGGTTCGGCGTAATGTGAGTGAACCCTCGTCGTAGAGACCCTCCTGAATACATATCGCGTAACGCAGTCTTCATCAAACGATTGTGCAACGCCATGTAGCCCAACACGTCATTGAAATTGTTTCCAACAATTTTCTTTAAATCAGATGAGTTTTGCGCGCCGTTTAACTTCCAATAAGTGATGTCGCGTTGCATATCGGCAGGGAGCATATACACACCATCGACGTAAGCGTCTGTGCCTGTCCGTTCGCGTGAAGGTATGACCCATTGTCCGTCGTCTGTCTGTATGCGCGCATCGTCTTTGACTGCCTGATGAAGTGACACACCCGCACCTTCTTTCACTTGGAGATTATTCTCGTCGATGGCTTGTTTGAAGATGTAATCTCGCGGAAGCCCCTCATTCTCCCATTGTTTACACCACACGAAAAGCGGTTTCATAATCGAAGACTCTTCACCGAATTTTTCAACGAAATCCTTTTTGAAATCTTGATAACCGATGTCAAACATCTTTTCAATGGTAAAATTCTGACCACTCCAATTGCCGAGTATGGTGTCTTTTTTCAACGATGGATGCATTTTTTTCGCGGCTTGNATCATTTTTTTNTTGAATTGAGANGCGAGAGCNTGAGGTGGTGAAAACATAGCGCGCATCANTTGTTGNAAAATTGGTTTGCTNTGATACGACGGNATGTNGTCTTCGTATGTTGGGTGAAGNTTGAGCGCNTGGATAGGGTGGTGAGGNTGTGTNATGTCNTCNTCNTCNTAATNTTNNGTGTTTGNNNTAGTCTGCATACGCCAACCNTGTGCTTTTCGCGTCATTGCGTCGATAGCACTTTGGTTGTTCTCATCGTGTGCTTTCACCCAATCATCAACGTGAAAAAGACGTATTGCACGATGTTGCGGTCGACGCGCAGGTTCATGTTTTGTTGAGCGCGAAGTTATAACTTTGGATTGCTGAAATGAATCAACAGGAATTTCGTCGATTGGATTCTCAACTTTTCGTCGCAAAGCATCCCTGCTTCGCTTCATCTGTCGAAGATACTTCTTCGCGTCTTTCAGAACAGGTATGGTTGTGACGCCTTCATTGCGCAAATTCTGTGCGCTCATTAAGACGTTGACTGCTTCGTCGCTCGCGTCACCCTTGAGTAGTGCGTCGTAAAAGTCGCTTACCATTCTCGCATGGTATTGCAATGCATTTTCACGCACACTTCACCACCTCAAGAATAGTCGGTGATTGAATACGCTCCTTCAGGATTTTTGTCAGATGGGTCGCCTTTCTTGTTTTCGTGCGCTTCAAGAGTGTTCGGATGGCCGATGGGTGTGAATTTGATTTCTTCTTTCTTCGGAGCGGTTCGCGATACATCTTCTGTGGTGATACGTCGTTGGTTGGTGTCGTAGTATCCTGTGCGAACAGGTTCAACACCTGTTACATTCGCGAAGAGGTCAGCACTTTCTGTGCCAAAGTCTTTGGTTTCTTTGTCGACTTTTTCGATTAAATCGTTGGCTTGTTTGATGAGTTCGTCAACGTCAGGCGCGAGTTGTCCTGCTTCAACTTTCATTGGCTTCATTGGTCAGTCCTCCTTCCTTCTGCTTCGGCGGCTGTGTTCGCCATCGCGTGAATTTCATCCCACGACATATCGTGCCACTCTTCGTTTGATTCAGGCATCGACATACCTATGTCGTCGATAGCGGCGGCGGCTTTGCTGATGACGTCATCTCGGTCTCCGCGAAGTGGGTCGCCCCACACATCCTCATTTGCAGGAGTGTTAGCGCGGACAAAACCTGCGCGCTTAAGTAGAAGTTCAGGTGTATCCATGCTTTTTCGCATCGACGTAATTTCAGCATCCATCGACTCCATTTTACTGATGAGTGCTTTCATCAGTATCATAGCATCGGTTTGCTCACTCACGCTCACACCTGACCTTGTTTCTTGAAATGCGAACCAATGCGGTCAGGGCCGATGTATCCCATAGGTCGGTCGCCTGATTTCGCGATGACACCTTGAGTGCTGTTGAATTGAGCGACAGGGAAGCCACCTGCGAATCGGTCGTTCACACCGAGAACACGGTCGCCGCCTTGTTCGGACTTGTAAATTTGACCCACGTCATCCGCGAGATAATCACTTGTGGATTGGATACTGCGAAGAAATTGTTCGGCTGAAACAAGGTCGTTGTTTGCGAGCGCGACCTTAAATTCAGATAGCGCGGTTTCCAATTTGCGAACCATCGGGTCCATCTTTTGCAATAGGCTCATACGGTTTACGAGGAAAGCCCACGCCTTTAAGTTATCCCTAAAATCCGCTTTCTTTCTGTTTCGCGGTCGGGTCTTTCGCGGCTTGAACGCTATCAAGTGCTTCCTCAATCGGCGTTTTCTTCGCACCGCGTTGATTTTTCTTTGTGGATGGCGCGCCTGATTGGTGTGTTTCTGAACTTATTGGAGCAGGTCCACGTTCGCGCAGTCCTTCGCTTTCACCCAATCCGAGTGCTTTCTCCATCATCATAATTTGACCACCACCGGGCGGAGCCGCTCCGCCAACGGGAGGCGAAGCCCCTGCCCCCTGCGGCATCATCGCGCCCCCACCCATAGGAGGTCCGCCGCCACCCGGCGGCATTGGTGGAGGCATACCACCTGCTCCGCCGCCCATAGGTGGCATTCCTCCGCCACCCATACCACCTGCTTGTTGTTGCATCATGGCTTCCTGCGGGTCAGGTTTCTTGTAAACGAAGCGTATGTCGCGACCTGCATCTTCGGTCAGTTCGGGTTGGAATCCGAGTTGTTGCATACGCTGTGCGATATTGACTTCTTGTTCATCGCGTCGAAGTCGTGTGATTTCATCTTCTTCTTCGTTCGGATAAAGTGTGAGCGACCAATGGTGAACACCCATTTGGTCAAGCAAACGCGGGAACAATTCACGCGAATACAACTTCTGTCCTGATTCGACAGCACGATTGGTGACGAGGATTTGCATACCTTCGTTGTTCAATCCTCCTGATTTACCTGCGTCCATCATGAACACATTTGATACACCGTAGAATGCGGCAATACGCATTCGTATTTCATCACGAACCTGCGCGTATTGCATCTCGTCGAGACTGTCCATGAAACGAACGAACTCAACTTTACCGCGACCTGATGAAGACTCAACACCAACCTTCGGAATGTAGTGTGGGTCTCGCTCCATCTTTTCTTCCGCGCCTTTCCAAAACGAAGCGGTGGATTGGATGTTGTCGGTTGTGATGGCGAGAACACCGCGAGGTATTCGTCGTTTTTGATATGCGAGGTAAATGTAATTGTCCATTGCTGTAAGCGACTGCGCTTGACGCCACATGCTCGCAACAGGCGAACGTCCATACAACTTCGATGGATTAAATTTCGACAGGTGTAGAACCTCTCCGTCGATGTAGTATTGCGTTTTACCACTCCCTGCTGTGTTGATGTAGTGAACGTCTTGAAGTGGTAGTGAGCAAACGTCGCACTTCTTGTGGTCGCCGTTGTGAGGATAGGTTTTGTCTCGGTGAATAGGACACAGAAGGTATCGTCCTCCGCGTTTCCCCGCTTTATCAGCCACGATGCGCATGAAGGTTGGGTCTCCGCGAACCAATTCTTTGACGCGGTAAAATTCAATCTCTCCGCTTTGCGGGTCGATGAAGTATTCTTTGATGAGCAACAAGAACGCGTCGTCGACGATATTCAAATCCCATTCAATTTCTTTCATGACTTCAATGAACGATTGGTCCATGCTGTTGCGCTGTTTCATCAACCATCGCGGATACAAAATTTGGTCAGCATCAGGGCTTTCAAATTCTTCGTTACCGCATATCCGACATTCCAACACAGTATCGTGTTGATATTCTTCTTCACAGTTCGTGCATTTCTTATGAAATTTTTTCTCCCAATAATAACCGCGACGAAATATCTCTTGACACAACGTATTGATGGTTGTTCGGAGGATGATGGATTCTTGAACCGTCGCGTAAAGTGCAGGGATGGAGACACCTTGAACAAGGACAGGCTCTTGNATGCCCGTCTTCCAAAGCGGCATCTGTGGTTCAGGTGTTGTTCGACGATTGAANGGCTTNGNCAATCTCGACAAAAAACGACCGACTAAGCCTTTTTCTTCCGCCATCAAATCATCTCCACAAGTCGATTCGCGTCATCGACAAGACGTAGTGTTTCACCGTCTCGCTCAAACATCGCACGAACTCCCGCCTCATCAATGTTCCACTCTTTGAGAAGTTCAGCGCGCTTATCAGGAACGTCACGCCAATTCAACCACTTCACCATTTTGTATAGGTCGTCTCTTCTCGACTTAACGATGTCGGTTTTTCTTCCTCGCAAATCAAGTAGTTCGACGACGGCACTCGCTTGACCTTTCTTCATTCGCAAATGAGGCGCGATACCTTTCAACAATTTTCGTAAATCGTTTTCGCTGTAAAATTGCAACCGATGTTGCGTTCGTCGACTGTTCTTGTGTATTTTCAAATCTGTTTGCAAAACGCCGCATTCAAGTGCTTTATGCAATCGCTCACAATGCAACTTACCACGCTCTCCTGTGGCGATAAAACCTGCTCGCGGCTCCATACGCTTNGTAATCGTNATGTATCCNTCAGCGTCNAGAAAACCTGCCGCATACGCCCACACATCTTTGAAAATCACATTGTCGTNGCGAACGATACCCCAATTGTTNCCAATCTTTTCGATGTCGTATTCGACGCCATGCATCTTGAAAAGCGCACTCAATTTAGAAGGAGAGGTGTGTTTTGTTCCNTNCATTGATGCGAAGATTTCATTTGAAGGTAAAGGTCCGCGCGCTTCAAGAATTGTAACGGCTTTGGTGAGAAAGACAGCATCGGTCTTCTTGATGTTGTCAATCGAATGCAACGTGTTTCTCCATTCTTTTTTCGCGTTNTTCTTCAACTGTTGAGCATCGACCCACATTTGACGTTGGTCGTCGGTAAAGTCNCCCTCAATCAACAACAATTTGCTGATGGTATCGTTGGCTTTCTCCCATTGAACGCACGCACGTCGAAGAGCATATTCGCGAGTCAAACCGTGTTTGCGTAACGCTTGTAAATCACGTTCGCTGATTCCTAAATTACGAACGGTTGGTTCGTGCTTACCAATCCATTCGATGGATTGCAACGTTGCCTCAACTTCCTGTCTTTTAGCGATACGGATAGCGTCGATGGCTTCGTCGATAGCGTCACGCATACCTTTGTTGACGCGACGCGCCATTCTCAAATCTTTAACGAGTTCTTCCGCGCCTCGACCAAACATTGATTGAAACCAACCACCATCAGGATGCGAACGCTTGAGTTGTTGTTTGATTTTGTTCGTCATCTCTTCTTCTTCTTCGCGCTTCTTATTTTCATCAACAAGCGGAGGTGTTGGATTAGCGTTGACTTCACCACCACCCTGACTGATGGTTTGAGGTGCGTCGCCAAACGAAGCACCGCGAATCTGATTCTTCAACAAAGGATGAGAACGAACAATGTCAGAAATGTCGTTCAAGTTAATTTGTGCCATTCCCCTCCATTCGCGTTCGACGGTCTTCCGTGTGCTATCCAACACAATTCGCAAAATCCAAACGGTCGCTCTCCTTCAAAATAACATACGCCACAAAACATGAAATTGTGGCTTCCGAGCATTCAACAATTCCACCTTTTCAACGCCGCTCCCTTCGGAGTCAATTTGCCCTTTTTGGATGTAGGACCTTTGACGCCACTCATCCGCGCACAAAAAGACTTACGGCGTTTAGCCTTCTTACCGCCGGGTTTTAATTTACTTGGTTTGGTTGTCACAGGTGGTTTAAGATTCGCACCGCTTTTTCGCTTCGCGGCGGCACGTCCTTTCGCATTCAACCCACCTTTACGACTGTGCTTGTTAGGATTGTATCCGTGAAATGGTTTGCTCTTCTTCTTTGCTTTCAACACCGAACTCGCAATGTCAAATGGTGAACAACATGTGCAAAACGTCACTTCTTTCGCGATGTCTTCATC
>FUFK010041872.1_pt1 | contig 14531 bp, 16 predicted proteins | sample 1021851 | NCBI WGS metagenome assembly FUFK01 (sample SAMEA51879418, study PRJEB19060) | metagenome | reverse complement strand
AACAGACCAATGCCCACAAGTTGCGCTGCTGCACATCGGCGGTTCACCGCGCAACATGTCGCCTTGATGCAGCCAGCCAACCATCACAGGGATGCCAGCGTCGATGGCTTCCATCACGTCCTCTGCGTCAGCGGTCTGAGTAAACGTGACTTTCAGCCCCAGGCTCGTCAGTGCTTTGACGTGAGCATTGACTGAGGTTGTATCTCCAAACGGCCTCAACACCGATTCGTATTGCTCTTGTGTATTTACGCGCCGGGCATGGGCTGCGATTATTGCCGCAGCTGAGGTAAAGCACTTGCGTTCACCGCCGGGCAGATCGAGTTGTCGGAAATAGCGAGGCAAGTACACCTCCTGGTCAATGCCGCTGGCCTTCCAAGCCTGAAACCATTCAGCATCCTCGCTGAGCAAATGCTCTGGCATGGCATCCTCCAGCTGCTTGATGGCAGCCATGCGGTGCGGCACGTCTCTTTTGTAAAAGTCAAAAAAAGGGAGCAACGCCAGCGCCATGACAACTACCAGCAGAGTTACTTGGATGATGCCGGACACACCTCAGTTTTCCACCCTGGTCGTCGGATACATGTTCTTACGGACAAACTCCACGACTTGATCGTCAATGGTGTTGTCAGTTGAGGAGCAATATGCCTCTAAAAGATCAATCACCAGCCTTTTAACGCCTTCCGATTTCATAAACCGAAAAAGGATCGGACGAATCAGCAGCAGCATGGTTTTGATTTGAACTGCACTTATACGTTAGTGCCGATCGCTATGACCTTCCAACCTGGCCACTGATCGCTCCAACTCGCTCAACCTTCCAAAGACCTCGACCTCCTTGCTTTTGATGTCTTGGTGCAGGATGTCTAGCCTTCCAGACAGGTTGTCTACAGCAGCAGTCAGCCGAATCAACGAGTCTTGTCCTTGGCGCGTTTGACGGTTGATCCCTGAGACACCTAGGCCAGCAACTGTGATTGACGCGCCAGCAACNGCGGCCCACACTTCAACCATGAACCGCCCCAATCACTCGCTTCATCATGGCAGAACCCATGGATGACAACCATGAAAAGGAAGGCGTCAGCGTTGCTGATGTCGTCAAATGCGCTGTTCTGTTCTGGAGCGCCACGCTGCTGACCGTTTCCTATCTAGGGATCTTCCCTCAGATGAAAATGGACAACACGTTTGTCGCTTCGCTCCTGACTGGCGCAATGGCTTCGTTTGGCATCGAACGCAAAGGCAATGGCAACGGTAACAAGAGGCCGAATATCATTGACAATAAAGACACCAAAGCTGGCATCAAATGACCCGCGCACTTCTGGTATTGGGCATCACTTTGGCAGCTGCTTTGCCTGCTAAGGCAGACATCACCCACAAGATTCAGTCCTCCGTGCAACTCCAAGTCGATGGGGCAGCATCACAGGCTTCAAGAATTGGCAGCACGCTTGCTGTTAGTGGCAGCAACGTCACTCTCGACACTGCTCCTGTTCTCGGGACTCTCAGTGCTGGTGACGCTGTGGGCTATACACCGGGTCAGTACAGCATCACCACCGCAGGAGACGCCTTCTCTTACAGCGAGTCCTTCATCGAAGGTGATGCAACACCCAGCGCCACTACCGTAAGCAGCGGTGTCGTCACCAGTCTTCCAATGCTCGGTAACACCACCACCACTTCAGGCGGTGTGGCTGGCAACCTCGCTGGCACGATTGCAACTGATGGTGCGATGACAATCACGGCTGGTGGTGCAGGAACCACCGCAACAGGTCAAATCGTTCTGAGCATTGAGGTTGATTGATGCGTTGGTTATTGCTTCTGCTGCTCTACGCTCCAGCAGCAGGAGCTGTTCCTGTAGTGCCTGCCTTTAGCACTGGCACGCTCACAAGCAGAACAGAGACGACTTCTAAAGTCACTGAAACTATCGTCAGTGAAAACTACGACACTGGTTGGGAATACTCTGCTAGTGGCGTTAATGTTCAAAGCGACGCTCCAATCAACCCTGTTGCCAGCAGCACGATTAACGGATGGACCTCTTTAGGAGAGCGGCCAAACTGGTCAATCGTCAACCCAGGCGAAGCTTTTCAGTTTGTCGAGACTTATCGGGGGCCAGGGCTTTCAAACGTGACAACGATTCAGCGCGTTACCGAAATCACAAGCGTCACAGATTCGGTTTCCTCCTTTTCGGAATAATCGCCACCGCTCCAGTCAACGCGCAAGACGTTGGCGGGATCTCTGCAACAGCAGCGCCTACAGCAACATCATCTGGATCGGTGTCTAACCAGGCTGTCCAAGTTTTACAAGGCACTGCTATACACAATTTTTACGGGGCAGGGATAAGTTGTCAGGGTCCTACTCTGACGGTCACCCCTTACCTCAACCGCACCAAGTCATGGGGTTTGCCCTATGAATACAGCTATCAAGATCCTGTTTACGATCTCAGTGATCTGGATGAAGACGGGGTTTTAGACAATCCTGGCGATGTTTTGTTTTTTAAGGACACCAGAACGGGTCAGAAAGATAACCACAACTGGAATCTCGGCCTTTCCGTTCAAGCCACAATTCCGCTAGATGGCGGCCTACAAGAACGTTGTAAGGCTGCTGTTGATACTCAACTTGCGCATCAGCAGCAGAAACTAGCCAATTTGAGGCTTGACTTTGAGATCAGCAGACTCAAGCACTGTGGCGAACTCAAGCTCAAGGGCATTAGGTTTGCCAAAGGTTCACCCTATGAAAAAGTTTGCGCTGATGTCCTCATTCATACGCCGACGCCCCACACGCATCTCATCCCCTCAGCGACCTCTGCAACGCACGTCGGGCACTAACTCCTTTTGGAACTGGTTGGCGGCCCAAAGCTTTTTGCAGTTTCTGAGCGGCCTTTTTGATGACCGGTCGAATTAACTTCAGCAAGAACGGCGTACACAATCCAGCCGTAACACCAATCACTGAAGACACCGCCACCGTTGTCGCTTGTGGAATCGTGGGGAGAGCTTCAATAACCTGCTGAGGCAGTGTTTTTGTCTCAACCTTTGGTTCTGGAGTTACTGCTGGTGCTGCTGGCTTTGGCAGTTCTATTTTGGGGGGACTAACTGGTGGAGCTTCTGGTTTAGCTTTTGGCGCGGAAGGCTTTGGTGCTTGAACCTTAGGTTCAAAATCCAACGGGTCAAACGCTGGCAAGTCGATTACCGGCACACCAATCTGCAACGTCACTGGTGGTGCTGCTGGTATCGCCACCTCNGGCAAGTTGACCACCACGTTGATCTCTGGCACGTCTATCTCACGAATCTCTTCCATGAAGTCAGAACGGTTTACAGCAGGTCAGCTCTGGGTTGAAGCTACCAAGCACAGAGAAGGGCCGCCGCTCGTTTACGTCTGCAGGTCCGGCAAATCCTCAATGCTGTTCACTGAACCTGAGGCGCTTCTGAAATTTGTGCGCTGGCCTAAGTCAACGCCAACAGGGCAGGCATTGCGGGAATGGCTTGATCACTGGGACGCCCCAGAAGTTGAAGCGCAAACCGAAACTAAAATGGTGACCTGATTGCAGGGCCAGTTTCAGTCGGCAGCTTCGGCATTTCTGGAACGGGCACTTGCTCAAGAATCGTCTCTGTCAGCTCAACCTTGAGGTCGTTGATGTACTTCTTGGTGAGTGATGGAATGCGGGTGTAGAACAGCACGCAACCAATCGTCAGCGTTCCAGCCATCGCAAACGACAGAACGGCGAGGAGGTTGTAAAAACGTTGCATGGCTTAAGAGGACTCCTCCATGGCGCGGCGTTCATAGCGCCGTTTCAGCATTAAACACTCTGTGGCACGCTCATAATCACCAAGCCTGTCAAACAAAACAGCCCTTGCGTTCTCGTACCTGATCGCTGTAGGCAATAGATCTGTTGGGACCCTGCTGCCCAATGGTGAGTACTTGTTGCCGTTGAGTTTGACGCTCATCAGTAAAGCCTCAAAAAAACCTCCCTGCAATGAAACAGGGAGGGGAGGGACTCCTATGTGCAACCACAAACTAGCTCAAAAAGCGTACCGTGCGCCAACCTTAAAACCAAGGCTCAGCTCATCGCCAGTAATGAAAGACACTTCACCGTAAAGCGGACCAGAACTCATGCCAGCTTTGCCGCTGAGTTCAATCTCAGCCTCATCACCCACAGGAGTCACCAAAGCAGGACCAGCCTGCACATAAGCACCGTTGTCAAAGCCATAACCAATGTGGCCTTCGACAATGCCGCCACCAACCCCAGAATCAAGACCAACACCAAAGTTGGCCTCTGGGTTCAGGTAAAGCTCACCTGCGGTTGCAGGAGATGCCAGCGCAGCACCCGCAATAGCGACGGCACCACTCGCACTGAGAAGTTTGAACATTGGAAAGAGGATTAACGTTTTCCTTGGCCACGATACTTCTTCCGTCCATGGGACGGTTTTGAATGTGATCCATTACCTTGACGTGTCTTTTTTGGCTTGCTAGCAACAAAATTTTGCCCGCTAAGTGACTTAGCCATCAGATGCCGTCAGTTGAATTCAAGTTCTGATACTTGAGGGCTAAACCTGTGAATAGACCATATTGAGGGTGTGACACTTGGTCGCGGCCATCAAGGAAGTACAACTCCTCAAGCCATAACGTTCGGGCAGCCATAGCCTGTACGTCCTCCGCGCCAGGCTTGCTGGCGATCATCGGGTCAGGTCGTTTCATCAGGCAAACACTCGCTTGGGTTGTTCGGGCGTGACCTCATAAGCGTCCCAGCCATCAGGCAGGTCACCCAGATAATTCACATGGAAGCCGGTCATTGCCGTTGGAGCGGTGACGACTTCACCCTCCTCGTCATACACACCGTCGTCGTTGTAGAGCGTTCCAATCACATCGACAGCACGATCTGCGGTGTAAGCCTGCAAGACCTCAGACTCAACACCTTCCTCGTCGGTAACAGTGACATAGAACCCAGCAGCTTTTGCTGCAGTGATCCATGCGGCTTCATCAGTAAACCGGAAGAAAGGACCGGGTACTGGGGGAGTTTCCAGAAGTTCTTCAGTCATGATTAGGAGGTGATTGACTGCAGTTTTGCGTCAGGCAGACGCGTTGGGAAGTAGCTCAGGCGTTTGATGGTGCCGTTGAGTTGTCTATTAGTAACCCCAGCCGAATCGTTACCAATAATCAATGAAGTCGGGGCTGGTAACTGAACGCCAGTCCTTGTAATTGGAGTGCCACCATTAACAGCAAAAGAAGAACTACCACTTTCAAAACCATAAGCTGTTTTGTTTAGTTGTCCAGCTGGAACCGTTGTGGCCGTAAGAACTCCAGAACCTTGATAATTAGTAATGTGCAACGCATTAGGTTGATACCTAGCAATATCAATATAGTTGATAGCATCTTGTGAAAACATACCAACAAAAGCTATATCATCTCCAAGAGTAGACTTAGCATCAGCAAACACCGTCCCCTCACTCTGGTTGTAGAAGCTATCAACACCCAAAGCACTGGTCGATACATCGGCAGCGCGGGTTACGGTGGAGCCGGTAGGGGTGATAATTAGAGAGCTTGGATAGGAGCCCATTTCAAGCTGAGCGCCCCAGAACAACATATCCAAAGAGGTGGTGTCCCCGTTTGCAGTCAGGAAAATGGTCTTGTTGTTATTAGTGTAAGTTTTCCAGATACGAACCCAACCATTGGCATAGATCTTGCGTGAGTAACCGTGGCCTACAGTATCGGTAGCAAAATCGTAAGCGACTTGCTGAGCAGTATCCTGATCAGCTTGGTGAACCCCTGTCTTGTGTGTTACATACTGACCTTGACCACTAGTTGATTTAATAAAAATAGAAAAAGTATAGTCGTTGGTGTCTGCTGTTATTAAGTAGTTCTTCTGCCCCCTAACCTCAGGTGCATAGGCAGTAGTGGCAAAGGCAGTGTTAGTTCCGTCAGGTGCAATACCAGCATTGTGGTAAGCACCACTAGGGGTTGAGTTAGACCAGACTGAGGCGTATCGGCTTGTGTTGAAATCAACTATGTTCGTCCTAGCCTCTTCCAACAACAGCTCGCCATTTTCGTAGCGCGGAGCGCCAGAGATGGTTGAGGTGGTTTTGATAAAGGGAGTCGCTGTAGAACCTTCTTCGATTTGGGCACCCCAGACGTAAATATCACCATTTGCAGCATTACCAGCACGCCAAGAGAAGCTGGATGTGCCAGCTGGAGTAACGGTTAGCTGACAACGCCACCAGCCATTACCTGCGTCAGTAGACGTAATTACGCCATCACCTGCTTGTTGATGATAAGTGACAGAGCCATCATCAAGGTTTATGAAACCTCGCGCTCTATTTGTTCCGGCGTCATAATAATCAATGAAAGCGGACTGCCCTGTTGTTGTTGCTTTTGCAAAGAAAGTAAACGTCTTAGCGGTTCCGTCTACAACATTAAGTACATTTTGAACGTATGAAGTCGTCGAGATGCCAGTCGCATCACCAATAAGCACAGCCGTGTTAGTACCATCTGGCGCGGGGTTGTTCGTGCTTTTTTTTGTAATCCTAGTAGTCACCCAGCCACTGCCAAACAGACTGTTAGTTACCAGGTTCACAGGCGTCGACTTAATCAACCCAGTCGCATCATCCACATACGTTGCAGACGATGCACGGCTAACGAAGGATTCGACGGAAGGGGTGTACTCGGTAAGTTCGTCACCTTCTTCGACTTGAGCGCCCCACACGAAAAGGTCAGCCGCGTAATTATCTGGCGGGTTGTTGATGCCGAACTTAGTATTGCCTGAGACGACCGCTGTGTAAGTGAATGAATAGCGAGCCCACTCATCTGTCGCAGTTGTCTTGCCAAGCTGGTAAACGCCACCAGCGCCTTCGTCAGCGAGGAGATCAAAAGATTCTTCAGTGCCTGCTTTTTTGAGATAAAGAGAGAACGTATAAGTGACCCCTGCTTCCACCACCACTGTCTGGGAGATATAAGTTTGATTAGCAGCAGGCAGCTGTAATCGATCAGCTGTCATCGTCCCGTCTGGAGCAGTTGACACATTAGGGGTGACCACTGCGTTATTGCCCAACTCCCACATATTGAGCCTCTCGCTGTACTCCAGCAGGTTAGTCTTCGCAAACTTGTTACCAGTGATCTCAGCAACATCTGCTGCACGGGTTACGGTAGAGCCAGAGGTTGGGATGTAGGAGGTTGGGAATAACCCTGCCTCGATCTGCAGTCCGTAAAACTGAAAACCTTGAGTGGTGTCGTGTTGTTCGACACCTGTGTTTCCAAGGTCTAAATAGGATGTTGCATCTCCGCTCGCAAGAGTAGCAGCAGTAGTAATCCTCAACCTACGCCAACCGTTTCCTGCATCATCAATAGAAATGGCCGTTGCATGAGCATTAGCCGTATCAGTAGTCAAAGTATCAAGGTAAAACCTACGTCGGCTATTGGAGGCGAATATACCGCTACTAGTACCAAAGCCAAAAGAAACCTCGTTGTAATTTACACCTTTGACGTAGATAGTAGCAGTATATTGAACACCTGCAGCCAGGGCAGCGGGTTTAAAATAAACCCTAGAAGCAACGTTGCCGCCTGTCGACAGAACCTGGAAGGCAGTGTTAGGTCCACCAGGACCGTCTACTGACGTGGGACCAGTCATCTGGCTAAGTCCACCATTGCCGTGAAGGTTTCCAGTAACACTTTCAGGTACCAAGTTCGTCCTAGCCTCTTCAATCAACAGCCCCAGGCTTTCGCCCGTAACGGGGTCATGGTCGAAGCGGGGAGCACCGGATTTGGTATTGGTGGTGGGGATGTAGTCCGTAACGCTAGAGTTTTCTTGCAATTGAGCGCCCCAAAGATAAATAGAAGCTCCGTTTGAGACTGAAAGCGCTCCATCACTGTCAACGACATACAGCCTTGCAGCAGCTGCAAACCCCGCAGAAGCAACAGTGAAAGTCAGTGAACACCTAAGCCAACCATTACCTTTAGGAACAATCTGACTAGAAGCGTTTGTAAATACAGAACCGTCGTCCCCAACTGTTCCTGCAGTTCCTCCTGATAGATCAAACCATGCTTCAGCTCGTTGGCCAAACACAGAGTCATTCGTTGGCCTCAACAACAGAGTAGAGCCAGTCCCTGCTTTAGCAAAAACACTGAACGTATAAGTAGTTGCTGTTTCAGAAAAGCCTTTGACTATTGCAGCACCATTAACGTTTGATTCCGTTGATGCTACTAAATCTGCAGTTTGTGTTCCATCTGGTGCAGCTAATGCGTTAGCCGTGACTGACTTTCTAAAACCAGACCAGGATGAATGATCCAACTGCTGACTGTATGTGAGCAAGTTCACCGGCGTGGTCTTAATCAGACCATCGCCATCAACAAACGTTGCACTAGATGCACGGGTAAAGGTAACAAGATCCTTTTTGCCAATTTGATTCTTTAACGACTTCGCCCCAGCNAAATCTAGATCAAGCGTGCTACCGCGAAATTGTGCAGGTGCAAGCAAACCCGGTTTGATGCTGCTGTTCAGCGCACCCTTGATGCTGGAACGTAAAGCTTGTGCCATTTCAAATCAAAGCGCACCAACAACACAAGCAACCGTAGGCGTTCCACCCGTAATGCTTACAAGACGCAGCCGCACATATTCAACAGGGCAGCCATTCAACGGAAAACCGCGTGTGCCGTTTGCTGTAATCGTCGTATCCAGCTCGTCTTGATCCAGATTAAAGAAGTTGGTGTCATCAAGNNTGCCCTCAAAACGCACCACAACGTTCGTTCCAATGCTGCTAACCGTCACTTGGAACGAAACCGCTTGCGCGTTGACCTTGACCGAACTGGTGGTGCCTGCTGCTGTAAGGCTTGTCAGAGTTGCAGTCGTGAACGGATAGAGGGCCATGACAGCAACCCAGCAACTTAAATCTGTACGTTCAGCTTAACAGCGACTTAGAAGATCAGCACCCAGCACTCACCGTTGCCGCCACTGCCTGCAGCACCACTTCGCGCACCACCGCCGCCGCCGCCAGGAATGCTGCCATTAGCGTTGGCATTAGTGCCGCTGAAAGCTTGTCCACCATTCCCAGCAATAATGCTGGTGCCGCCACTACCGCCTTCAGATCCTCCATCAGCAATCCCGCCACCACCAGCGCCGCCGAACACTGCATCGCCGCCAACAGTGTCAGAGGTGCTCTGCCTAGCCCCATATCCGCCAGAAAAAATAGAAAAGGCAAACTTGTCTCTGTGAACATCAAGGGCGTTAACGCCAACTGGATTAAAAGCAACTCTGCTGCCTTGCCCAAACGGTGTGCTGCCTTGCGCAAACTGACCGTCGTCTTCGTCTCCGCCTATGCCGCCATAGCTTGTTACATGACTGCCAAACGTTGAATTAGTTCCGTTGGCACCATTGCCATCAGTTGATGTGCCTTGACCACCTTGACCAATCGTGATCGTTTCAGTTGCACCAAGGTCTGATAACGGGAAAAGGCCAAACCCACAATTTGATCCAGCACCGCCACCACCACCTTCGTTGTTGTCTGCAGCTCCAGCACCACCACCGCCCCAGATCAACACAATCGCAGTTGATCCAGTGCTGGGCTTCGTCCAAGTGTGCGTGCGGGTTGAGCCAGTGCCCGTACCAGCCGCAAACGTATATTTGGTGAACGACGACGACGTAATAACGCTCCACAGCAACGACGTGCCGTTAGTCACCAATGCCTTATCTGCATTGCCGGTTTGACTTGGCAGCAGGGCTGCAATCGCAGCAGCAACAGTGGTTTGACCCGTACCACCGTTTGCAATCGGTGTGACGCCACCAACTTCAAATCCAGCAGGGTCTAAAACACCAACAGTGATCCACGCACTGTTCGCGGCATTTCTGACCTTCCAGACAGGAGGGCTTGATGAAGTGTCAACCCATGGTTGGAACGCAACCTTTGTCGTCGGTTCTGACGCACCAGAACTTTGCGTAAACAGCGCCTCTAAATTGTCATTGATGTCAGCCCTAACGTTCGGAAACGTGGCGTTCTGAATCGTTTGGTCTGACTGAGGAGCCATTACAGGGCGCGACCGAATCCAGTTGCAGTGTAGCTGAACTGCTTAGACACGCTGCTGCCGCCACCGTCCGATGAATAAACTCAATGGTGAATCCAGTCGTCGAAACGTTAGACAACGTGATAGTGTTGATTTTGATCTAGGTCGAATGGCGTGATATTGACTGTAGGAATCTGAGTAGAAATGCATTATCAAATGTGTAGCTGGTCGCCGCAGCGTTAGTCGTTTTAGTGCTTGACTCAGTTCTGCGTGCCAGCTCAAGCGTTGCACCTAGCTGATCCACAGAAACGTTGGTCAGCTCATCAGTTGTTTCTAGTTCTGCCTTGATCTGAACGTGACGGCCCTGCACNACAGCAGCNACAAACTCAGCCCACGGCGAATAATCCGATTCAGANGGTGATGCCNCCGTNGCTGTNCTNACATANGTCACCACATTGACCACATCAGACGTGGTGCCATCAAACAAACCAGTGGCGTCATCAAACANGCCAGAACGAGCATCAAACAAGACGCCTGTTGTTGAAGTTGGGGAACTGACGATGCTCCGGCGAACAATGAAATCAAACGTGCCACCAAGATCAAACGTATCTTGGAACTGATACTCTGCCGCTCCATCAACTGCAAAGTACAGATCCTCGGCATAACCTAGGGCGACGTATGGGTCAGGCACAAGATCAAGGTTGCCTGAAACAACGCTGCAATTCGTCTTCGTGCCGTTAAACGGCGTGCTCAGATTGTGTTCTGCATAGGTTTTCACGACATACCTTGAATCAGGCTGCGGCAATGCAACCTCAAACGCTGTTTCATTGACAGAGCGATTGCCTTGAAAATCCTCTGCCTTCAGGAAATACGTTCCAGCAAGCAGTGGCACCTGTTTTTGTGTTGACGTACCAGAAACGCCATCGACAATCCGATTGCTGGCGTTCCACTCTGCAAGTACTAAAGCCCGTGGATCGTGGCGAATGATGATGCGGCCACCAAGCTGCACATCTAACTCATCAACCTTTTTCCACGACAAGATCGCCAAAGTCTCAGTTGTTGGCGTAAGGCTCAAGTTGAGGATGTCGTTTGGCGGAGCACCTAAGCCCTGAACGGTGTAGTTAGCCAGTGCAGGCTTGCTGAACAGAATGTTGGTGCTGCTGATGCAGCTTACTTGCACTTGGTAGTTGCCAGTTTTCGCGTCAAGGATGTCAAACGTTGTGCCTTGGACAATCACCTCAGTGAAGTTGTCATCCTCATGGCGATAACGAACGCGGAACCGCTTGATGGTCTGACCAGCTGGAACACGCCAGTGCCATGTGATCTTGATGGCTACCTTGCCGTTGAAGACGAACTGCACCTCTTTGGTTGGCACCGTTCCACCAGGCGGGATGGTTGCTAACACCTCAACATCTTCTGGTGGCTCAGGAATGATGTTCAGGTTGGTNGTNTCGCGTGTCTGNAGCGCCTCGCCATCCTCAACAAACGCATACTTGCTNGCGTTATANGCAACAGCACTNATTGTNTAGAGCANTCCGTCTTGNTCTTCNATCGACAACACNCGCCANGTNGTNGGCTGGATGTCTGTNGCACCCGTGCCAAGNGTNTCNAANACCCAAATGCTGTTGGCGTTNGGTGTNGCNGCAAAGTNACGGTCAACAGTGATCACGCCGTTGGTGATGTCGGTGACGCGGAGCTTCTCATCTGCAACCTCACCATCAACCGTTCCATCCGGCAAGATCACATACAAAAACGATCCCGCGCCGAACGTCAGGTCTGTGTTTGCTGTGTCGTCAACAGTGATCGTATTGCTGGTGGCAGATTTAATCCGTCCGCCTTTACGCGCACCAGAGATCACAGGGTCTGCAATCTGGATGATCTGCCCTGGACGCACGGTCTGCCCTGCATCAAGGCTGCTTGTAAAGCTGACAACCTCTTTTTCAAACTTCTCGGAATAGAGAATCCACTTGCCGATACGTGCAGCTTGACCACGGCTGGTGCANGCAAAGGCGCTGAACTCCTTACGCACCACNCCATATTTGGCAATNCCGTCGTGATCCTCAACGACCTCNTAGGCCGTATCTTGCAGATCAATATCTAGGTAGCTGACGACAACAACGGTGGGGCGAGTTTTCAGGCTGCTGCCGCTGTAGTTAAAACCTTCTTCCGTGACGTTGGCAGTGGTGAATAGATAAGCAGCATCCCTTGGTGCGTCCTGCTCAATTGTCAGGCTGCCTGCTGCCCAGAACCCTTGGCAACGCATGACCGACAGCAAGTCGTTGACCAGCTTGAAAGATTCCTCTGCTGTTTGAATCGTGGTGTTGCAGCTGAAGCGTGCCTCTTNNCCNCCAAAGCCATCATCAACCAAGGCNTTNGNGTATTTNGACGCTGCAAAAAACGCATACTTGTCAATNTGNGCGGTATCAACGTGATTGCCAAACCCATAACGGGTGTTTGTCAACAGGTCGTAAAGGATAAAAGCAGGACAAGCGCACCAAGTGGCAGCGGCGAACGTACCGTTCCAGACGAAGTTCTCTGGGTAAATGATCCGTCCAGTGCCGGAGTCAACAGTGACGCCTGCAGGAATCTTGACTTTTACGCCTTTGACAAAATACTTTCGCGTCGGGATACTGCTGAACTGCTCTGCCTCAACACGCAGTGCAACCAACGCGCTGTTGGGATAACGCAGTTTGGCGTACTTAATCTCGGTCATGCTTGACCAGCTGAACGCATTGGTCAGCAGAGCATCGTTACTGTCTTCAGTAACTCGCTCAACCTTGATGTCTACGTTGTCGGTTACATTGGGGCGATTCAACGTGATCAGATAATCCTTCTGATACAGATCAGCAGTACGGCCTGAAATGGTGTCATCAATCAACGCATCACCAAAACCACCACCTGCATACTGAGCAAAGATCTTAAGGCGAACGCTTGCACCTAGCGTGTCTCCATTTTCGTTATTGATCCTTTGTAGCGCTGGGATTGATACGGTTACACGAACTGCATCAACGTCATCGTTAGTGATCGTTTCAGTGACGGAAACAAATTGCGTGACAGGACGATTTACGCTGCGCTCGTTTTCCGTTCCAGACGTGATCGGAATGTATGTTTGCGCCTGTGTGCCGTTGCGGGTGTAAACAGTAACGTCTTCAAAGTTAAACTCATCTTGTGCGTTCTGGAGCGCAGTACCGTTCAGAAAAATTGACTTGTTGCCATCAACCAAGCCCTCAATCTCGCCCTCAGAGATAAGGTCTAAGACCGTTGCATATTGACGAGAATCAAGGCTGTCAGGCGTGGTTTTAGGTGAACGGCTACTGCCGCCACCACCCTTACCGCCGCCACCACCTGCACCAATAATCGTGGTCATGCCTGCACCTGCTCAGTGTCAATACCAGCAGAGATAACAACACTGCCGGTCAAGGTTTTGCCGTAAACGATTGGCACTGGCGTTCCACCACGCGAAGTGTTTTGAATGCCGGAGAACGAGAATGACTTGCGTGGATCTTGGTTGGTATCTGGACCTTGCGGGATCGAAGGCGTTGGTGAGATAAGACCAGCAACGCCGCCTAAAACCAAAGCAACACCGATATTTCCAATCGCTACAGATGCACCTGCAGTCAGAAAACCTGTTCCAGTCGCACCCAAAAAGCCTGATGCCCCGCCTGTGACAGGAGCAAGAACGACTGCAGCCGTAATTAAAGCAACACCAGCAAGTATTGAACCAACATTGCCACCCGCACCAACAATTACCGGCACGATCTTAATCTCTTCTTGTCCAACAGGATTATGCAGATCATCCAGCGTTAATGCACCATCACCAACAAGCACCCTGTAGTGACGGTCCGCCATGTGACGGTCAAGCTGCGGAAAATTAGCAATCAGCATCCGCACTGCCTCAGCAGCAGATGACAGATCAGCCTCAATCACCTTGCGGCCAACAAACTCAGCAAGCTGCCCGTAAAGCCTGACCTTACGCAACATGACGCAGCCGCCTCCCTGTGCATGATTGTAGCCAGCCCCCATAGAGATCTCTAGAGGACAACCGCTCGGAAAGGTGATGCAGCACCATGCCATCACCAATAAAAACCGCACAATGATTTAGGCCGTTGCCGTTGATCTGCATCAACAACAGATCACCACGTTCCAAGGGCTCATCTTCTGCAAGCTCACGGAACCCAGTAGCAGCCCACGCTCCATCAAACATTGGAGCGGCTAAAAACTGCTCTGGTGTTGCTGGTCTGTCCCAGTCACGCAGGTTGATGCCTTCCTCTGCGTACCAATCACGCGCAAGCGTCCAGCAGTCGTTCACTGCCCACGTCCACTGACGACCAATCAACGGGGCCTTGTAACCGCAAGGTGTGTACTCGCCCCACGTCTCAGTTTTTGGGTTGACGATGTACCAAGGCAAGCCATGCTTCTCTGCTGAAACCTTGTCAGCTTCGCTTGCAATTGGTGCGGTCTTCGGATGACTATGCACAATGCCGACGATTTCACCTGCATCGTCTGCAGCGGCGTAATCCTCGGGATTAAGGATGAACATGTCTTCCAAATTGTGCGCCATATTCCTG
>FUFK010037469.1_pt1 | contig 14531 bp, 16 predicted proteins | sample 1021851 | NCBI WGS metagenome assembly FUFK01 (sample SAMEA51879418, study PRJEB19060) | metagenome | reverse complement strand
GACAAAAATCCTGGGGATAAATCTGCAGAAGATAAATTTAAAGAAGCCAGTGAGGCTTATGGTGTGCTCTCTGATAAATCAAAAAAAGAGAATTACGATAACTTTGGACATGCTGCATTTGAAAATGGTGGTGGCGGTAGAGGTGGTTTTGGTGGTTTTGGTGGTTTTAGTGGTGCAGATTTCTCTGATATTTTCGAGGATTTTTTTGGAGACTTTGGTGGTGGAAGCAGAAGAAGTTCAAGAAGAAGCTCAAATAATAGAGGTTCGGATCTAAGATATGATTTATCAATTACACTAGAGGAGGCGTACACTGGAAAAAAACAAAACATTCAATTTTCTACTTCTGAAAAATGTAATACGTGTAAGGGAAATGGTTCTAAACCAGGCTCAAGTCCAGATAGATGCACCTATTGTGGAGGAAATGGAAGAGTTAGATCTAATCAAGGTTTCTTTACAGTTCAACAAACCTGTCCTCAGTGTGCAGGAAGTGGTGAAGAAATTACCAATCCATGTGGGGATTGTAACGGACAAGGAAATAAACAAACAAACAAAAAAGTATCTGTAACAATACCCAAAGGTGTAGATGATGGTACGAGAATAAGACTTGCCGGCAAAGGTGAAGCTGGAACTAGAGGGGGTACCAGTGGAGACTTATATTTATTTATTAATGTTAAATCGCATGAGTTGTTTAAAAGATCTGATGTAAATTTATTTTTTGAGTTTCCAATTTCTATTGCTGATGCAGCTCTTGGTACAACAATAGAAATACCTACAATTGATGGAAAAAAGGCAAAGATTAAAATACCAGACGGAACTCAAGATGGTAAACAATTTAGATTAAAAGGTAAAGGGATGCCATTTATGAGGCGGGGTGATTTTGGTGACTTATATGTCCAAGTTAAAACTGAAGTACCAGTATTTTTAAATAAAGAACAAAAAGAATTGTTAGAAAAGTTTAGAAAAATAGAAAATGAAAAATCGAACCCAAGTATTAAGAAATTCTTCCAAAAAGCTAAAAGTTTCTGGAATGGTTAATAAATGGGATTAGAAGAAATTATTCCNGCTATTTTTTTAATAGCAGTTTTANTTCTTGGTNNTACCTGAATTTTTAAGATCAAANTCAAAATCAAAAAGGTTTTTTAAAAATTTAGCTATTTGGTCAATAATTATTATATCTATTGTAACCATATCTTTTTATATCTTTTAAATATAAATTATACTCTATAAAAATGAATATTCTTGTTGAGGGCTGGCGTAATATAAATCACTCCTACGCACTTGTTAATCAATGGCAAATTTTCGAACTGATCAAATCATCAAACATATCTTTTAAAGATATTCCTTTTCCTAATGAAAATTGGAATTCACAAAGAAATGATAGTGGTTTGAGAGATGAAGTCAAAAATATCATTAATAAAATCCCTCCACCATTAGATGATATTCATTACGATGTAACTTATAGAATTTCAGGACCATTTAATTTTGATAAAAAATTTAAATCTGAGGTAGCTTTTGTATTTGCTACATCAGAATATAAAAATAATTTAATCAAGTCAGATTATATTAATGGCGATCCAATTCAGCTGAGTAAAGAAAAAAATTTTTTTATACACACTCCATCTAATTGGTCCAAAAAAAGTTTTCTAGCAGCTGGTTTTAGAGAAGATCAAATTGTTGTTGTTCCTCACGGAGTCGACATTAAAACTTTTTATTTAGTTTCTGAAAGTGAAAAAAAAAATATCAGGGACAAGTATAAAATAAAATCAGAAGACTTTGTCTTAACAAATATTGGTGCGATGACTCAAAATAAAGGTGTTGAGGATTTAGTAGCTGCATATGGAATTTTAAAAAAGAAAAATAAAAATCTTAAACTTATTTTAAAAGATCAGAGTAATTTGTATAATAGAGGTGCAAGTAATCCAATTAAGAATATGCACGACTCAAAATTTAATCAAAAATATAAGATTTTTAATGATCAGATGTACAATGATATAATCATTATTTCAAAAAATTTAAATTTTAATGAATTAAGAAATATTTATTCTATAACAGATTGTTACGTTTCACCTTATAAAGCTGAAGGTTTTAATCTTACTCCACTCGAAGCTGCTGCATGTGGAACACAGATAGTGGTTACAGATGGTGGATCTACTGACGACTATTTTGATGATTGTATGGGTTTTAAGATCGAAAGTAAGGAAAAAAGTCTAAATGATAATATTTATCTTAGCCCAAAAACTAATTCTTTAATTGAAATTCTCAATTCTACCATAAACAAGATTGACGATAAAAAAGATGTAAGAAACAAACTTATTCATAAAAATTTTTCTTGGGAAAATATAGTCAAAAAATTGAAAAAAGAGTTTGAAAATAAATTAAGTAGATGAAATAAGAAATTATGAAAAAAATAAACTTAGCAATTACTGGTTGCTTGGGCAGAATGGGTCAACAACTGATAAAATCGTCAAAAAAAAATATTAATTTTAGATTAGTTACACTCACAGAAAATGTATTAATTAATAAAAAAATTAATGGGATCAAACTAGAATTGAATTCAGAAAAAGCCTTTAAAAAAACAGATATAATTATTGATTTTACTGTACCTAGTTGCACGCTTGAAATACTAAAAATAGCTAGGGAGCTAAAAAAAAAAGTTGTTATTGGCACTACTGGGTTCAACAAAAACCAGGAAGACCTTATTAAAAAATATTCAAAAAAAATACCAATTTTAAAAGCTGGCAATATGAGTTTAGGTATAAATCTTTTAGTTTATTTGACAGAAATAACCTCAAGTTCTTTAGGGAAAAATTTTTTAAGTAAAGTTTTTGAAATACATCATAAGCACAAAAAAGACTATCCCTCTGGCACAGCACTTATGATTGGCAAAGGAATTGCTTATGGCAAAAAAAAGAATTTCCTAAGCTTGTATGGGAAAAAATTTTTAAACAAAAAAACGTTTCCATATAGTAAAAAGATAAATTTCAACTCAATAAGAAAAGGTGAAATCATTGGAGAACATGAAGTAAAATTTTCTAATGGTAAAGAAATAATCACTTTAAATCATGAAGCTTTTGATAGAGCTCTTTACTCTGAAGGTGCGTTGACAGCAGCAAAATGGCTTATAAATAAAAAACCTGGTCTTTACTCAATGAGAGATTTAATGAATTTCAAATAATGAATGAAATTCAAAGAGCTAAAATAGTATTTAAAATTTTAAATAAAACTTATCCTTCTATACATGTTCCATTGAGGAGTAGNAATGTTTTTACTCTTTTNATTTCTGTTCTACTTTCAGCGCAATGCACAGACGTGAATGTAAANAANGTCACTAAAGATATTTATCCAAAATATTATAAACCAAAACATTTTGTAAAATTAGGAAGAAAAAAAATTGAGAAATTAATTAAAAAGATTGGTATTTTTAGAATTAAGGCAAAGAGTATTTACAACCTATCAAAATTATTAATAGAAAAATACAATGGTAAAGTTCCTAAAACGTTTGAAGAATTAGAGAGCTTACCAGGTGTTGGTCATAAAACAGCTAGTGTAGTCATGTCTCAAGGCTTTGGATATCCAGCATTTCCAATTGACACTCATATACATAGATTAGCTCAAAGGTGGGGNNTAACAAATGGAAAGAATGTTNNTCAAACTGAAGAGGANTTAAAAAGATTNTTTCCTAAAAAAAGTTGGAATAAACTTCATCTACAAATCATTTACTATGGACGAGAATATTGTAAAGCAAGAGAGTGCTATGGAGTAACTTGTAAAATTTGCACCAGTTGTTATCCTAAAAGAAAAAAACCAATTAAAACAAAGAAAGCATAAAATGAAAGTACTTGGAATTGGAAATGCNATAATCGATGTAATTTGTAAAGTTGANGAAAANTTTATTACAGAGAATAATCTTACAAAAGGNACAATGAAGTTATTTTTNGATGAAATAGAATTCAAGNGTCTTTTAGGATCTTTAAAAATTGAAAAAACTATTTCAGGAGGGTCNGTTGCNAACTCAATAGTTGGTNTATCTCAACTCAAAAATNATGTTGGTTTTATAGGAAAAATATCTGACGATNTTTTTGGGNCTAAATATGAGGANGGACTTAAAAAGGAAAATGTTAAATATTTTTATACAAAANANAAAGAAAGTCTNCCAACAGGCACTTGTTTGATTTTAGTTACNCCAGACTCTGANAGAACTATGTGTACTTTTTTAGGTATAGCAGGAAAAATTAATGANCATGATGTGGATGAGAAAATTATNAAAAAAAGTGAATTAATTTTTTTNGANGGNTATTTGTGGGATGAAGGNGANCCAAAAAAAGCNTTTGAAAAAGCAATTAACAATGCCAAAAAAGTTGCNATGTCNTTATCAGATCTTTTTTGTGTAGAAAGACATAAACAAAATTTTTTAGACTTAGTNAAAAAAAAATTAGATTTAACTTTNGCAAATGAAANTGAGATAATGGCNTTGATCAATACTAAAAATTTCNATGANGTCATCAATTTTGCAAAAGANATAAAAAAACATATTNTNATTACNCGTGGNGAAAAAGGTGCNATTTCAATTATTGGTGATGAAATCACTGAAATAAAAGCAAANAAAGATCTCACAATTAAAGATTTAACNGGTGCTGGAGATCTTTTTGCGGCNGGTTANTTACATGGTTTTATAAATAANCTGCCTANTGAAGAGTGTTTAAAACAAGCAACCAAGTTATCATCAAAAGTGATTCAACAAATTGGTGCCAGGCTTTAACTTTTTATTCTTTTAAAACTACCTTTACCTTTTTTAGGTTTAATTACTCTAGGCTTATATTTCTTAGAAAAAAGATCTTTAGCAAATCTATTTTTCTTTTTTAATTTGGTAACCATTTTTTTTGCTAATTATAAAGTCTTGATCATTAAAAGTTTTTGAAATTTTTTTTCTCAAACGATAAATATGTGTTTCAACTGTATGAGTTTCTAATTGGGATTGATATCCCCAAACTTCGGTTTGTAATTCTTGTATCTTGACTTCTTTTTCAATTTTAAAAAGATATAATATTGAATTTATCTCTTTTTCTGTGAGTTTAAGTTTATTTTCTCCAAAAGACATTACACGTGAATTCAAATTAAAATTATAATTACCAATTGTTATATCAGATTGTTCATGAAATTTTTTTTTGATGAATTCAATATTAATTTTTTCTAATAGTTTGAAAATTGGTATAGGAAAGTCGTTAAAAACTATTTGATTATTCAATCCGGGTATTTCTTTTTTAGTTAATACTAAATAATTGTTTTTAGAATTTATATCAGGTAGTTTATGTTTATTTGCCTTTTCAAAACTAAGATTTATATCTTTTTTAATTTCAACTAAAATCTTATATAGTTCATCTAATTCATAAATTACAAGATTATGATTATTCATCTAATTATAGAATATGATAATTTCCTTAAAAAATAAACACACACTTAAAGTAGATGATTTCAAATTCAGGTGTTCTATTGGTAAAAATGGTAAAAGTAAAAAAAAAAAAGAAGGAGATAAAAAAACACCAATTGGATATTTTGAAATTGAAAATTTATATTACAGACCAGATAAAGTAAAAAAACCGTTTACAAAACTAAAATGTATAAAAATAAAAAAAGATATGGGTTGGTGTGATGATCCTTTAAATAAAAATTATAATAAATTAATCACTATAAAAAAAAACATAAAATGTGAAAAACTGTATAGAAAAGATCATAAGTATGATCTGATGATCCCAATTAAATATAACTTTATAAAACCTGTAAAATTTAAAGGGAGTTGTATATTTATTCATTTAACAAATGACTTTAAAGCTACAGCTGGATGTATTGCTATAAAAAAAAACGACTTTTTAATAATGTTAAAATTAATAAATAAAAAAACCAAAATAAATATTTATTAACTTCTCTCCCCAAATATATTTGAACCTATTCTTAAATATGTTGCAGAATTTTTTATAGCCTCCAAGTAGTCTGATGACATTCCCATGCTTAGTTCATTTAAATTTAAATTTTCATTTAAAGTGCACATTTCTTTGAAAAAAATATTTGATGATTTTTCTAGTGGTGGAATACACATTAGTCCAACCACATTTAAATCAATCGTTTTACAATATGAATATAATTGATTTAAAGAGGATTTATTAACTCCAGATTTTTGTACCTCATTACCAATATTAACTTGAATGAAGACTTTAATTTTTTTATTTTGTTTTTGTTGTTCGTCAGATATTTTTTTTGCAAGTTTTTCACTATCTACTGAATGAATATAATCAAATAATTTCACAGCTAATTTGACTTTGTTGGTTTGAAGTCCTCCTATTAAATGCAATCTAATATCATTATTGGTCAACTTAACATCACTCCATTTTTCAATTGCTTCTTGAACTTTGTTTTCACCAAAATCTATATGCCCATGTTCAATCAAAGGAGATATTTTATCCATCCCAAAAGTCTTTGAAACTGCAATAATTTTTGGTATTTTATTACTTTTAAGGTCAACTAATCTCTGCTTTATTTTCTCTTGAATATTAATTAAATTTTGAACAGAAGGATGCATTATAAAATATTAAAATATTACTTTATTAATTCCCTTGATACAAATAATTTAAAAAAACAAGACAAAGAAACAATTATCATTTATAGAAATTATTCTTCAAAGAATGCTGACATAACTAAACTTATTAAATTAAAAAACTTTTTAAGAAAAAAAGGAAATAAACTTTTTATAGCAAATAATTTTAAGTTGGCACTAAAACTAGGTTTAGATGGAGCTTATATACCTTCATTTAATAAAGAATTTTATCATTTAGCATACTCTACTGCTGTCAATTTTGAAATAATAGGATCAGCACACAATTTAAAAGAAATAAGAAATAAAGAGCTTCAAAAAGTCCAAAAAATTTTTATATCGTCACTTTTTAAAAAAAACAAAAATTATTTGGGTTTAAATAAATTTAAGATTTTAAAAAAGTTTACTAAAAAAGAAGTAATTGCGTTAGGTGGGGTATCTAGCAGAAATATAAAAAAAATTTATTTAGCAAATATATCAAGTATCGCAGGAATCTCATATTTCAAATAAAAAAAAAGGCCCCTAAAAAGGGGCCTCTTTTAAATTTGTTTTCTAACTTAATTAGAATGCAAATGAAAGGTTGAACTCATAAGACTCGAAGTCGTTAGAAGCAACACCTCTCATGTTGTCAGTTTCGTTCATTGCACCAGCAATTGTCATTCCACCCATAGTGTATGAAGCAGAAACACCAGTTGACTCTTGGTCATTACTTGCTGAACTTGAAGCACCTGAATCAGGCTCAAGAGTATGTGCATGATATCCAATCGAGAAGTCATCATTTACAGCATAAGTTATACCATAAGATGTTGAATCTTGACTTGATGTTTTCGTATCATGATCAGCCTCTGACATTTGATAACCAATAGTAAATCCACCAGTCGCATACTTAACGTAAGCTGTAGATTTTTGGACATCAATGCTAACGCCAGCATTTTGATCAGCTCTTGCATAACCTAATGTTAAGCCTTCAACCATCTCTGGAGAGTATGCTATCGCGAAGTCAGTGTATGAATCTTCTACAGCAGCAGCACCACCATCGTTTTGGTAAGCCATAGTTACAGTTGCACCTGCAACACTTGGAGACGTGTAGATAAACATGTTAGCTCCACCGCCGCCACCGATCACCATTGGGCTTCCAGAAGTTGATGTTCCATCTGTATCTAAGACGTCCCATGACTCTTCATAAGCATTAGGCATTACGTCATCAACAGCACCTAAAGCAGATGATGAACCTGAACCATTAAATTTTAATGTTCCCCAGTCACCTGAAAGTGTCATGTCGTAATCATCTAACGAACCACCATCGATTTCATAATAAACAGCTACACCAAGACCACCGTCTGTTTCACCGCTCATATTAAATCCAAGGCTATCACCCATTGAGAAGTCGTTACCTGTCACTAGGTGTTTGTTAACTCTGTCCATAGTAATAGACGCGCTACCTGATACTGATACTTCAGCAGCGTGTGCAGAGACAGAAGCCAGAGAACCAGCTAATGCTGATAATCCGATTTTCTTTAAATTGTTCATATTAATTACTCCTTTGTAATTGTTTGATTATTAATAATAAACAATAGCAAATTATCATTTTAGCTTGAAAAAACCCTTAATTTACCAATATTTACTAATAAAATTATAAGGTGTTGCAATTATACAACACAATTATAATGAATTTTTTCTAAAATTTTATAATTAAATGTATATTTATTAGAATTTCATCTTAAAAACTCTAATGCTTAAGATCTTAGAAAACAAAAATTTTGTCATATTTTTAGTAATATTTTTTACACTAACTTCATGTGCGAGAGAAGGATTCTTTAAAACAGGAGATGCTAGAAAAAATCCACCTGACCCTCGAGAAAGAGTGAAGAAAAATTTAGAAGAGGGAAAGGGCTTTAGAATTAATGATGCGATTAAAGGTGGTCGAGGAGCTACAAATTTTGAATTTGCAAGTTCTAATGAATTGTGGCGAGCTTCTTTGGATGTTTTAGATTTTATGCCATTAACTTCAGCAAATTATAGTGGCGGTATAATTATTACTGATTGGTATTCAGAGCAAGGTAATGCTGAGGAATCTATAAAAATTACAATCAGATTTTTAAGTAATGAAGTAAGGTCAGATGCGATTGATGTAGATATTTTTTACAAAAAATGTATTGCACCGAATAATTGTAAAATTAATAAACAAGATGGACAACTTAAAAAAGAGATCACAAGACAAATACTAGCTAAAGCAGCAATTTATCAAAAACAATCAAAGGATAAAAATTATAAACCTTATCGTATGTCAGGTTCTGATAATGAACGTGAATAGTTTCTAGAAATTAAACATTAATTCTAATGAGCAGATACAATTTCAAATCAATAGAAACTAAATGGCAAAGCTATTGGGAAAAAAATAAAAGTTTTAAAGTAAAAACAGATCCCTCAAAAAAAAAATTCTATTGCCTTGAAATGTTCCCTTACCCATCAGGGAAAATCCACATGGGCCATGTCAGAAACTATACGATAGGTGATGTTCTGGCTCGTTATAAATCTCTTCAAGGATATAATGTCTTACACCCAATGGGTTGGGACTCCTTTGGTATGCCAGCCGAAAACGCAGCAAGACAAAATAATCTAGACCCTAAAAAATGGACTGAAACTAACATAACTAATATGAAAACCCAGTTGAAAAAACTTGGTTTATCAATTGATTGGGATAGGGAAATATCAACTTGCAACAAAGATTATTATAAACACCAACAAGCATTTTTCTTAGATCTATTTGAAAAAAAATTAGTTTACAGAAAGGAAAACTATGTAAATTGGGATCCAGTGGACGAAACTGTTCTTGCAAACGAGCAGGTCATCGATGGCAAAGGCTGGCGATCTGGAGCTAATGTTGAAAGAAAAAAATTAAGTCAATGGTTTTTTAATATATCTAAATTTTCACAAGAGTTGTTAGATGGTTTAGAAAAATTAGATACTTGGCCAAACAAAGTAAAAACAATGCAAAAAAATTGGATTGGAAAATCCTTTGGATGTGAGATTGATTTTAAAATTGAAGGTAACTTACCTGTTAAAAATATTAAATGTTTCACTACAAGACCTGATACACTTTTTGGATTTTCCTTTTTAGCACTTTCAGTGGATCATGAAGTTTCTAAATTTTATAATGATAATGAGGATTTTTTAAATTTTAAAGAAGAGTGCTCCAAAACTGGTACAACTGAAGAGGCTATAGCGGTTGGTGAAAAAATTGGGTTCAAAACAAATCTAGTTGCTATCAATCCTCTCAACCCAAAACAAAAAGTGCCTGTTTATTTTGCAAACTTTGTTTTAATGGACTATGGATTTGGTGCTGTTTTTGGATGTCCTGCGCATGATCAAAGAGATTACGACTTTGCAAAAAAATATGATCTTGAAATTAAGACTGTGGTTCGACCAAATGATAAAGATGAAAGTTTTAAAGTGCTTGATGAGGCATATCCAGGGCCAGGTGTGCTTATTAATTCAGACTTTCTTAATGGTCTGAGAGCACCGGAGAACTCTATACTTGAGACAATTAAAATTTTAGAAGAAAAAAAATTAGGAAAAAAACAAATTAACTTTAGATTGAAAGATTGGGGCGTATCAAGACAAAGATATTGGGGTTGTCCTATTCCAATAGCATATGATGAAAATGGAAAAGTTTATCCAATTCCTAAATCGATGTTACCAGTTGAATTGCCTGAAAATATAGACTTAAATGTAAAAGGGAATCCTCTTGATAGTCAAAACGATTGGAGAGAAATAAATATAAATGGAAAAAAATTGTTTAGAGAAACTGATACCTTAGACACTTTTGTTTGCTCATCTTGGTATTACCTAAGATTTTGCTCTCCGACAGAAACTGAACATGGATTTAAAAAAGAGGATATTGATTATTGGATGCCTGTCGATCAATATATTGGTGGTGTAGAACATGCAATTTTACATTTACTTTATTCAAGATTTTTTATGCAAGCATTGTCACATGATAATGTTAATTTTAATATACTAGAACCATTCAGTGGTCTATTTACACAAGGTATGGTCTGTCATGAAACTTATAAAGACCCTGATAATAATTGGATAAGTCCTGACGAAATTGAAAATATAGATGGAAAAAAGTATCTTAAAAAAGATAAATCTAAATTAATTTCAGTTGGACCATCAGAGTCCATGTCCAAGTCAAAAAAAAACACAATAGACCCCGAAAATATAATTGCTAATTATGGTGCTGACTCGGCAAGACTTTTTATATTATCTGATAGTCCTCCAGAAAAAGATGTCCAATGGTCTGAGGAAGGTATTGTTTCATCATTTAAATTTATTCAAAAACTTTGGAAATTAAATGAAAAAGTAGTTAACGAAATAAATAAAAATCACAATGCAGATTATGATAATGAGATAATAAAATATACTAATAAATATTTAAAAAAAGTTCACGATAATCTTGAAAGTTTTAGTTATAATAAAATTATAGCTAACTTGTATGAAATGTATTCATTCTTAAATAAACAAATAGATAAAACATACTCAAAAAAAACACTAATTGAGAATTATGAAAAAATTTTAATTGTAATGACACCAATTCTTCCTCATTTTGCAAATGAATGCCTAAACATAATAAAAGCTAAAAATTTTAAATGGCCAGAGTATGATATTGCCATGATCAAAGAGGACTATATCAAAATTGTTATTCAAATTAATGGAAAAAAAAGAGGGCTTGTTCAAACCAAGCCGAATATTACAGAAGAAAAACTCTTGGAAAAAATTAAGAATGATGAGAAAATGATCAAATATCTCGATCAAAAAAATATAAAAAAGAAAATTTATATAAAAGATAAACTATTGAATATAATTATTTGATGCTGAAAAAAATTTTTATTATTATTATATTATTAAATTTTCTAAATCATTGCGATTATAAGCCAGTTTATTCAAATCAAAACAAGGTAAATTACAAAATTATAATTGCTAGCTTTTCTGGCGATAAAGATATAAATAATTTGATAGCTACAAATTTGAAAAGATATAGTAAAGAAAGTTCTAACGAAATCGTAGATATTAGTTTCGATACGAAATACACAAAAAATGTTCTAGCAAAAAATAGTGGTGGATCAATAACTGATTATCAAGCTGATGTAATNACGACTTTTGTAATCAAAAAAAAAAATAAATCTGAGAGTTTTTCGGTAAATGAAAAATTTAATTTTAAAAAAATGACAGATAAATATGAAGAAAAAAACTATGAGCGAAATATAAAAAAAAATCTTGCAAATTCAATATCTCAAAAATTAATTCTTAGATTAGCTGTAATTAAATGATTTTCAAAACATTTGAGCTAAAAAAAATCCCAGATAATGCAATTTTCTACCTATTATATGGAAAAAACGAAGGTTTAAAAACTGATTGTGTTAATCAAATTTTAGAAAAAAGTGTTGGAAAGATTTTTAATTATGAAGAAAAACAGATTAGAGATGAAATCGAATCTTTTTATGAAAATGTATTATCTGGCTCATTATTTGAGGGTAATAAAATAATAATAATAAATAGAGCATCTGATAAAGTTTTTGAAACAATTCAAGATTTAATTAATAGAAATTTAAATAATATTAAAATTATTGTAAATGCAGGTATTTTAGAAACACGATCAAAACTAAGATCTCTATTTGAAAAAAATAAAGATTTAATTTGTATACCCACATATCCAGATAATAATGACACACTTTCAAAATTAGCCACTTTTTTTTTTAAAAAAGAAGATATCCCTATCTCTCAACAAAACATAAATATAATTATAGATAAATGCAATGGAGATAGAAATAATTTATATAATGAACTTAATAAAATAAAAAATTATACATTAAACAAAAAAAAAATATCAGCCCAAGAAATTTTAAGATTAATTAATTTAACTGAAAACTTTGAAGTATCAGAACTGATCGACAATTGTTTAGCAAAAAATAAAAATAAAATAATAAATATTCTAAGTGAGAATAATTATAATCCGGAAGATTGCATAATAATTTTAAGAACTTTTTTGTCTAAAACAAAAAGGATGCTTAAACTTGCGGTTGAACTAGAAAAAAACAAAGACATAAATAAAACAATAAACTCAGCTAAACCACCTATTTTTTGGAAAGACAAAGAAATTGTAAAAGTTCAACTAAAAAAATGGAAAACTAAAAAAATCAAAGAACTAATTAAAAATATTAACAACGTTGAGTTAGAGATAAAGAAAAATTATAATAATTCAATTCTTATAGTTACAAACTTTATTTTAGAAAAGAGTCGTTCAGAAATTAATAATTAGATTTAATAATATCAATTATTTTGTTTAGTTGATCAATATCATGATAAACAAAAGTAATCGTTCCTTTATTTTTTTTATTATTCTTAATTGAAACATTTAAGCCGATTTTGTCAGAAATTGATTTTTCAAGATTTTGAATATTCGGATCGTTAAATTTTACATTAAAACCTTTTTTCTTTTTAAAAATTTTAACAAAATTTTCTGATTGACGGACTGAGAGTTTTTTTTCAATAATTTTTTGAGCAACAAAACTTGCATTTTCAAGCCCAACCAATATTTTTGCATGACCAGATGAAATTTTTTTTGTTTCTATTAAATCTAATACATCACTTGGTAAAGTTAATATTCTTAAACAATTTGTTATATAACTTCTACTTTTTCCAATAAATTTTGAGACTTTTTCTTGATCATAGGAAAAATCATTTATTAGTCTTTGATAGCCTTGAGCTTCTTCTAGGGGATTAAGATCATTCCTTTGAACATTTTCAACAATTGCAAACTCTAAAGATTTTAAATCATCTGCTTCAGTAACAACAACTGGTACCTCATGAAGACCAGCTTTTTGAGCAGCGAGCCATCTTCTTTCACCTGCAATAATTTCATACTTTGTGTTTACGTCAGATTTTCTTACAATTATTGGCTGAATAATACCCCTCTCCTTTATGGATTTTTCTAGATCGCTTAAACTATCTTCGTCGAAAATTTTTCTTGGTTGAAATTTATTCGGATACAACGCACTGATTGATAATTTGTTAGTTGTTTGCTCTACCTTAGTTTCACCTATTAATGATGATAATCCTCTACCCAATCCCTTTTTTATCTTGTTCACTAAGCTGCACTCCCTATTTGATTTTCTTGGTTTATAAATTCATCTGNAAAACTATAATATGATTTACTNCCAGGNCAATTTTTATCATAAATTAAAACTGGCACTCCATGAGAAGGTGCTTCAGATAATCTTACATTACGTGGGATCACTGTTTGGTAGACCTTTTCTTTAAAATAATTTCTTGCTTCTTGCTCAACCTGTGAAGATAATTTATTTCTTCTATCATACATCGTCAAAAGTATTCCTTGAATTTCTAAACCAGGGTTTAAATTGATTTTTATTCGATCTATTGTTTTCATCAGTTGGGTTAAACCTTCTAACGCAAAAAATTCTGTCTGAAGGGGGACTAAGAGAGAGTTTGAGCATACCAGTGCCATCACCGTCAATAAACTTAGAGATGGTGGACAATCTATAAGTATATAATCGTATATTGCTCCAGAATCATTTAAATAAGCGGCTAATTTTACCTTTAGAATAAATGCCCTATCACTATCCCCGGCTGTTTCGACCTCCAGACCAGACAAATCGACATTTGAAGTTATCAAATCAAGATTATCAAATTTTGTTTTTTTAATTACCTCTGAGATAGACTTAGTTCCATTTAAAATACCATAAATAGTTTCGTCTGATTTTTCTGAATTAGATAAACCAAGACCAGTTGTTGCATTCCCTTGTGGATCTAAGTCAATAACTAAAATTTTTTTTCCTTGTTGTGTCAGTGCAGAGGCAAGGTTAATTACAGTGGTTGTTTTTCCAACCCCACCCTTCTGATTTATAATTGAAATAATTTTCAT
>FUFK010783193.1_pt1 | contig 14532 bp, 12 predicted proteins | sample 1021851 | NCBI WGS metagenome assembly FUFK01 (sample SAMEA51879418, study PRJEB19060) | metagenome | reverse complement strand
GGATACTTACCATAACCACAAACAAGCGCACCAGAAAATGTACCATCTTTAGTATAGCCCTTATCTATAGCCATATTATCATACATGTCTAACTCATCAAATTGTTTTAAGTAAATATACAGATCTGATAACCAAGCCTCAAACCCCTCTAATATCTCGTCATTGACTTTTACTCTTTGCGCTGGATTTTCTGGAAATCTAAGGAAAACAAAATCAACATAAGCATTCATTTTTTTTATTTTCTTAGCCCACAAAATATAAGACAATGCTTGCACACTAAACTCTAACTCAGAGTCCTGTTTTTTTTGAGCGGATGATTTGTAATCGATAATTTTATAATTTTCGCCTCTAATAGCTGGCTTATCTATCTTTCCCCTAAGTTTGTAAGGAATGTCTTTTTCGCCCTCAAGGTTAAACATTATTTCTAAGTTGTCATAATCTACTTTATAACCCTTACAATAAAAATCATAATTAAGACCAACAAAAATCATTTCACATATCATATCGAAATTATGTTGATCTTTATTGTCGTACTCATCCATTTTGAACTTATTCATCATTATGCGAATAAGTCTAATCAAAGCTTTGTCCTCTAAAATAGAGCCTATTTTAAGTATTTTATTAACTCTTTTTTTATGCTTTTTTTGAATTAAAATTTCAAATACATCGTGACATATAGTGCCTCTCAAAGCACCATAATTTTCTTGGTCTGGTGTTTTTGCAATGTATTTAGCATAATATAATAAACTACATTTTTGAAAAGTTTCTATCTTAGAAGCACTTAGTATTAAATCACTGTCCATTACTTAAAACCTTTCCAACATTTATTTCTTTCTGAGACATTTTTTGTTTTGTGTCAGATTTGCATCTTAGATACTTTTCTCTGAACAGCTTTATTATATCATCTGGACTTTCATTAAAAAAGTTTTTAATGTTTGCCTTGTCGTCAGCCAAGTCATTATTTTCTGGAGTTCTTATTTCTAAATTAGATTCTGGAAAATATTCAAATAATCTTGTGTAGTTTTTAACTGCGGCATTTTGTCCGTTAAACTTTTCATCTTTGTTATAACAGATAGTGATTTTAGAGGGATTGATGCCCAATATGAACGACATCATTGATTTACTTATATTCAAGCCCATCGTAGGCAAAACATTTTTTACCCCCTCATCGAAACAAGCGACACTATCACTTGGACCCTCAACTAAAATCAGGTGTGATTTTTTTAAAATAGATTTTAAAATTACAAATTCCTCATCCTTTTTATTATATAGTCCAAATAAAAAATTTGTAGACTTACCCTCATGCTTGTATTTTATTTCGCTTTTACCAGTTAAATCTCTTCCCGTAAAGCCGACAATCCTTTGATGCCTATCGAAACAAGGCCAAACATATCTTTTGTAAAGTTTGCCAGAATGAGAAACCCCACCTTGAAAAAAGTCTAAGGTTTCTTTTGATATGCCTCTGTTAATCCAATAAGAGTGATCTGGCAATAAATGCAATAAAGAGTCTTTTGACCAAAACTTAACCTCGCTTTCATCATTGATTATATCAAGATCTAAAGAAGATATTTTGCTGATAAATTTTTTGTCTGGCTTTTTGCCAGTCATTTTCTCAACTAAAACTTCAATGGGGAAGTTTTCGTTTAAAGACCAATCTGTTGTCCACCCATTTTTTAAATTTATTGAAGCCCCTTTTGGGTTGTCGCTATTTCTATAAACTGGACAAAATTGTGCAAATCCAGAATCATTAACGCTGGTAATTTTTATACCTATTTCATCTAGAATATCTTTTACACAGTTCATAGAATAATTTCTTGCGTCTGATTAGTCTGACCTTCCCCTTCAGATTGTAAATCAAGCCAACTTTGAACATCTCTGCCATCACCACAATCTTCAAATCTAAAATTATTAAAATTAAGATTAATCCAATTAGAACAATACTTATTGTTGATTTTTACTGGGTTTTCAAATCTCCAACCCTCTCTACCAAGTTTTCTAAACTTTACTGGAATCAAAGAGTGTGTGCCAAAACGATCTACTGGTTGCTCTGCTTTTTCATCCATTGTCTTCTTTTTAATTAGAGCAACAAATGTGGATAACTGTTGGATATAATCACTTTCTGCCAATGAAGAATCGTCATCTTCTCCATATCTATTTCTTTGTGCGCCAAACAAAAATGCAGAATTAGAGTTTTCTTTGATGTCATCTTTCAGCATATCTAATGTTCTAGCTATATCAAAACGCGCATTTTTAGGATTAGCTAATCCTTCACCCGTTATTTTTAGATAATCAAAAACAACAATGGCTGGATTTTCTTTGCCAACATACTTACGAATCCACCTTCTGTATATTGATCTAATTTCAATCGCATTTAAACCAGGTATATAAACATGATGAAAATTATCAGTTTGCGAGTTATCTTTTAGAACTGTTCTAACTTTTTGTACAGCATCCGCATTTTTTGCCCAATCGCCACTTTCAATAAGATAAGGGTCTACATCTGCAACCATAGCCGCCCAACGAAGGGCTTGTTCTTTGTGTTCCATTTCTGTATCCAAGTATAGAACTGGTAATTTTTTTCCATCTACAAAGTTTTCTTCTATTTGATTAGCACACTGTTGTGCAAGGCTAAGTAATGCTCCAGACTTTCCATGAGAAGGTCTACCAGCAAAACAATAGCTATCTTTGGGTCTAAACCCCCTAAAAGCCTCGTTAAAGGTGTTCCAAGGCGTTTTGATAACGTAATTAGCACTTTCATCAATAAGCGTGTCTTCGACCATCTCATAGGCTACAGAAGCTATATTTATTGGTTCATGTTTTGTTAGAACATTTTCACCATTTTCTGAAAATTTTTGCTCAATAGATGAAAAAAACTCAGATAAATTACCGCCANTATAGTCACTTGCCATCTGCGATATCTCATTAGAGTTTGTAATTACATTTCTTTTTACTCTAAGAAAAATTAACTCTTTTGCAGAATCTATGGTAGCCTTTTCTGATAAAGGCATCAACAAAAGATTATCTATGTATTCTTCTACATTTCCAGAATGAAGTGCGATACCAGCAATTTTACATCTAGAAGAAATGATGGAAGCGTCTAAGGTAACACCTTCTTCAAGAAGTGACTTACATATACGAAAAAGGCACTTGGAATCGTGATCCTTGAAATCATCTTCACAGATAAAATCACTAAATTCGTCCCAAACCTTGTCTGAATTAAATATCAGACCAGATATAAACTTTCTTTCTAATGATTTATCTTTTGGCAGTTCTACGCTTTTCATCATCACAATATAGCAACAAACTTAAATTTGTCAAGCGCGATTGGCTTAAATATTGTAATAAAAATTAGCAACTTCTCCGTTATCTTTTTCGTATAAAAAAGCTGTGGCAGATCTAACGTTACCAACATACCCTTTATTAGAATGCCAAGCATCTGGGGCGCAAAGAGAAGGCAATATTCTGACTTTAACACCGTTATATTCTTTCATTTCTGTTCCATGAAAATGTCCAAGGTGTGCTGTTCTAAATTTACAATCTGAAAAATTAGGATTTTCTGTAGCCATCAACAGTGGTAAATTAGCGGCCTTTTCTTCATTGCCATGAGTAAATAAAATTAGGTTTTTACCAAAAGATACATATTTTCTAGACGTAGGAGAATTATCTATTCTAACGGCATCGTTATTTCGATACCAAGCTGATAAAAACTCTCCTAAATAAAAACATCTTTCAAAATCATGGTTTCCTGGAACAATAATGATATCTACATTAACAGATTCAGAAAGTTCGTCTACTAATTCTGCAATTAAATTGCAACCCACTTGAAAAGATTTAGGCCATCTAGAATCATCATCTTGTCTAGTTCCTTTCGTTGTCATGCCAGATAAACCTTCAGAGTTAAAAAAGTCATTACCGATTGGTAAAACAATCTTATCAAGAGTATTAACTTCTACTTTTGAAACAAGATAATGCATTGCCTCTTTAAAAAGATTACTTGCTATTTTTATATCGTAATCTTCATATCCAGTTTCTTTACCCCAACAAAGTTTACTTAGATGCAAATCTGGTATGGATATTTCATAAACATATTTTCCAGATGTGTTTCTAGTTTTGACTGGTCTTGGTAGCGCCAATAATTCTTTTTTGAATAATTCAATAACTTCTTTGGCTTTGGTTACCTCTTTCTTTTTCAACCAAGCTTTTACTTGATATAATGGAGAATGTTTCATTACTCCATCCGAGCCTTTTGCGGCTACTTCCCATTTGTTGACTATGTAGCGTTCAATCTCCCAGATATTTAAATCTATTTTACAAACATCAATAAGATCTTCTAGAGTTCTGATATTTGAAGATTTTGATTCAGCGGTAGCTGTATCTTTTTTCTCATCAAAAGTCGCTTTTTCTGGACTTATACTTTCTTCACTTCTTAATGAATTTTTAGGATCATAATCGCTGTCAAAATTTTCATCCCATATATTTTTAGCCCTGACCTTAGAAGCGGTCTCTTTGAGACCAGTTTCAGACATAATATGTCTAGCAACTTCCATTCTACTAGAACCATCTTTATATAAATCAAGACACTCTTTTACTAATTTTGGATTATTTTTATCAGTTTTGTTCATATTTTTTCAGTATCCAACTGCTACTATTTTTTTTGTCTTCGCCACCAACGCCAAATACAAATTCAACATCGTTAAAAATCATTTCTGGAATATTATTGCTTGTTCTATCGCCACCATTAGCAAAAATTATTTGGGCAAATGGAAACAACATTTTAACATTTTTTATTGCTTCAATAGCTGTATCGTCTTTGTCATTAAATAAAATACAGCCATCTACATATCTAATCGAAGACAATATTTCGTGTCGCTCTTTCTCTGGTAGAAAATTTTTACCTTTCTTGCGACAAAGCCAATCATCAGAGTTTATTCCAACAATAAGCTTGTCTCCAAGTTCACTTGCTTCTTTTAAATAAGCTAGGTGACCAGAATGTAATGGGTCAAATCCACCAGTAACTAATACAACTTTCTCCATTTAATCTGTTATATATTATACACTTTCTATTTGGTTTTTAATAAAAATAAATATATCTTCATCATTAGATTTTAATATTTTTTCGTCAATTTCAATATACTTAAAATCATTCATTTCGCACCATTCAATTTTTTTAAAGTCTCTTTCTAACGATCTCAAAAATTTTTGTCTATCTTTATGAAAAAAATTATTATAAGTATCGTGTTGTTTGGGAGAAACCTCTATAACAGTTGATGTAGTAAAGTTAATTAGATCTATTCTAAGTTTGCTATTAGGAATATAAAGCTCTTCGTGGACATCTTGATAAATCCAAAGAGGCTTTANTATGTCTTTGATTCTTTTTTGAGGTTTTGATACTGATTTATCCCAATCAATTTTACTTTTTGCNAAAGATTTNTTTACCTCTTTNCCAAAAATNTTTTTTATTTTCAAGTAAGTAGTGATTGAAATTTATTAAATAGAAATTCTTTAGCATTTTTATTTTCTTCTAACCAATCTCTAAGTTTTTGATCGCCTTGCACTTTAAATTCTTCGCAATCTTCTGGAATCAAGGCATTTTGTTTTGCCTCTTGTAGAAAATCACTATCAAAAGACAGCCAAGCACCAGATTTTTTGACAAATCCCCATTCCATCATCAAACTGGCGATTTCATATTCTACCCAAACACTTCCAGAAGTACCAGTAGAATTATACTTGATTGGATATTTTACAGACAAAGTCTTTTCTTTGTCTGTTTTTATGACATTTACCTTACACCAATGACCAGATGGATCATTGGGGTCTCCAATTAAGTCTGATTTGTATTTTGGTTGAAACTCTAGGTAAATTGTTGGATAATGGTCTTGAGCCGCACCTCCAGAAGCACTAGATAACTGAGGGGTTCCTTTTTCGTATGGATTTATCTTAATATTCGATCGAACTTGACCTATAAGTCCACAAACATGACCAAATTTAGACATAGCCAGAGATACGCGACTTAAAAAATCAGAAGTAATCAAAGCGGCTCCAGCGACTTTTTCTACTGCCCCAGATGCTTTTTCTAAATCTTCTCTGCGTTTTAATCCATTTGTTGAGTCAATAACAAAGAAATACCTTTTATTTTCTGGATTATTACGAATTAACTCTCTTACTAGGTCAAAAACCGTTTCATAAACTTGACACTCAAAAACAAACACACTGCCATCTTCCCATGTTTCTGGATCATGAGTAAATTTCAATCCAGAACGTTTTTTAGTTTCTTTGCCTAGCCGACCTTCTGCTAAAACCCAAACACATCTTGCATTATCTACTCCTTGTAGAAAATTTTTAACATCTTCAAGCATTTGAGATGTTTTGCCACCTCTACTAACACCAGTATGTCTTATAATTCCTGGAGTAATCTTGCCAACATGCAAGTCTAAAAGCAAACTGCCTTGGGTAACACTAAAATCTACAGATTCATCAAAATTAAAGTGATCTTCTTTATTTTGCTTTAAAAAAGTTGTTAATTGACTGGTTGGGTCTAAAGTTTCTTTGGCTTTTGTTCTAGGCATGTTATTTAATGAATTCTAATATTGTTTTTTTCTTTTTTAATAAAATGGGTTGAGCTATTGGCTCATTTTGTAAGACATAATGTGGTTTTATTACTGGAATGTCAACATTATTTTTGTTATATTTTATAAAAGCTTCTTTTACTAAATCTTCACCCTTTTGCGTTAAAAACCAATTCAATGAATTAAGCTCAAAACCTAAAGATAGAAACTTCCAAAACTCTAAATTATCTCCATAATGGTTGTATAGCTTAATAAAAGCTATTTTTTCTTGTTTTAAAGCTTCTGGGGTAAGAGCCTTCTTACTTTTAAGAAATTTATTACAACAATAATTAAATGATTCTGCCAAAAAAGACAAATCTATCTTTTTTACATTCCTAGGTCTTTTAATTTTTAAACCAGAATCATTTATAACAGTTGCTTCAAACTCAATTACATTACTTGGTTTAAGATTAGCGGATTTAAAAACCTTTAAAAAAGAAAACTCAAAAGAACTACACAAAAATTTATCATCTACATACAGATCTATGAATAACATTTTTGGTGCTATTCCATATTCTCCTTTTTTTGATATAGTTCCTTTGTATATCCCTCTGATCTTTTTTAACATATTTATTTTTTAAAATGATAGTCTTGTATAACTACAGAATCGATTGGAGTTGAATCTAATATAGATAATGCTGTTTTACAACTTGAAAGAATTGGCTTACCATTAACATTAAATGAAGTATTTAATAATACTGGAACCTTACCAAAGCTTTCTTGACTAAGCAAGTCAAAAATAAATTTATTTTGATCTTCTGTAACTGTTTGTATTCTACAAGTTCCATCTACATGAGTAATAGAGGCAAGGGCTTGTCGATACTCTTCTTTTACTTTCGGACAAAAGACCATATATTCTGAACTTTGATTTTTATCAATATGAAAAAATCTGTGGGCATCTTCTAGTCTACATATGCCAGCGAAGGGTCTGTACCATTCTCTTCGTTTAATTTTGGCATTTAAAATATCTTTCATTTGTGGATAAACAGGATCACAAAGTATAGATCTATTGCCTAAAGCCCTTGGACCAACTTCAGAACCATCTCTGCACACACCAATTATCTTACCCGCTTTTAAATCTTTTGCCAATTCAAGCATATTTACTTTTTGTGCAGATCTTTCAATAGCAAAGTCATCTAAGGATTTTATATCTTGTATTTGCAATCCAGAATATGTTATCGAAGGTAACTTAATTATTGATTTAATTTCTTCCCATACTGCATAAATCGCTTGTCCAACGGATAGACCGCAATCGCTTGGGTTGGGTGGAATATAAACATCTTTGTTTGCTTGTCTAATTTGTTGGTTAATTAAGATATTTAAAGCACAGCCTCCAGTTAAACATAGATTTTTCGGCATACCTCTTTTAAAGAAAAAGTTATGTACAATATTTTCTGCCGCTTGTTGTATTGACGCTGCAAAATCAAACTGATTTATTGATTTAATAGAAGCTAACATCGACATATATTTGATCATATTTGATGGATCATGATCAATAAAATATTTTTCCATAAAATCTTGCATTATCACAACTGCTGGAGTATAAGGTTTTCCGTAATTAGATAGACCCATAAGTTTACCAGATAAAGCCAAATCATTTTTAGTTTTTTGGCTAACAAATGGTACATATTTAGATAAAACTTGATAACCCCAACCAATATTAAAATCTAATTTTTCTATTAAAGAAAATCCACTTTTATCGAATTTATAATAATTAAATGAACCATCATTGCCAGAGCCATCGTACGAAAGAACCAACGATTCTTCAAAAGGTGACAAAGAAAAAGCTCCAATAGCATGAGCTAAGTGATGATCACACTTAATTAATTTTTTAAAATTTATTACAGAAAAGTCTAAATTGTTTGGTCCATCATGACTTAGACATAAAGTATCAAAATCATTATCTATACCGCCTTTTTTCAACAAGTCTAATATTTTAAGTAAAACACCTTCAGCTTCTTTCTGTTCTTGAGGAAATGCAAAGTATCTTTCTTCAAAAAACCTTTCTAATTCTATTACAAAAGGTTCATTTACACTAGTATCTAAAAAGGTACAATTTGAATCATGACCTAAATAAATGCTTAATATTTTACTCATTAATATCGTTTTTTGTCATTCTTTCAATTAAGTTATCGAAACTAATTTTTTGTTTCCAGCCTAACTCTTCTTTTGCTTCGGATGGATCTCCAAGCAAAATATCGACCTCTGCTGGACGATAAAACTCTGGATTAACTTTAACAACAACTTTATCGTTGTAATAAAGAACTTCATTTTCTTCAGAACCTTCCCATCTGAAAGAATTGCTATTTTGTACTTTAATTTTAGAAAAGATAAATGCCCTTTCGACAAACTCTCTGACTGTATGTGTTTCACCAGACGCTAAAAGGTAATCCTTTGGCTTATCTTGATTTAGCATAAGCCAAACAGCAACTACGAAATCTTCGGCATGACTCCAATCCCTTTTTGCGTTCATATTACCAAGCTCCAAGGGTTCAAAATCCTCTCCATTATCAATAGCTTTTTTAATTCTAGCTACCGATTTAGTAATTTTTCTTGTAACAAATTCTTCTCCCCGTCTTTCCGATTCATGATTAAATAAGTAGCCTTGAACAGCATATAAATCGTAAGAATCTCTCCAAACCTTTACAATTTGTCTAGCGGCTACTTTTGACGCACCATAAGGACTTCTAGGTCTTGGAGGATGTTTTAGATCTTGAGGACTATACATTACATCTCCAAACTCTTCTGATGAACCAGCATTATAATAACGACATTTTGGACAAATTTTACGAATAGATTCAAGCTGTCTCATAACTCCGAGCGCATTTACATCGAAATGATTAATCGGCATTTTCCAGCTATTACCAACAAAAGAATTAGCCGCAAAATTAATAAAATAATCGGGTTTTATGTCTTGAACTACAGTAAAAATATTATGTTCATCTGTTAGATCCATCTCAATAAGATGAAACCTATCTGAGTCAATATGTTCAATATTTTTATGATTTGGAACGCTCAATCTTCTGATTGCTCCATATATTTCATAATCTGTATTTTCTAATAGGAAATCAACCATATATGATCCTACTTGACCCGTTACGCCTGTGACAATTACTTTTTTCATTTGTTGTTTTTTATCCAATCTTCTAATATTATTTTAGGTGACCAATCAAGCATTTTTTTAGCTTTTGTAATATCTGCTAAAGTTTCTTGAGCTTCTCCTTTTCTTTGTGGAATGTTTGTAAATTCACCACCAATCATATCTTTTATATCTATTATAGAATAATTTCTGCCAGTTCCAATATTAAAAAGCTCACCAGAGATATTTTTATTTTGTAAATTAGATGCTAACAAATTTGCGCCTACAACATCACTTACATGAGTAAAATCTCTGCGTTGTAACCCGTCGCCAACAATTGTCATAGGCAACCCTTCTTTTTTTTGTTTTAAAAAGATCCCAATAACTGGGGCATATTGACCTTTTAATGGCTGTCTTTCTCCATAAACGTTGAAATATCTAAAAACTACTGTTTCTAGGTCGAAAAGGTCTGTAAACATCTTGCATAACTCTTCTCCACAAGTTTTTGTCACGGAATAAGGTGAAAGACAGTCTTTTTGCATAGTTTCTATGCTTGGTAAATTATTTTTTCTGCCATAAGCAGAGGAAGTAGAGCTATAAATTACCCTTTTAACCCCAGATTCTCTTGCACACTGTAAAATCGTACAAGTTCCAAGAGCNTTTGTCTTAGCAGTTAATATGGGGTTATTTAAGCTGGGCTGTATTCTAGCTTCAGCCGCTACATGATAGACTATATCAATGTCTTTGAATAAGGGTGATATAGCGTCGTAGTCGCATATATCTAATTTGTGATTGGAAGCTCTTTTGTTCCAGTAAAAAACCTGATTAGAATTACTAGACTCGTTGTCAATTACCGTGACTTCATGTCTAAGATCCAATAATTTGTCTACCAAATTAGATCCTATAAATCCAGCACCACCTGTAACCAAAGCCTTTAACATACACAAAATAATGTGCAAAAAAACTTAAAAAACAACTACTATTTGCTTATTTCTACCATAGCTTCTATGGCTTCAGAGCTTAATTCATAAGCTTTGGCAAAAAATACTTGATTTTTTGCGGCTGATTTCATTGTTTTGTTAGTTTGAAAATTTTTTTTATAAATTTTTAATTGTTTTTTTAATTGTGTTATTGAAGAATATAAATCTAGCATAAAATCATCTTTTTTTGAATCTTTTTTCCAATTATGATCTTCCATCAAAACTCTTCTAGATTGCGACAAGATTTCAATGCAAGCATCCATTTTTTGCAAGCTTTCTTTTTTATATAATAAAAATAACTCTTCGCTCATATTTAAATATAATATGAATAATTAATTTATAATTACAATTATATTTAATTACAAACCAAATCTACCTCTTAAATGATTCCAAAGCTGATCTATTTCAGCATCGGTTAAAAATGAGTCGTATGCTTGAAAAGCGTATATCTTCATATCTGAATCTTGTGTACTACCAGTTGGTGCGCCTAACTTCAATGGCTGAGTATTATTTCCCATACCAGTTTCACTAGCTTTTGTGTGGTCGACCTTTTCAACGCCATTAATCCATATTCTTGATCGACCAGTGCTTGCTTCTTTTTGCACAACTAAATGATATATTTGATTTGCTACGATAGAGCTACTAGGTGCGGAAATCCAATGCTGACTACCACTGCCATCATATGCCATAAATGATATTGTTTGTGTATTTCCAGATCCAAAAGTAGCAGCACCACTAACTGAAGCATCATACCAAACTAAAATTGGTCTATTTGTTGCGTGGCTACCTTTAGTAATAATATCATGGTCACCAGTAATATTTGTAAACTCAAACCATATACTAAAAGTAAAATCTTGTGGAGCATTAAATGTTTCGATATCCCCGAATGTAATAAATTCAACAGCCACACCAGCATCTTTATCTATTTCCCAGTTTTTAGGAGTTGTATTATTAAATGTGCCAGCTAGAGTAGCGTCATGATTCCCTTGCAAATCAGTTATAGTAGTACCCGAACCAGAATATGAATCTGGATTTTCTGCATCAATATGAATAACTAAATTAGATGTTACTAGTCCATAATACATAACATTTGAACCTAATGCTATTTTGTCTACACTGTTTAACCCAAGATACGCTTTTGAAAAAGCTGTGTTTCCTAATTGTACTGACATATTATCCCACGATTATATAGAGTGTATTAGCATCTTCATTACCTGCACCAGTTAAAGCATTGTATCCAGTTTGCGTAATATTTCTAATATTTCTAATTGCTGTAGTATCATTAGCTTCATCGTTTTGAATTGGCCTAGATACATTTGATGTGGATGTAATAGTGCCACTTGCAGAAGCATTTCCTGAAACAATCGCATTGCCTTTGACGTCAAGAGACTCTTGTGGTAATGTATTCCCTATACCAAAATTAGCATTTTGTAAAAATGCAACCCCATTAGGAGAATTGACTTCAAAAAATGAACCATTATCTCCAGCACTAATATCGCCAAGTTTATAAACATAAGTATTAGTATTTATGTCAAGATGATCCTCGCTTCCATTAGAAACGGAAAAATCGTTGTCAACGTTAAGTGTTGAACGTACACCAGTTATGCTAACCCTACCGTCGGTGTGAACAGATATAGCTTCTTTACTATTACAATAAATTCCTAAATCAAGGCTGCTAGCACCGTTATCAATTCCTTTTACAGTGCCTCTGTTATGCCTAATACCAACACCAAAATCAGATTGGAGGTGTTTGCCATTGAAAATAACATCATTAGTTTGAATTTGAATTATTTCATTTCCATCTAAATCAATAATATTACCATTAAGAGAAATATTACCACTTGTTGAAATATTGCCACTCGCTGAAAGATTACCAGATATAACCGCGTTACCTTTAACTTCTAATGCTTCACTTGGTGTGTTAGTTCTTATACCAACATTACCAGATAAAATTGTATCACCATTAACATGAAGTTTTGCAGCTGGATTAGTCCCTATACCAACATTACCAGCGGGTCCAATATGTAATCTTTCACTGCCTTCAGTTGTAATAGAAAATGTATCATCATTCGTGCCAAATCTTAAAAATGTGTTAGGGTCATCTTTATGTATAATTTTTTCTGGTATTGTTAAATCTCCACCAATTTCTAATGCTCCACTAGCTTTTATTTCACCAGTTACATCGATACCGTCAGACGTAATATTAAGAGCTTCATTATCATAACCTATCTTAACTGTACCAGTTTCTCTATTGTAAACATTTTTACCTATAGAAATACAATCTACATCTGTTTGGCAACCTGGACCTATTTGATATGCGTTGTATTCTCCTACATTATTAGCATTAAAACTAAATAAATTATCTCCTATGGTATCATCATGTATACCATCCATACTACCTTTATGAATCGTCCAATTTGAAGAACCAAAAGGAGTGAAAGAACTAATATCTGTTTGTTCCACTCTTCTTCCATAAACCATAATGATACTTAAACCATCATTATCTGGATCTGGGTCTAAAACATATGCACTCTGTTTTACAGACAAATCTCCCCTACCATCTGTAAGAACAAGTAGGTGTTCATTTTTTACTAGTCCATGAGCAGACGACCAAGTAGCTTTTAGTGTCTCGTCCTTTAAACGATGAGGTGTAAAATTAGTTTTAGAATAAAGTTGTAAATTACTTTCATTACCATTTTGAACAATTGTACCAGTTCCAATTGTTTGCAGGGTAACAAAATCAAAACTTAAACCAGTTTGATCAGTTCCTGATGGAACTTGACTAGTTGTTTTATAATTACCTCCATATAATTCTACATTAAAAGTATTTGTAGTAGTAGCCGTAACTTTTCCAAAAAGATTAGCCGCAACAATTGGACCCTGAAAAGACTGATCAAATATCATTCTTGCACTTTCGCCAGACGAAAAAGAATGACCGTCAAGTGTTACAACCAAGTCTTCAGATTTTTTAGCAGGACTTACATTGGTGCTAAAGGGGACTTCAGAATCTGCGCTCCTATTAGGAGAACTTTGCAAAGCAGAAACATCTAAAGTAGCAGTACTAGTATCTACATTAGTAGTATCTATTGAACGGGCTACTTTGTGCCAAGCCCAAAAAGCGGCTTTACTATTAGGTAATAGATTGCTAGTTATAGCATAATATCTTTCTTGAACACGTTCAATATTTTTAACATCACCCTCTGGAGCTTGCTCAATTCGATTAATATCGATCAAGGCATGAAAATGATTAGAACCATCGGCAAATCCATTAGTAAACCCAGCTTTTTGAAACAAATCATGTCCTACTGTTACAGGCCCTTCAAATACAGCTTGTATGCCTGGGTTATTAGAATTTGTAGATCTTGCAGTTATAGCTCTACCTTGGGGTGGAAATAAGTTTACAGTTTCGTAAAATGTCGAACCTCCAGAAACTTGAAAATCACCACTAACATCAAAGTCTCTTACTAATGGACTAATAGTACCAGTTGTAAGATAGTCTCCAGTTTTTTGTCGCAAAGCGCCAATCGCTATATCTTGAGAAAGAATAGCATTGCTATTTAAGGTTGATCTAGTNTCTAAAACCCCTGTTATTGATTCTATACCAGATAATTCAGCATCTGTAACAAAAGTACCAGTTTCACTTTTCTGAACAAAACCAGTTAAGCTAACGCCCGTAACAAATCCACTTGGATTAGATGTAGGATAGAATTCTCCCGTTTCACTTTTTTCAACAAAACCAGTCAAGCTAAGACCTGTAACAAAACCGCTTGGATTAGATACTGGATAAAATTCTCCCGTTTCACTTTTTTGAACAAAGCCAGTTAAGTTAAGACCCGTAACAAATCCACTTGGATTAGATATAGGATAG